>Ga0316207_10003305_pt1 | contig 15144 bp, 18 predicted proteins | sample 6weekpyrite_MG_FD_204943 | JGI IMG/M metagenome (GOLD analysis project Ga0316207, IMG submission 204943) | Microbial mat bacterial communities from mineral coupon in-situ incubated in ocean water Damariscotta River, Maine, United States -... | ecosystem: Environmental > Aquatic > Marine >... | reverse complement strand
CGCTGTCACTATGATGTTAAAAACTCATAGTGACAGCGCGGGGAACGCCCCGTCAGCTTTGGGATTAATACCTACTTTCATAAATGATTACGTCGTGACGGCTAGCCACGACCGTAGCGGGGAAACTCGCTAGAGAAACACTTAAAAACTAACTTTTGACTATGAAAATAAGGAGGTGGAAACACCAAAACGCGAGGAAATAGAGGCTTCCCATTGAAATGCCCCGTGACTGGAAACGACCTACGGAGACGACCAGCGCGACACCGAAAATCGGTAAACTACCAATAGCAGTAAACCGCATCAGACATGCGGAAAACCGCAAAAATAGCGGTAACGCGCCTTTTAAATTGAGCTTGGGAGTCATGACCCCAAAGGACATTTAAACGCACCAACGGTGCGACAAGTAACGCCTTAACTTAGCGTACTTGCTGGGCTTCAACACTAAACAAGAAAGTTTTAAAAATGGCGGCAACATTAAAATATCAACTACGCACCATGTGCAAACATGCTGCGGTAGGAAGTTATGCAACCAAAAGCAATAGATATTGCGCTTTGCAGCAAATAGCCACGCAGCTAAAGCAGCTTGGCTACAGGCTGAAAAGCGCCCGAAATATAAAGCCCAAGCACATTGAGGCTTTAGTCGGCCACTGGAAAGATGAAGGATTAACAGCGGGTACAATTAAAAATCGCATGACCCACTTGCGCTTTTGGGCTGAACATGTCGGCAAAAAATCAATCATGAAAAAAACAAATGATGATTATGGCATTGAATCCCGCCGTTTATTCAAGGGTAACAAAGCGCAACAGCTTGACCTAGAAAAGCTTGAAAGCATCGGATGTGAATACATCAAAATGGCGCTACGCCTACAAGCTGCCTTCGGGCTTCGCCGCGAAGAAGCTCTTAAATTTCGTCCAAGCCTTGCAGACAAGCACGATAAAATCGTGCTCAAGGCTTCATGGACGAAAGGCGGCAAAGAGCGCACCATTCCTGTAACAACCAAACGCCAAAGAGATTTATTGAATGAAGCTCACGAACTTGTAGGAAACAATTCCCTTATTCCTAATAGCAAAAGTTACATGAATCAAATAAACACCTATAAGCACGAAACAGCAAAAGCAGAAATGGGCAAGCTTCACGGCTTGCGCCACAACTATGCACAGTGGCGCTACAAAGTGCTTACTGGTGGCATGATACCCCGTTTAGATGGGGGTAAACCTTATGCTGAAATGACCGAAGAAGAAAAACTTCTCGACACCATCGCCCGCGAAACCATCAGTGCTGAACTTGGTCACGCTCGACTAGATGTAACCAATGTTTATCTTGGGGGGCGTAGCTAATGAAAAAGAAAAAAGAGCCTAAGTATGTTGAAAAGGTCAAAGACATTTCCGCTGCTGCCCGCGAAAACCTTGCAGCGCAAATTCTTGATGTAGATAGAATACTGGTAGAAATTATCAAGCTCGCTGAAATGGGCTTTCAGGAATACCGCATAAAATCCAGCAACGCCGTGGATTTACAATTCACCAACGCTGCCGAAAGGGCAGAGAAAAAACTTGCTGAACTTGGCTTTTCTTTGAAGTGGGTACGCACGCTTTATCCACCTGAACAGGTCATGAAAGAAAACGGCCTCACTAAAAAGGTGAATCACACAAACATGGAACTCAACGTCAATGAATTGCTAATCATGTGGTACAGCAAATCCAAAATGATGAGCATAAACTTTTCCACCAAAGAAGATGACGAGGAAAGCAAAAACACAAGAATATAGCCCCTGCGCTTGCCGCGCGGGGCTTTCGGTATTTAAGAAAAACAAAGAAAGTGTGAGAATTTGCTATCTCGCGCAAGCACTTTATGCAACTTTATACAGGCGGTACAGGCTGCGGAGCCGATGACCGCAAAACGAAGAAAGAGGCTGCCGAAAGGCGGCCTTTTCTCTTTTTGCTTGAAATTTGTACACATCTCGACAATAACAAAACGGCTACAACTTAACCGTTTTATTCAAATACGAGGTGACAAAATATGTTCAAAACAATTTTCAAACTTGCAAAATTCCAATTCTTTAATATGAAATTTACTCTGCAAAAAATTAAGTATCGCCTGCAATATATGGCAAAAACATCAGATAAGATGAGCGACCCTAAATATCAAGCAGCAGCCCGTGCAGCAGCACAAAGCAAATATTTAGAACACTACAAAACCCCAGTCTAAAAGAGAAAGCCCTTCGGGGCTTTTTCTGCTTTTTGGGGTAAGTATGATACATTATTCACCTCTAACGGCGGATTTCCGCCGCTTTTTTATGCGCTAATAACAAGGGGGGGCGTATGTTTGGGTTTGGAAAGAAAAAGAAAGAAGAACAAAGGCAAAGAAGGGAACAATATATTGATGAACTATTCAAACTTGGCTTAGAAAGTAGAGGGGAGACTGTTCAAGAAATATGGGATTCCTTCGACAATGAAATGGGAGAATATACGGCTGTACTTTTCAGTTCAGCACCTAATTGGAATTATCACATTGTCCTTACAGGGCCACTTATTGGCATCAATCAAGTGACAAAAAACTTCTTACAAATACTTGCTGTTATTGCGGCTGACCCCACAAAAAACTTTGCAAACACCTCGCACATTAGAATGCTTTACGAACAATACGGTGCAAAAGCACTGCTCAGTTCTAAAAATGGCTTTAAATGGGGGTTAGGTGAAACTAACGGAGAGTGGGAAAATTTCAACATTGCAAGAGGTACAGGCGGTGGAAAGTATGACCACATAACAACAATCTACAACAATCAGCTCGAACCCTTTAAAACACATGTACTGCCGACACTAGATACAGATGCTTTCACGCTTTTTCGCGAGATTGTCCAAATAGGAAAAGAAGCGCCTTCCTCTCTCAGTGAAGCAGGAAAAATGGCTTATGACGCACTCCAAGGCGGCGGCGAATGGATGACACCTGAACAAGCGCAAGAGCTGGGGCTTCGTGAATAAGCTTAAACTCGGTCTTTTTGATGACGGCTCTTTGTACACGGTACATGATAAAAGCCCGCATCTGATAACCCTTGCCCCAACAGGCAAGGGAAAAGGCCAAGCACACGTCATTCCCAATCTTTGGGAGTACGGCGGCGGGGTTTTCTGTGTTGACGTAAAAGGAGACAACTACGCCAAAACACGTAAGCAGCGGCAGCGCATCACACCGAATCGGGTTTTTAAATTTGACCCGATGGACTTGGACAACTCCGCCACCTATAACCCGCTAGACTTTATCAAGCGGGATTATTTAGACAGGTGGGCAGGGTGCAAGCGCCTTGCAAAAATGGTCTGCGTACCTGATAGAAACGGCTACTTTGAAGATGCTGCACGCGACTTGCTCACAGCCGTTTTTGATTACCTGCTGCTTTTAGAAGAAGCAGGCGCAATCCAAAACCCGAACATGCAGCAAGTTTGCGAAACGGTTGCTCGTATCGGCCTTGAGAAAGGCAGGCAGGAACAAGAAAGAAGCGGCGGCAGTAAAAGCACCCTAGAAATGATGATGTCTTTAAAAGGCAACTCACCGCAACTGCATCAAGTAGCTTCAGGCTTTGAAGGTATGGCGGATAGGCAGTTTTCAGGGGTTATCGGTACGCTGGATAGCTCGCTCTCTCCGTGGCGTAGTCCACGGGTAGAAGCTATTACAGGGAAAACCTCAAAGGGCTGGATACCAAGCAAGCTTAAAGAAAATCCTGCTTCAATCTTTATCTGTGTACCTGCGGAAAGCATCTTTGAATATGCCTCTATCCTGCGTGTGATGATAGGCCAGCACATAGAAGGCATTATGCAAAAGCTTATGGTGCGCGGGGTTGAAGAGCCTTTTCTTTTCCTCCTCGATGAATTTCCGCTGCTGCGCTACCTTGAAAGCATCGAAACAGGCTTAAAGCTGGGGCGTGATTACGGGGTGCGTTTATGGATGCTGGCGCAAGATATGGGGCAAATAAAGCAGCACTGGCCAAACCCTGAAGGGATACTGGCGGCCTGTGACACAAAAGCTTTTATGAATGTGAACGACCCCAATACAGCGCGATATGTTGCCAGTCTCATTCCTGAACAACGAAGTCCGCTTACAGGGCAAAGCAAGCCTATGCTCAAAGCACAAGAACTCATGCTGCCAAAATGGGAAGATAAGGTGCTGGTACTCAGAGACAACAACATGCCGACTATTTTAACCAAGCGCATGGCTTACGATATGGAAAGAAAGGGGCAAGTACCGAACTAATCAAGTTCAAGGTCATCATCTTTGCCGCGCTCTTTCTGCTTGGGCTTCAAGGGCGTGTCTACCCCCTGACTTTGAAGGTAGCTTTTACGCAATTCTTCTAACTCTTTTTCTTTGGCGCTAGGTTTTGACTTTTCTTCTTTCGTGGTTTCAGACACAGGGACTTTATCAACCCTCCATCGTCCCTTTTCATCTATCCTTGTTTTAAGACGAACCTCCTCTTGTGCCCATTCATCCATTTTGGAAAAGCGCTCTGTTTGCTCTTCTTCAATGCTGGGCATGATTTGCTCTTTGTGGATTTCCTTCTTAATCGCTCTGCGGTCGGCAAGGTCTCTGCGGGGCGTGTCTTTAAGCTGCTGCTTTAAGTCCTGCTCATAGGCTGAAGGCTGGCGCGCTGGCTCTTTCTCGACCTTTGCCAAGGTTGAAACCATCTCAACCGTACCTTTGACTTTATCACTAAAAGAGGGCTTTTGTACCTGTTCCCCCGAATGCTCCACTTTTCGCCACGGGCTTTCAAGCCGTGGGCTCTCTTTCGCTGCCTCTTCCTCTAAGCTCTCGACCACTTCTTCTTGCAGTGCGTGCCATTTCGCATAAAGCGTGTGCTGCTTGGCTTCTTCAGGATGGGCTTTGTACAGCTCCTTCCACTCGGCATACTCTTGTTCATCAAAACCCTTCGGATGTGACTTAAACTTCACTGCTGCCCCCTTCTCTTTTTTCGTTGTCATAGGTTTGGCCTGTTGTACAGGCTTCGCCTTAACAGGCTCTTTTTCCACCTGCTGCGGTGCAGGCTGATTTTCCGACCAAGTCATTTCATTCCTAAAATCTACCTTGCCGCCCCTCTCCTTCCATGACGGCGTTGTGCGGCCATAGGTGGCGGCTTGCACTTGGCTTTGCTGCTGGTGCTTCTCCCATTCCCGCGCGAGGTCTTCTTTCACCTCAAGGGGCAGATTGCTATTCCAAATATCTTTCTCTGAAGCGTAACGAAGTGCTTCACTTCTTTTGCCGTACAAGGCTGCTCTGCGGTTTGCCCGCTGGCGACTACTCCCCAAAGCGGCACGCTGGCTTTTAAAAAGCCGCTCGGTTTTCAGCGCTTCCACGGATGCCTGATTTGCTTTTTCTTGAACGGTGCTGATTTTGACTTGAGCAAGTTTTAAGCGCTGATATTCCTTGAGAACGGCAGCAATCTTTTGCTTATCCGCTTCAACATATTTCTTCGTCTTGAACCACTTTGAGAAGCCCTTCAGGTGCTTTTCTAGTTCTTTGGCGGCCTGTGGCTCACTTTGCCATTCAGAAGCCTTGAGGGCGGCGCGCGCGGCCTCTACGTCCTTAAAAATATCTGTGCAGCCTTTATCAAACGCAGTTTGCTTTTGCTTGTTCTCTTCCTCCAGCTTTTCAAGCTGCCACTCGTGGCGGCTGGTCTGCTTTTTCCAGTACCAAGCATCACGGCCAAGGTCGGCGGCCTCGCGCTCTAAGCGCTGGTTTGCCTGCACCTTCGCGTGGGTTTCCTCCAACCATAAAGCGGGGTTTTTCTTGTGCTCTTCATCAATTTTCTTTTCAATGGCCGCCTGCTCTTCTTTGAGCCTGCGGACTTCATCAAGACGGATGATATTGTCTTTTTCAATCTTGCGCTGACGCTTGCCACGCTCGGTGGTCTTGCCTTTCTTTTCCATGCTGGATGCCGTCACACCCATGTGAATAGAAGGCGTGCGGTCGATACCCTGCTCCTTCAAGGTACGACAATCAATGCGGGCTTCATGCCCTGCTTTTTCTAAAGCATTGTTTGCCTCGACTTCCCAATCCTTACGCCACTTTTCAAGTAAGGAACTCTTGTTCCAATCCCGTTTCTTCTTTGGATGAAAGCCGCCGCTTATATCCATCTCCCGCATGGAAAGCATCACATGGCAATGTGGATTGCCGTCCTCTTTATCATGGATAGAGAGATCCGCAATCATGCCGCTTTCCACGAACGTGCGGGAAATAAACTCTCTAGAGAGCTTTATATGTTGTTCTCTGTTGAGTTCCTTAGGTAACGCAAACTCAATCTCACGGGCAAGCTGGGCTTGCTTCGGGCGGGTTGTTTGGCTCTCTATGGATTCAATATGATTCCATAGTGCTTCACGGTCGCGCAAATGGTCGGGCACTTCTTCGCAATAAGGCAGCATCATTTCAGAATGCACCACGTCTGAGCGGCGGCTGTAGTCGTGGGTTAAGCCTGTGCGCTCATCCAGCATTTGCACGCCTGCCCGATAGGCAGCAGCGGCCACGGCTGAACGGCCTTTGCTGCGCTGGATGATACCTGCATAAAGATGATAAATAGCCATAAGTGCCTCAAGAACGAAACAAGCCCGCCAGCGGGCGGGCTGACGGGGCTTATTTAACGTACACCATCCGAAGGATGCGCCAACTTTACCCGATGGGTAATGTATAAGTGCGCCCTTACGGGTTTATCGGGATTCTAACAAGCACAGTGCTGAAACGCAAATACCGCTTATTCTTAGGAACACCGCTGGAAACCTTAAACAACGGTTGATATACTGATTGCCTCAATTACAAGACTTCCCAAGGTGAAAACCATGTCAAAAAAGCTCGAAGCGCTTAAAAAGAAGCAAGCACAGATTGCCGAACAAATAAAAGATATAGAAGCAAGGGAAAAAGAAGAAGAACGCAAGCGTGATACACGCCGCAAAATACTGGTAGGCTCTTTTTACTTGGACAAAGCCAAGGAAAACGGCACACTTGAACAGCTCAAAAATGAATTAGATAACTATCTCACGCGCAAAGATGACCGCGAACTATTTGATTTACCGCCGAAAGGATAAGTAAAAAATGCCTGATAATAATTACGACAACGCAAGAGAGAAAATTCATTCTTGTGTGGATGCTTTAATCTGCGATGACAAAACTTCTATTAGCAATATAGTTCATGCTTATATTGATGAGCTTGAACCTCTCCTGCTAGAAGGCAATGCTCTTAAAGATGATATTTCAAGAATTGAAGTATTGCTCAACAAGATTAAAAAACAATACCTCATTAAATAGCCAAGCCCCCTGCCCTGTTGTATAACGGGTGCAGGCTAACGCTTTCATGCTCCGCGACCAACATAAGAAAAAGGAGTAAAATGGAAGCAATGGCCTTGGTCATACTTCTGATACGTGGGATTAGCTTTAAGCTATATTTCTGTATCAAAAAAGGTGACTAGAAAAGAAAAACCCCGTGCTCGAACACGGGGTTTTTCGATAACCAACATAAGAAATCTTTTTCAAGACACTCAAGATATAAGCCTTTGAAAGATGGAATTCAAGAAAAAAGTGTACCTACTAGGTACGTGACCCCTTCCCCTTGAAACAGGAAAGCGCCAACGTCCGCCCGCGTCAAGGGCTACGCAAGCGCCCCATAAAGACGGTGCGCCCTTGACCCGTGCAACCGTCTTACGCTGTATATTCATCATCGGGAAAGGCTCACTCTTCCTCTGAAGAGAATTCAAATTCAGGCCACAAAACAGCGCGGCGGCCTCCATCGTCCATTTCTGAAACAACGCCCATTTTTTCCATCTGCTCGATAATATGAAGGGAACGGTTATAGCCCCATTTAAAATGGCGCTGTACCCGTGAGACACCCACGCGGCGAGACTGAACCACAAACAAAACAGCATCCCAATAGCCCGCGTGTATCTCCATCCCCTGCCCTTAAAACAAAAGAAAACCGCCAAAAATGGCGGCTTTGCAATTTAGCGAATTCGCTAATTAGCGAAAATGCTAATCTCCTGAACGGTGTTGGTGCTTCTGATAAAAGTCATGAATTTTTTTCAGATATTCCACGTAGGAAATATCCATTTCATTGGCTGCTGCACGGAATGATTTCCGAAAATCAGCAGGCACTTTAAAACCCATATCTTTAAGGGCTGTACTTGGCTCTTTATCTAAATTATTGGTCGGCATATCCACAACATTAGTTTCCAAGCCTGCGCCCTTCTCTTTAGAATAGGTTCTTTTTTTCGGTGGTTTTGGTGCAGATGTTCCCATTATGCGGCTCCTTCAACTTCTTCTTCGCTCTCAACTACAGAGGACATTTTATTCATAATTCCCTGAGCGATTTCAAATGAACGCTCATTTAGGGACTTAAATCTAGTTTCTGAAACAGAATAACCACTGTCTTGTGCTTCTGAATATCCCACTAAACCTATCAAAGGAATATTGATAGCATCAAAGCCCGCTCTATCTCTGATAAGCCGCAATGATTTTTCTAGCTGATTTTCATTTTTGGGCACATTAACAAAAGCAAAAATGAATTTCTCGTGAGGTATGCCTTTATGGATAAGCTCTTTAGCAAGTGCAACTTGTGGCTCTAAACAATCATCTGTGTAATTAGTCGGCAAGACAATCACATCACTCTCACGAGCTATTTCTAATGTTTCCCTGTCTGACGCTGGGCGACCATCAAAAATCATTAAGTCATAGTTTTCTCGCTGCGATAGCGCAACAGAGATGCGATTGAAAGATTCTAAAGCAATTCTAGGCTCTGCTTCATTGGCTAACCGCTTGCGGTGCCAAACAGCAGAGGTTCCTTGCCCTGTATCCATATCCGCAATTTTGACATCCCAGTCATTGGCGGCATATTCACAGGCCATAAGTCGAGCAAGGGTGCTTTTTCCAGCGCCACCCTTTTGAGAAAGAAAGCTAATAACTTGCGACATAATCCATCCTCGTATTGATTTATCAATAGTTTAGAACAATTTTGCAAAATAGCAAAATAGCACTTTCGCTAATTAGCGAATTCGCTATGCAGCAATATTGCGAAAATATCACAAATTAGGATTTAGCAAACATCGGATAGAATTACCCCTGATTAGCTCCCGCTACTCAGTTACAAAATCGAAATATTGTTTTTAAAAAATTTAATCAGGATGAAAATTTCAAAAATGTGCCTGTAAGCTCTTCTGAGGCACTTTCAATTTTTTCTTCCTGATTGATGTCTTTTATGTTGTTAAGGCGCTAGAAACGAACTACAGGCGGCCAAAATCGCACTTTCCCATTCAAGACCCTCTTTCTTTTTTTCGATGCTTTGCATCGAATCCATGACGAGCTTGCGAGGAGTGAATCTATAAAGCTGGGAGCTTTATTCCTTTTTAGTTCTGTAAGAACGTAAGATTTGAAAGTTATGCACAGACTGAAAACACACTAGTGTGTGTTTAAATGTGTTTATAGTAGTGTTTAGGGTTTTTGTATACTTGTTAAGTATATGATTTCTAATTAAAAAATAGTGATAAATTTACTCTAAGCGTGTGTAAAACCACGAAAGAGTGTGTGTAAAACCACGAAAAAACGTGTGTAAAACCACGAAAAAGTAAATCTCTATTTACGCCAAGTTATCCACAGGATTGAGAGCAATCATACGAAAAAAAACGTGTGTGAAACCACGAAAAAAGGCGTGTGTGAAACCACGAAAAGTGATACTGTGTGTAAAACCACGAAAGGAAAAGCTGTGGCACAAGAGCCTTTATTACCCGATAGACACCCCATACCTGACTTTTTCGTTTGCGATATTATGGATGCAGCGCCCAAGGATGATATGGCGAGTATGGAGCACCCTATATTCTCATTGTCAACAAAGCCTGATACACGCATTCGCAACTATGAACATAACGGCAACAGCATAAAAATTTCACCTAGCATGGACGGTCTAGCGACCATCCATGACAAAGATATTTTAATATATTGCATTAGCCAGCTCATTGCCAAAATGAACAGGGGAGAGCAGCCAAGCCGAACGGTATACCTCAAAGCTTATGACCTGCTGGTTGCCACTAATAGGCGTACAGATGGCGATAGCTACGAACGGCTAAAATCCTCTTTTGAAAGATTGCGGGGAACATCAATAACCACAGATATAGAAACAAATGGCGAAAGAGTAATCCAAGGATTTGGGCTTATTGATAGCTGGAAAATCATTGCAAAAGACAAAAAGAGCGAAAGAATGGTTTCGCTTTCTATAACATTGTCTGAATGGATGTATAGCAGTGTTATAGGAAAAGAAGTTCTCACATTAAGCCGCGACTATTTCCGCCTAAGAAAGCCGATAGAGCGGCGAGTTTATGAGATAGCGAGAAAACATTGCGGCCATCGGAAACAATGGGAAATCGGGCTAACAACTTTACAGAAAAAGTGTGGTTCTTCTGCGCCTATAAGAGAGTTCCGCCGCATGATTAAAAGCTTAGTTGAGCACGACCATTTACCAGACTATCAAGTATCTTATGAAGATGACCTAGTAAAATTTACAAGTCGCCAAACGCTTATGCAGTCCCAAAAAAGCGATAACGACTTTCCAAGGCTGAAACCTGAAACCTACGAGAAGGCAAGGACTGCTGCTCCTGCTTATGATGTTTATTATCTCGAAAGAGAATGGCAAGCATTTTGGGTGAACTCTGGAAAGCCCGAATTTAATAGTCCTGATGCAGCTTTCATTTCATTTTGTAAAAAACGCTATGAAATGCAGCCAATACCATAAACACCATAAACAAAATTAGCGAATTCGCTAAATTGCGATATTGCTAAATTGCAAATAATTTAAGAGGTAAAGAAAACGACCGTTTTTGAGACACAAACAAGAGAAGCCCGAAAAGGGCTTTTTTTGTGTCGTAAACGGTTTCAAAACTCGGTAAACTAATCAAAGTAAACTTTGATGTAAACACGGACGGGTTTTGAGACCATGAAAATCGGATATGGTAGAATTTCCACCGCTGACCAAAAGCACGACCTGCAAGCGGACGCATTGAAGGCGGCAGGTTGCGAGAAAGTCTTTCTTGATACTATCAGCGGCAGCAAAGCAAAGCGGCCTGAATTGGACAAGCTCAAGGAGCAATTAAGGGCAGGGGATACGCTCATAGTATGGCGTCTTGATAGGCTGGGGCGCTCAACGCGGGATTTAATCGACTGGATAAACTGGCTCAAAGAAAAAAACATAGGGTTTATTTCATTACAAGAGAGCATCGACACCACCACGCCAACGGGCGAGCTTACTTTTCATATTTTCGCATCACTGGCGCAATTTGAACGGCGGCTTATTCAGGAACGCACACACGCGGGACTAGCGGCAGCGCGGGCGAGGGGGCGCAAAGGCGGGCGCAAGCCTTCTATGAAACCCAAGGAGCAAAAAGCCTTGCAACAGCTATACAATGCAAAAGAACACACCACGAAAGAACTTTGTGATATGTTCAAAATATCTAAACCTACGCTTTACAGGTATGTGAAAGAAAGCTAAGGATTTATGAAAAGTAAAAAATTATAAATATTAATAATAGATAACTTAATTAGTGATAGGAATTTATAGCTCGTATGGCGTTTAACATAGATAAAATTACTGGGAGAGAGCCTTTAATAGACTATCCATGGCGAAATGAAGTTGACCGTTTATTATCTTGGTTGTTAGATAAAGATTCTCATATTCAATCTTTCTGTTTTGATATAGTAATGTCTGCTGCGTACATTGATGCAGCATCAGGTTTAGAAAAGAATATAGAATCATGTAGTGCATCCCCAAATGATTATAATGCACATCTTGGTTTTATTAATCTCTGCTCTCCTTGCTATTCAAGAAAAAATAAGTGGAGTCATCAAAAAGCGATAAAACCTCAATCAGGTGCATTAGGAAAATTGAGTAGTGAAGTAATTCTAAGGTTTATAGAGAAATTATATCCTGAGTTAAGTGAGGTTATAGCTGTAGGCGGTGTTGAAGCAGCTGACGCTTTATTAAAGCACAAAAATGGAATGCTCATTCTGGCAGAAGTTAAGTCCGCTCCTTTGTTAACATACCCATTCTTATTTAAAGTTAAAGATAGCTGCATTAATGGCGACCATGAAAAAATAACTATTACAGGCTCACAATTACGTGAGTGTGAATCTGCCATTTATCTCCATAATGGTGAATATATTAGTTTAGGAAAAGTTGGAGATAATTTGTGGCCATTTAAGCCATTAGTTAATTTTCTTACTAACCCAATAAATGAAGAGTTCATAAATACAGGTATAGAACAATGGTTAGAAGCAAGAAAAGCATACTCTGATAAAAATCGAGATAATAGAATGTATTATTTAGCCAATGCTAGCGGAAGCCCTCCAAAAATAGCAAAAGAAAGAGATGCATGGCCAAAATCAGAATCTATTAGTGACAGTAAAACTAGCGCTGGAATGGATAGAACCGATGATATAAAAAAAGGGATATATCAATCTCTAAAAATAGGAACACATATAAAATCAAATCCAGAATATAAAACAGCACTAATCTCTAATCTTCCAGCTTATAGGCATGGAAAAGAGTATGTAGAGCCTTTCATTGATATGCTCTGGGGGCTAGAGGATGACTTAACTGATATTAACGGTAAACGAGTAATAACAGCCGATAATCTAAGAAGAGTATTTGATTTTATTATTACATTAGAAGAACCAATTTTGCGTGACATGAAATTATGAAGCAACTACCTAATCACGAGACTAGAGAATATACAGGAATTGTTTTAGAAAGGATGAAGCACCTTCCTCAAGGTGGAAAAATGGGCGATTTGCCAAAACATTTGCAGCATGAAAGTTTTATTAGAACTGGCGCTAAAAAAACTGGTGGCCCTAATATGCGCCTGATTAGGCTTGAAAATAACAAGCCTTCATTAACTGTTACAGCGTATATTTTTAACAAATTTGTACACCCAACAGAGGATAGATATATTACACCAAGGGAGGCAGCTGTTTTACAGGACTTTCCATTAGACTATGAATTTAAGGGGACTCTAGGGCAAATTCAGAAGCAAATAGGGAATGCTGTCCCTGTTAAGCTGGCCACGGCACTTGCTAGCGAAGTTGCAAAATATTTTGAAAGACTTAATAAAGGTGGAGTAATTAATATCGCTTCATACTTTACTGGTGCTGGTGGATTAGACATAGGGTTTGAAAAAGCGTCTGATAAATATATACAATTTGAAACATCGTTCTCTACTGATATAGAAAAATGGGCTGAAGCCACAATCAAACATAATAGGCCAGAATGGAATTTCCACAGAGCTGACATAACAAATCTAGAACCAAAATTAGTTATTGATGCAATGGGAAAAAAGCCCGATTTAATTATAGGCGGCCCACCTTGTCAGCCGTTTAGTGTTGCAGGAAAGCAAAAAGCAACAAAAGACCCTTTAGGAGTGCTATATCGAGATTATATTAGGCATGTTGAAACACTTAATCCAGAAATTGTAGTAATGGAAAACGTATATGGACTAGCGCAAGTCAAGTCAGCAAATATGATCGAAGAAATATATAAATCATTCCAAGATATTGGGTATGAAGTAACACATAGAGAGTTATTAGCTGCTGATTATGGGACCCCACAAAAGAGAAGAAGGCTATTTTTTGTGGCAGCAAAAAACTTACATTATTTCCAATATCCTCAGCCAACACACTGCGAAAGGGAAAATATATTAAATTTACCTTTGTACAATGGGGCTGGCGCAGCAATAAAAAAACTACCTAAAGCAAAATATAGAGATAGATCAGATTGCGCATAATAACCGATATGTTAAAAAGCCCCCCGCAGGGGGCTTTTTTTTGCTTAAAAATTCATATCGTATTTTTCGCGGGTGTTGTTATAGACGCGCTGAATATCCTCAACGGTGAAGCTGTAATCTTCTAGGGCGTCAACACAACCTGAAATATCGCTCGTCCAGTAGCATTCATAATTGGCAAGCTCTCTTTCAATGATTGCAGCCTTGCCGTTTTCCTTAATGTCTTGAGCAATACCTTGCTTCTGAATAGCATCAAACGCCTTTATGAAAGGCTTGACGTTATCAACAGGGCAAATACAGCCAGCGCCAACACTGGCGTATTTAACCCCTTCTTTTTTCTGTTCTTCAAACTGTGTATCTGAGAAAGCGAAAAAAACGCCCATTTTATTAAAAAGCTCTGTTTGTGCTGCTTCTGTGTAGTTTGTTAAGGATTTCATTTCAAAATTCTTTCTTAAAGCGGGGCAACCAAGGTTGCCCCTTGGTTTTAGTTAATCAATAAAGGCGAATATTTGCCCCGCCTCTGCATGGTCTAAGGCAAACTCTCGCAACTGGTGAAAGTGCTCGCCTAGCTTTTCAGAAGGCAACTGGCAAGAAAGGTGGCTTAATGCCATGAGGTTTACAGCAATGCTGGCAGCCTCGGCGCTCATGGTGCCCTGATAGTAATTGTCTGCCCATGCCATTTTTAAGCTTCCTTCTTGGTCTAGTGCCATGAAAAAGCCGCCATTTGATAGGGTGTAGAACTGCCAAAGCCCGCCGCTATAATCGGCGGAAGCTCTATCCATCAGGGAATAAACAGCCGTTTCATAGTGCATAAAATGCTTGCCGCAATACTTCGGCAAAAAGTCTAGTCTCTTGTTTTCATCTACTAGGGTTTTAGTGATTTGTACGGCTTCAGTCATTGTCTTACTTTCTTTTAAATTTATCTTCAGGAGCAACGCGCCCCGTTGCTTCTTGCCATGTGGCGAACATCGGGTAGCAAGCTGCAAGGGGAGGGGAATCACCCTGCTTGCAGACCAAGTGCGATGCACTCGTGCATTCACCTGGTCGAAAGTAGGGGACACCCCTTGCAGGGCGCGGGGCTGAAAGCCTTAGCTATAGAAACGCAGTTTCAGAAATGAGCGGGAACGCGAAAAAGACATCATCAAAAGCAGCTCGTGTATTTATCCACGGATGAAGCAATCCTCAAAAATTGCGCAATCGGTGGATAAATACATCAAGCGGGCTTTCATTCAAAAAAGCGCTGTCACTATGATGTTAAAAACTCATAGTGACAGCGCGGGGAACGCCCCGTCAGCTTTGGGATTAATACCTACTTTCATAAATGATTACGTCGTGACGGCTAGCCACGACCGTAGCGGGGAAACT
>Ga0316207_10003304_pt1 | contig 15152 bp, 14 predicted proteins | sample 6weekpyrite_MG_FD_204943 | JGI IMG/M metagenome (GOLD analysis project Ga0316207, IMG submission 204943) | Microbial mat bacterial communities from mineral coupon in-situ incubated in ocean water Damariscotta River, Maine, United States -... | ecosystem: Environmental > Aquatic > Marine >... | reverse complement strand
GCCTTCTAATGACTTTGCAAGTTCAAGTAGTGCGTGGACATCTTCATCTTCGTCATACAGTCTTTGCAGTTCTTCTTCTTGCTTAAGTGCCTTATCGAGCGTGATCCCGATTTCAAACGGTATTAGCTTGGCAATCCTGTCAACAAAACCATAGGGATGCCCAAGCACACGCCCGCAATCACGCACCACGGCCTTGGCAGCCATTGTTCCATAGGTAATGATTTGCGAAACCTTGTCACGGCCATAATGTCGCGCAACGTAATCAATGACCTTGTCACGGCCTTCCATACAGAAATCGACATCGAAATCCGGCATCGAAACACGTTCCGGGTTAAGGAATCGTTCGAACAGCAAATCATATTCAATCGGATCCAGATCGGTAATACTCAATGCATAGGCGACAATTGAACCGGCACCGGAACCACGGCCGGGTCCGACAGGCACATCATTATTCTTCGCCCACCGAATAAAGTCAGCAACGATAAGGAAGTAACCCGGGAATCCCATCGAGATAATGACGCCAAGCTCAATCTTGAGCCGATCTTCGTATTGATTACGTTTCTCATCACTGAACTTGCCATGAATAAGTTCCAGCTGGTTAATGCGTTGTTCAAGGCCCTTTTCCGACTCAAGTGTCAGGAACTGGTTGATATCCAGACCTTCAGGGACCGGGAAGTCGGGTAAGAAATACTCTCCCAATCGCAATTCAAGGTTACAGCGCTGCGCGATCAACAAGGTATTTTCGATGGCCTCGGGGATATCTGAAAATAACTCACACATTTCTTCGCCACTGCGAAGGTACTGCTGTTCACTATACAAATGGGGTCGGGTCGTATCATTGAGCGCACGCCCGTCATGGATACAAACACGTGCCTCATGCGCATCAAAATCACTGTGTTCAATAAAGCGAACATCATTGGTGGCAACGACAGGCGTGTCAGTCTCCTGTGCCAGCTTCACGGCAGCATGCAGATAACGTTCCTCATGTTCACGCCCGGTGCGCTGTAATTCCATGTAGAACCTGTCAGGGAATAAATCATTCCAGGCCGACAACACGTTTTGTGCCTGCTCTATATCATCCGCAAGCAGCGCCTGGCCGATATCCCCTGCCCGACCACCCGACAGGGCGATGAGCCCTTCTGTACTCCCGTTTAACCATTCCTTTTCGATCATCGGTATACCGCGGTGTTGGCCTTCGATATAACTTCGTGTAATCAGGCGGTTCAGATTCAGGTAACCCTCACGGTTCTGACACAACAACACGACACGCCCAGGTGGAACCCCGCCTGTATGTGGATGTATAAGTAGCTCAACACCAATAACCGGTTTAATCCCGGCGGCTAAGGCTGCACGGTAGAATTTAACCAAGGCAAACAGGTTTGATTGATCCGTCAGGGCAACTGCTGGCATCCCTGATGATGCAACTGACTGCATAAGAGGTTTAACACGCACGATACCGTCAACGAGTGAATACTCGGTGTGAACGTGTAAATGGACAAAATTCTGTTGCATGATTCCAGAAGACTTAATTTATTACAGCAATTTTGCCACGGGTGAGAAGCTACGTCGATGAATAGGCGTTACACCCAGTTCCTGTAATGCCTGCATATGTACCTTGGTCGGGTAACCTTTATGAGAAGCAAAGCCATAACCAGGATAAACCTGCTCCATTTCAACCATTTCACTGTCGCGTGCCACCTTGGCAATAATTGAAGCAGCACTGATACACGCTACCTTTTGGTCACCTTTCACGATGGCCTCACTACTACAGATAAGTTCAGGGCAACGGTTGCCATCAATCATTGCATGTTCCGGAGGTATGTGGAGCGCTTCAACCGCACGCTTCATAGCAAGCATACTGGCATGAAGTATATTGATGTCGTCAATTTCATGCGTCTCGGCGCGCCCCAGGGCCCAGCTTAATGCATGTTCTTTGATTTCTTTAGCAAGCGAATTTCGTTTTTTTTCTGTCAATTTCTTCGAGTCTGCCAAACCATCTATTGGCTTGTCTGGGTCAAGGATAACCGCGGCAGCCACAACTGGTCCGGCAAGTGGTCCACGCCCTACTTCATCGACACCTGCGGTATGTAACAGCATTGCTTGATTCGGCATTAGTTTGCTCTTCCCGCTATTCTTAGGACAGCTTCAGCCGCCTGCCTGTCTGTATCCTGGCGAAGCTGTTCATGTATTTGAGTAAAACGTTCCACTACCTTGTTTGTTTCGCCTGGATCATCAAGATAGGACAAGATTTTATCACCCATCACCGACGGTTTAGCTGCCCGTTGTACATATTCAGGAACTACTGTTTCACCTGCAAGCAGGTTTGGTAAGGAATAGTTTTTTACGCTCACCCAGAGTTTAATTATAAAATAATTCAACCATGACAGGCGGTATGTAACCACCATGGGTCGCTTGATGAGCATCGCTTCGAGGGTCGCCGTTCCTGAGGCCATCAATATTGCATCAGCGGCACCCATGACATCTCGTGCTTGACCATCAATAAACGTGACAGGTAAATCGTCTGCTACTTGCCCGCCGAATTCAGTAAACACCTGTCGCACCGTTTCGTTCGCAAACGGAATAACAAACTGAAGGTCTGGGCGCTTAGCTTCCATGTATTGTGCCGTCTCAAGGAATGTCCTGGCCAGGTACCGCACTTCACTTTTTCGACTTCCGGGTAATAACGCAATAATCGTTGCATCATCAGACAAGTTGAGTTTTTCTCTCATTGTCTGCTTTTCCGTTACAAGTGGAATTTGATCGGCAAATGGATGACCAACAAACTGAACAGGCACATTGTGCTCGTGATAAAACTCGACTTCAAAAGGGAACAGTGCCAATACGCAGTCAACTGCACGCGCAATTTTTCTGACCCGGTATTTACGCCAGGCCCAGACTTGCGGGCTGACATACTGGACCGTGGGTATTCCTGCTTCGCGTAACTGCTCCAGCAAGGTCAGGTTAAAATCCGGTGCATCAATTCCGATCACAATATCAGGCGGATTTTTTATAAACCTGTCACGAAGCTCATCCCGTATCCCGCGTAACTCGCGGTAGTGTTTCAACGCATCGACGAGACCAATAATAGAAAGTTTTTCGACCGGGTATAAAGCCTTACAGCCCTGCTCAATCATGGCAGACCCGGCAATACCCTCAGACTCGAGTCCGGGAGAAAGCCCGGACAAGGCACGCAGCAATCCAGCACCCAGCAGGTCACCCGATGATTCACCCGCAATAATTCCAATACGCATGTGTTACCTGACAATACTGCGTTCGGCGTTTTTAATAAATTCTATAAAAGTCTCCACCTCGGGGCACTGTTCTTCCTGCAGTAACGCATCAACCGCATCAACAAGTTTATTACCCGAGGTATACACTTCGCGATAGGCATTTTTCAGCGCCTTTATCGTTTCAGGTGAGAAACCACGGCGCTTAAGACCAACCGTATTCAAACCCCGTGCATCTGCCGGGTTGCCTGTTACGATCATATAGGGTGGCACATCTTTATTGACACCGCTGCCCATACCGCAAAAGCTATAAGCACCAACTTTTACGAACTGGTGAATAAGCGCAAAACCGCCTAGCGTTACGTAGTCATTTATAACCGCATGACCACCGAGTGATGCGCCATTGGCAAAAATAACATGACTACCCACATTGCAATCGTGAGCAATATGCGTATACGCCATGAAAAAGTTGTTACTACCAACCCGGGTGACGCCGCCACCTTTCACTGTCCCTCGGCTCATCGTGACACTTTCGCGAATAATATTATTGTCACCAATCTCAAGCCGGGTTGGTTCATCCTTGTATCCGATGTCTTGCGGTGCTTCACCTATCGAAGAAAATTGGTAAATCTTGTTGTTATCTCCAATCCGGGTAGGGCCATTAATCACGACATGTGGACCTACCCATGTCCCCGCACCGATCTCTACGCCTTCACCTATAATGGAAAAGGCGCCGATACTGACACCATCTGCAATGACTGCAGAAGGGTCAACCAATGCCTGTGGACTGATACCACTCATATATCGCGCTGAGCACACATCAGTTCAGCACTGGTCACAACTTTACCATCGACCTTTGCTTCAGCATTAAATTTCCAGATTCCACGCTTTTCTTTAATTACATCCACATACAAATCAAGTTGATCTCCAGGGCTAACCGGGGCCTTGAAGCGTGCACCGTCTATCCCGACAAAGTAATACAATGAACTTTCGTCAGGCAGTTGTTCAGTTGTGATAAATGCCAGGATACCTGTCGCCTGAGCAAGTGCCTCAAGGATTAATACACCAGGCATAACCGGGTGGTGGTCAAAGTGGCCCGTAAAAAACGGCTCGTTATACGTGACATTTTTTAGTGCGTGCAGGGATTCTCCAGGCGTGTAATCCAGTACCCGGTCAATCAACAGGAACGGGTACCTGTGAGGCAGGTGTTTCATTACCCCATGTATATCAAGACTCGGCATTTTCTTAACCTCTAAAAAATATTCCTGCTACTTGCTGTCTTTATCAGCCAGTTGCTTTTCGACTTGTTTAAGACGTTTGGCCATGTCATCAAGTTGGCCAAAACGCACATAACTTCGGTGCCAACGGGCATTTTCCATCAACGGCGTACCCGATGAATAAGCACCTGATCGTTGTATTGAGCTAGTCACTGTGGATGTCGCAGTAATATGTACATTGTCAGTAATTTCGAGTTGGCCAAGTACAACCACACCACCCGCAATAGTGCAGTAACGACCTATACGGGTACTTCCCGCAATCCCAACACAACCCGCTATCGCTGTGTGATCACCAATGTGTACATTGTGTGCGATCTGTATCTGGTTATCGAGCTTAACACCATTTCCAATTACAGTGTCATCAAGTGCACCGCGGTCGATAGTTGTGTTCGCACCAATCTCAACATCATCACCAATAATAACCGTACCTAACTGCGGCACCTTGACCCAGCTACCACTATCATTGGCCATTCCGAACCCATCACTGCCGGCGACAACCCCAGAATGAATAATTGCGTTCCGTCCAACCTGGACGTCATTATAAATTGTTACATTTGCATAGAGACAGCTGTTTTCACCAATCACACAACCATCTCCGAGAACACAGCCCGCAGCAATTGTTGTACCCGCAGCAATTTTTGTACCTGCACCAATCACGCAATGGGCTGCAATTGAAACCGATGGGTCAATCACTGCACTGTCATCTATACAGACCGTTTTATGGATCCCCTGGTTAACATTAGAGGGCTTGTGTAAAAGACTTGCTATTCTCGCAAAGGCGAGGTGCGGGTTGTCAACGACAATACAATCTACTGGAGAACGTTCAGTATCTGCTGCCGACACGATGACAGCAGATGCTGATGTTTGCCGTAAGCTTTGCTTATGTTTACTGCCCGTATAAAAACAAATCTGCCCTGAACGGGCAGATATTAAAGAAGCAACTGAATCGATCTCACAAGCCTTGTCACCAATAACCTCTCCACCAACATAGGCAGCCAGTTCTTCAAGCGTATGTGACACAGTGCCTTTTCCGTCGCAATTATTTTCCAGCTTTCGCCTCAGCCTGTAAGCGTTTCAAGATTTTCTTTGTCAGGTCGATTTTCGGGTTAGCAAATGCAATACCTTCGTAAAGGATGAGATCGAAATTTTCTTCCTTACCCGTCTTGGTAATTGCATCGTTAACGAATCGTAGTAACTTGCCACGCTCTTCGTTGCTGCGAAATGTTCGGTCGTCGCGCAATTCATCGTAACCACGGCGCAACTCACGCTTACGACTGACAATATCTCTCTCCAGCTTACGCTTTTCTGAATCCGCCATGATCGCACCATCACGGTTCAGCTTGTCTTCAAGGCCCTTAATAGCCTTCTTTTCTTTCTTAAGTTTCACATCTCGGGCAGCAAACTCCTGCTCCAGGCGTTTCAGTGCCAGCTGAGACTGTGGCGCATCTTCCAACAATCGATTTGGGTTAACCACGCCTATACGTAATTCCTGCGCAAAACCCAGTACTGGTAATGATGCCAGTACTGCTGTACATAATGTCTTCGTTAATCTATTCAATGTCCTGCTCCGTTCTTCAGGGTATGTGGCACTTTACCACATCAGAATCCGCCGCCGAAATTAAACTGGAATGACTTCGTTTCATCATCTGACTGGTCATTAAACGGCGCAGCAACACTTACGCTTAACGCACCAAAAGGTGATAACCAAGTTACGCCTAACCCTGCCGAGAAGCGGATATTATCAATTGCAAAGTCTTCATCGCCCGAACCGGAGCCAAATACGTTACCGCCGTCCACAAAGGTACTAAAACGCCAGGCATTCTTGTCCTTGATAAAGGGTACCGGGAAGATAAGCTCAGCACTACCGACTACTTTCAGGTCACCACCAATCGGGTCATCCTGATTTACGCCGCCATCGTCAATGCGGGGGCCAAGCGTATTTGCTTCGTAGCCACGTACAGAACCATTACCCCCCACAAGGAAGTTTTCAAAAAATGGCAATACGGGTGTATCGCCATAACCATCACCATAACCAATGTCTGCACGAAGACCGAGGGTCAAGTCCCTTGAAAGCCTAAAGTAACGCTGATCCAGATACTGAATCTTGTAATACTCAACATCACTGCCTGGCAGGCTCAACTCTGCCGAGACACGTTGTAAACTACCACTGGTAGGAAATATCGAACGGTTCCTTGAATCGCGTGAAAAACTGGAGTTGATAACAAAATTATCAAATGACGCCTGATCAGATCCAACCGGATCATTTGCATCAAAACTGCTATCAAAATCAGCCAAATCATCACGGAAGCGCTGCGGTGTTCCATCAGTTGTATTAATAGTGACCTGCTGATAGGCAACGCTCAATCCAATACGTTCATATTCCGTTATCGGGATACCAAAATTCATACCCAGGGTAATATTATCTGTCGAGAAACTCGCGAGATTTGCCTCATCCGCATCACGCTCAGCAAAACTTAGGTTGAACCCACGACTCACCCCATCTTCAGTGTAGTAGGGGTTAGTATAACTAAACCGGTAAACACGGTTGATCTCACTGTTATCAAAGCCAACGCTCAGTCGTTTACCACTACCCAGGAAATTATCCTGTGTCACACTGGCATTAAACACAACACCTTGTGAATCAGAGAAACCAACACCCGCGAGGAAGTTACCCGAGGCACGTTCTGAGACTTTGTAATTGACATCTACCTGGTCTGTTGTCCCAGGTACCGCCGGCGTTTCAACCTCAACTTCTTCAAAATACCCAAGACGTCTCAAGCGGGTTTGAGAACGCTCAACATTCTCTGTCGAGATCCAGGCGCTTTCGAACTGGCGCATCTCACGTCGCAATACTTCATCTCGTGTACGCGTATTACCCGAGAAATTTATACGACGAACATAGACGCGTTTACCGGGATCGATAAAGAACGTCAGTGCAACCTCTTTCTTACCTTCGACAATATCCGGAACAATATTGACATTGGCAAAAGCATAACCCTCATTACCCAGACGCTTGGTGATATTCTCACTTGTTGTTGATGCATTAAGACGTGAAAACACATCGCCTTTCTGAATTTTCACCAGAGGAAATAATTCTTCACTTGCAACGACCAGGTCACCCGCAAGCTTTACGCTATTAATTGTAAATTGTTCACCCTCGGTGATGTTTATCGTAACGAAGACATCTTTCTTATCGGGCGTAATAGAGACCTGTGTCGAATCGACATTAAAATTAACGTAACCACGGTTCAGGTAAAATGAACGCAAACGCTCAAGATCAGCAGAAAGTTTCTGCTTCGAATACTGGTCGGTACCCGTATAGAACGAAAATAGTGTGGGTGTACTGAGCTCAAATTCTTCGAGTAGTTCTTTGTCTTCAAAAACCTTGTTACCCACTATATTGATTTGGTGAATCCGGGCGACTACCCCTTCAGAGACATCAATGACGATACCGACACGGTTTCGCTCAAGCGGTGTAACCGTTGACTCGAGTTTTACACCGTACTTACCCTGGCTGAAGTAAATGCGCTGCAATTCTTGCTCAACTTTATCAAGGAGGGATTTATCAAACGTTCTTCCAACGCCAAAACCAATCTCTTTTAGGCCAAGGGTGAGAACATCATCTTCAAGCGAGTCGTTGCCATTTATATCAATCGAGGCAATCGCCGGGCGCTCCACCACGAACACCACCAGTACATTGCCTTCGCGCTCGAGGCGTACATCCTTGAAGAAACCTGTTTTAAACAGTTCACGGATAACCTTGGCAGAACGCGTATCATCCAGCGTATCCCCGACCTTGACCGGGAGGTAATTAAACACCGTGCCGGCTGCAATGCGCTGCAAACCTTCTACACGAATATCATTGATGACAAAAGAGGCTGCCCATGCTGAATGCATGAGACCTATGAACAGGCAGAACGCGAGGAAAATTCTTCTCATTATTAAACCGTGCTTTTACTTTTATTATTAAATTATTGTGCCATGTCAGCGCTCAGAGCAACCGCATCACATCGTTATAAAAGGCCAGTACCATGAGTAAACCAAGTATGACCAGGCCCATTTGCTGGCCTACCAACTGGGTCTTCTCAGAAACCGGACTCCCCTTCACCATCTCAACTAGATAATACATAAGATGGCCGCCGTCGAGTACCGGAATTGGTAATAAATTCAGTACCCCAAGGCTAATACTTACAACGGCCATGAAAGTAAGAAATTGTACCAGACCTATGCTCGCAGATCGCCCTGCATACTGGGCAATCGTGATCGGGCCACTTATGTTTTTAACAGAAGCTTCACCAATCAACATCTTACCAAGCATTCTTAAAGTTAAATGGCTAATCCTCCATGTCTCTGACACAGACTTTACCCACGCATCCAGGAATGAGTACTGCACAAGCGTCCGCATTTCATCCGGCACGGGTGGAGGTGGCGCTGCCTGGGCCCCAACATAACCATAACTGCGTGTCTCATGGGATTTAATGCCCGGCACCAGCACGAGCTCGCGTTCAGCCCCGTCCCTGAGTATTCTTAACTGCATGGCTTGACCCGGTTTTTTCTGGACATGCCCCACCCAGTCGCGCCAGTCATCGATGGCCTCACCATCAGCGGCAAGTACCCTGTCACCAGGCAACAACCCTGCACTGGCAGCCGCTTCACCCGGCACCAACTTATCGATCACCGCTGGCCATTGCTGCAATTGTGGTTCCAGGCCAAGTCGCCTGACCACGCCTCCCCGGCTCAGATCCGCTGACACCCCTTCAAGACTAAATACGCGTACCCCGGGGCGATTTGCAGCATCCACTACCTCGACCTGGAGCTGTTGTTTGCCTTCCAGGATGGCACTGATGAATGCCAGGCCTGCGACATGCCATGTTTGCGTTTCCTCTTCATCAATCGTAACAATCCGGTCACCCGGCTGCATACCCGCCCGTTCTGCTACTGAATCTGAACGGACTGAATCGATGACCGGGATCAGACCCTCGCTACCAATCACAAAAACGCCCCAGTACAGCACAATCGCGAGCAGAAAATTGAAAATAGGCCCTGCACTGACGATAGCAAAACGCGAGGCTAACGGTTTTTGGTTAAATGAAAACGGTAACTGCTCATCAGGAACTGGATCGTTCCTTTCATCCAGCATCTTGACGTAACCGCCAAGTGGGATCATTGCGAGTACGTACTCTGTCTCATCCTTGCCAACCCAGGTGTATATCGGTTTACCAAAACCTATAGAAAACCTCAGTACCCGTACGCCACAACGACGCGCCACCCAGAAATGACCAAATTCGTGGAAAGTCACCAGGATCCCGATGACCACAATAAAAGAGATTACATCAACTAATATACTGCTCATATGCTTTTACGTTTTAGAACTGTCCAGGTTAGTTCTGTTGCTAATGGATGGCACGCGTCTCAGTGTCCATGAAACAGCCATGTGCGACTTCACGCGCCTGGCGGTCAGCTTCCAACACAATATCAAGTGATTCAGCTTCCCTGTTAGGGAGCTCGGCCATCGTTGCTTCAATCACCTTCGAAATCTCTGTAAAGCCAAGCTTCTCGTGTAAAAAGGCTTCAACGGCAACTTCGTTTGCCGCATTCAGCACCGTGCTTGCCGTCCCGCCTGCCCGTGCCGCTTCAAAAGCAAGCCTCAGGCATGGAAAACGTTCCAGGTCCGGCGGCTCAAAATCAAGTCGTCCTACACTGAACATATCCAGTGCTTCGACACCCGAGTCTATCCGTTCAGGCCAATCCAGGGCATGAGCTATCGGTGTACGCATATCCGGGTTACCCATTTGCGCCAACACCGAACCATCCACGTAATCGACCATTGAATGGATGACGCTCTGACGGTGGATCACCACCTCGATATCATCAGGCTGGACATCAAATAACCAACAGGCTTCGATCAATTCCAGCCCCTTGTTCATCATCGTCGCTGAATCCACTGATATCTTGCGTCCCATACTCCAGTTCGGGTGAGCGATGGCTTGCTCAGGCGTCACTGCAACCAACTCATCAATCGCCGCATCGCGAAATGGTCCACCCGATGCGGTTAACAATATTCGACGTACGGAAGGTGATTTGGTTCCCGTCTTATAACCCGCCGGCATACATTGAAAGATGGCGTTATGTTCACTATCAATGGGCAGCAACTCGGCACCGTTTTCACGTACAGCCTGCATAAACAAGTGTCCAGACATCACCAGTGCTTCTTTATTTGCCAACAGTACACGTTTGCCTGCGCGGGCAGCGGCAAGTGTCGGTAACAAACCCGCCGCGCCTACAATTGCGGCCATCACACTGTCGACATCTTCCAGGCTGGCGACCTTTTCCAGGCCTTCGCTGCCCGCCAGCACCTCACATTCGAGTGCCTCTTCCTGCATATGCATTTGTAATTGTTCCGCTGCAAGCGGATCAGCCATCACTGCATAGCGAGGTCTGAACTCACGACACTGCTCGAGTAACCGAGGCACATCACGGTTAGCCGTTAAAGCAATAACGCTAAACCTATCCGGGTGACGACGCACTACATCCAGTGTACTGACACCGATTGAACCTGTTGCCCCAAGAACTGTAATACCCTGCACTACAACCACCCCGTTAGAATCATACCAACCGCGAACACGGGTGCTGCGGCAGTAATACTGTCAAGACGGTCCATCATACCACCATGCCCGGGCAATATTCGGCCACTGTCTTTCACACCTGTCACGCGTTTAAACACGCTTTCCAGCAGGTCGCCATACACCGATACAGCTACGGTAACCAGGCATATCACTACGAACAGGAACTGCCGGTCGAGCGCTCCATCCAACCAATGGGAAACAATGAATGCATAGAACAAGGTCGCAACTAGTGCCCCATAGACACCTTCCCAGCTCTTGCCCGGGCTTATATTAGGTGCCAGCTTGCGTTTGCCCCAGCGACGCCCACTGAAATAGGCACCGATATCAGCTATCCAGACGAGACAAAAGACATTCAATACCAGCCAAGGTGTCGCCTGGTGAAGCAATACAAGTGCAAACCAGGTTGGTACGATGACGACTATACCCGTAGCAAGCCCCAGCAAACGGAAACGGGCTTGCGACCACTGCTGTAATCGAGGCACGGGATCTCCCCGCAAGTTCATGATAACCGCCAGCCACACCACACTAGTCGTAAGCAACAGGGATACTGCAAACAGCTCAAGAGTCTGATACTGCCATGCAAACCACAGTATGGTATTTACGCCCACCAGACCCAGAACCTGAAAAGGTTTTGAATTGACACGTGACAATGCCAGCCATTCCCACGCCGCAATGTTTAAAGCCAGCGCCCATACCAGGCCAAACCAGGGCGTTTCCAGCATGAAGATCCCGGCAAGCACAGCGGGTAACAAAATCAGTCCTGTAATGATGCGTAATTGAAGCAATTTACTGTTCTACCTGTTCACCGGTTCGCCCAAATCGTCTCTGGCGTCCCGCAAAATCACGAAAAGCATCCAGCAGCGCTGATTCAGAAAAATCGGGCCAAAGCTCATCGCTAAAATACAGCTCGGTATAGGCAAGTTGCCAGAGCAGGAAATTACTAATTCGATGTTCACCACCGGTGCGAATAAATAAATCCGGTGCGGGCAGGTGCTGAAGCATCATATATTCGGAAAACAGCTCTTCGTTAACGTCATCACTTTTGACGCCCTCTTCAAGCAACTTGCGGGCAGCTTGTACGATATCCCAACGGCCACCGTAGTTGACTGCAACAGACAGGGTCATGCCGGTATTGTCCCTGGTCAAGGATTCAACCTCAGCAATTCGGTCCTGAAGTTTTTGTGTAAAGGGCGTACGGTCACCAACAATCTGCATACGAATATTATTGGCATGAATTGCCTTTGCCTCGTTGCGCAGCGAGGTAATGAAAAGGTCCATGAGTAAATCAACTTCCTTACGTGGACGATTCCAATTTTCACTGCTAAATGCAAACAAGGTCAACGCATCAATTTTGTTCTTCGCACACACCTCAACAGCCAAACGTGCTGCATTCACACCAGCCTTGTGCCCGGCTACACGTGGCATGTGTCGTTGCTTCGCCCAACGTCCATTGCCATCCATAATAATGGCCACATGACACGGAAGCTCATTGCTTGAGATTTGTTGTGATGAATTATCGGGTGACGTAGTCATTTTACCTACTACGTTCTGTGAATAACTGCTGATTGCAGGTGGCTGACGGGCAACTCGAACATGAGAGTCTGCTCAGAAATCCATGAGGTCCTTTTCTTTGGCCTCAAGCACTTTATCGATTTCAGCAATTTTCTGATCCGTCAGTTTTTGTATACGATCTTCAGCATGGCGCTGCTCGTCTTCTGAGATTTCCTTTTCTTTTTCCAGCGTCTTGAAATCGGTATTCGCATCACGACGAATATTACGGATCGCAACACGTGAATGTTCAACTTCCTGGCGTACCATACGGATCATGTCCTTACGGGTTTCCTCTGTCAGCGCTGGCAGTGGGATACGAATCACTTCACCCGCAGTCACAGGGTTCAAGCCAAGGCCAGAATTTATAATCGCCTTTTCAATCGATTGCACCATCGTCTTGTCCCACGGTGTTACCGACAGGGTACGCGCATCAGAAACAGAAATATTTGCGGTTTGGCCAAGCGGTGTATCTGTACCATAGAAGGACACCATGATGTGCTCAATCAAGCTTGGGCTGGCACGACCTGTACGCATCTTGCTCAAATCACCTTTAAGCGCTTCGATGGTTTTACCCATACGTACGTCTGCGTCTTTGATAATATCGTCAATCACGCTGCATCCCCTTTTACGACGAGTGTCCCCTCGTCTTCGCCATTAATGACACGCTGTAGCGCACCAGGCTTGTTCATATTAAATACACGTAGTGGCATATTCTGATCACGACACATGACAATCGCGGTCGCATCCATTACAGCCAACTGCCGATGAATAACATCATCATAAGTCAACTGGGAGTAAAACTCAGCATCTGGATCCTTAACCGGATCGGCAGAATAGACGCCATCAACCTTGGTGGCCTTGAGCATCACATCTGCACCTATCTCGATGGCACGTAAACTCGCAGCAGAATCTGTGGTAAAAAACGGGTTACCGGTACCCGCGGCAAAAATCACCACACGCCCTTTCTCAAGATGACGCACAGCACGGCGACGAATGTAATCCTCACAAACTTCATTAATACTCAACGCTGACATCACCCGTGCCTGGGCACCGTGACGTTCGAGAGCATCCTGCATAGCCAGTGAATTCATTAACGTGGCCAGCATCCCCATATGGTCGCCGGTGACACGGTCAATACCGTTTTGTGCCAGGCCGGCACCACGGAAGATATTGCCACCGCCGATAACCAGGCCAACTTCAACACCGGTATCGACAATGGTCTTGATTTCGGCTGAAACCCGGCTGATAACATCGGGGTCTATACCATAATCCCCATCACCCATCAGCGCTTCACCGCTAAGTTTTAGCAGGATACGCTGAGGGGCTTCAGATGGAGATGATGTCATTTTTTAGCCTTTCAGTTGAGCGGCAACTTCATCAGCGAAGTTTTCAACTTTCTTCTCAATACCTTCACCCACTTCAAGACGTGAGAACGAGATAACGTCGGCATCTGCAGACTTGCAAAGCTTTTCAACGTTCTGGTCAGGGTCTTTGACGAACGGTTGGCCATAGAGGCTCTGTTCGTTAAGGAATTTCTTCACCTTTCCAACCATCATCTTTTCGATAATGTCAGCTGGCTTGCCGCTTTCTGCAGCCTGCGCAGCGAAGATTTCTTTTTCCTTCTCGACCAGCTCAGCAGGTACATCATCCTGTTTAACACAAACAGGCTTGCTTGCTGCAATGTGCATGGCGATATCACGTGCCATTTCATCACTGCCACCCTTCAGGTCAACAACTACACCAATGCGGGCACCGTGCGCATAGACACCAAGATGATCACCCTGACGCTTGATGATTGAAACGCGGCGCACTGTAATATTCTCACCAATCTTGGCGATCAGGCCTTTACGACCTTCTTCAACAGTTTCACCTGAATCAAGTGTCATGCCTGACAGTGCTTCCGCATCAGCAGGCTCATTAGCCAGTGCTGTTGCCGCAACTGTCGTAGCGAAGGCCTGGAAGCTTTCGTCTTTGGCAGCGAAGTCTGTCTCGGTATTGATTTCAACCAAGGCGACGGTTGCACCGTCATCGCTTGAAGCAATTTCGATCTTGCCTTCAGCTGCAACACGACCAGCCTTTTTATCTGCCTTGGCAGCACCGGACTTACGCATATTTTCAGCAGCTGTCTCGATATCACCGTCAGTTTCAACGAGTGCCTTTTTGCATTCCATCATGCCTGCGCCAGTACGTTCACGCAGTTCTTTTACTAATGAGGCTGTAATTGCCATATCTATCTACCTCGTCAATTAATCTTCTGAACCAGACTCTTCAGCTTCAGTTTTCTCAGCTTTAGCTTCAGGCTTCTTGGCAGCGGTCTTTTTCTTGGCTGTCTTCTTGGCAGCAGTTTCGTCTACTTCCATAAACTCATCAGCAGGCCCTTCAGTTGTAGATACAACCTGGCGACCATCAAGAACGGCATCGGCAACCTGGCTTGCATAAAGCTTGATCGCGCGGATGGCATCGTCGTTACC
>Ga0316207_10003303_pt1 | contig 15153 bp, 13 predicted proteins | sample 6weekpyrite_MG_FD_204943 | JGI IMG/M metagenome (GOLD analysis project Ga0316207, IMG submission 204943) | Microbial mat bacterial communities from mineral coupon in-situ incubated in ocean water Damariscotta River, Maine, United States -... | ecosystem: Environmental > Aquatic > Marine >... | reverse complement strand
TATTCACATCGCTGCTGACCTGGATCGCCTCATCCGTCTCAGGCTCATCAAAGTACATAAGCTTGATGACGCGCAGGTAGTAGAAGGCACCGATAACGGAGAAACCAACTGCCACGGCAGCAAGCCATACCAGGTCGATATTAACCACAGCCTGAAGCACCAGTAGCTTGGCATAGAAACCCACAGTCGGTGGCACCCCAGCCATAGAGAACATAAGCAGCAGCATCATAAATGCCAACCACGGGCTACGTTGACTGAGCCCCTTCAAGTCAGCAAGTTCATCGGCTTCAAAACCACGTCGACTGAGGATAATGACCAGTGCAAAACCTGCCATCGCAGTTGCAGCGTAGGTAATGATGTAGAACATTGCCGCAGAGTAACCCTGTGCCGTTCCGGAAAGTATCCCCAGCAACAAGAAACCGACATGCGAAATCGTTGAGTATGCCAGCATACGTTTCAGGTTGGTTTGAGCCAGAGCGATTATGTTACCCACTGCCAGTGATAACACTGAAAGGATAATCAGCATGTCCTGCCAACCTGCATGCATGTCACCAAGGCCATCTACCAGCAGACGCATAACCAGGGCAAAGCCGGCGATCTTTGGTGCACTACTGATATACATCGTTACCGAGGTAGGCGCACCGTGATAGACATCCGGGATCCACATATGGAAAGGGACTGCACCTAACTTAAAGGCGAGACCCACTACGATAAAGACAAGTCCGAATAACAGTACAATGTCATTACCACCACGCTCAGCAATCGGTTTTGCGAGCCCACCAATATCAAGCGTACCGGTCGCACCGTAAATCATCGACATACCGTACAACAACATACCTGATGCAATTGCACCGAGTACGAAGTACTTCATCGCTGCTTCAGAGGCCTGCAAAGAATCTCGCTGGAATGCCACCATTGCATACAGTGACAGCGACAACAATTCGAGCCCCAGGTAAATGGTCAGGAAGTTATGCGCCGAGACCATGATCATCATGCCGAGCACGCCAAACAGCCCCAATACGTAGTACTCACCTTTGAAGATATCGCGATCAGCCAGGTAAGTGCGTGAATAGAGGAACACAAAACCCGTCACAATGTAGATGACTGACTTTAACAAGGTCGACATCGGGTCACTGATATAGGTATCACTAAAGGTGTATGACAATTCAGCCGGCGCACCGAAAATGGTAATCAGCAATGTGCACAGCAATGCAAGCTGTGTCATGACATAGGTGACAACACGGTTTTCATCACTGATGAACAAGTCAGCAACAAGAATGATACAGGCCACTGTCAGCAGGAAAATCTCCGGCGCAGCAAGGGCAAAATTTGGCATAGTAAAATCAGTCATAACGTTCCCGTCACAGCTTGCTCTGCGCAATGTGTTGCAGCAGATTATCAATAGAAACGTGCATCACCTCGACCAGTGGGTCAGGCCAGACACCAAGCGCCAACACGGCGACTGCCAGTGTTGCTAAAATGAAAAACTCACGGTTGTTAACATCGGTCAGCTCGGCAACCTTGTCATTACCGACTGCACCGAACACAACGCGTTTAACCATCCACAATGTGTAGGCCGCACCGAGAATCAATGTTGTTGCTGCGAGGAAGGCAATCCAGAAGTTGGCCTTGAAGCTGGCCAGGATAACCATAAACTCACCGACAAACCCGGATGTACCTGGCAGGCCTGCATTGGCCATCGCGAAGAACACCATGAATGCGGCAAAGATCGGCATGGTATTAACAACACCACCATAATCATTAATCTGGCGACTGTGCATTCGGTCATACATGACACCAACACAGAGGAACATCGCGGCAGAGATAAAGCCATGCGACACCATCTGCACCATGCCGCCTTCCATACCCAGTGCAGCACCGCTATAGCTACCGGTTGAAGCAAAGATACTAAAACTGATAAAGAAGCCGAGGGTCACGAAACCCATGTGTGCAATTGATGAATAGGCAATCAGCTTTTTCATGTCTTGCTGTATCAGTGCTACAAAGCCGATATAGACAACTGCTATCAATGACATTGAAATAATCAGCCAGTCCAGTGCATGACTCGCATCAGGTGTGATCGGCAGACTGAAACGCAGGAAGCCGTAGCCACCGATCTTCAACATGATAGCCGCCAGTACCACGGAGCCGCCTGTTGGTGCCTCGACGTGGGCATCCGGTAACCAGGTATGCACCGGCCACATCGGTACTTTCACTGCAAAGGCAAGCAGGAAAGCGATAAAGATGAGTATCTGTGCTTCCATGCCTATCTTCAGATCATGGAAGGCAAGTATCTCGAAACTGTTGGCCTGGAAATACATGTATATCAATGCAACCAGCATGAATACGGAACCCAGGAATGTATAGAGGAAGAACTTGATGGTCGCGTAGACACGGTTCGGTCCACCCCATATCCCGATAATCAGGAACATCGGGATGAGCATACCTTCCCAGAAGACATAGAAGAGGATGGCATCAAGCGCGGCAAATACACCGTTCATGAGGCCTTCCATAATCAGGAATGCTGCCATGTATTGTGAAACGCGCTTGGTGATCACTTTCCAGCCAGCCAATACCACGAGGATCATGATAAAGGTCGTCAACAGGATTAGCGGCATCGAGATCCCATCTACACCCAGGTAGTACTGGATGTTAAAGGCTTCAATCCAGCTTGCCTCTTCTACGAACTGCATCGAGGCCGTCGAGGTATCAAAACCGGTATAGAGTGGAATACTTAACAGGAAGGTCAATATAGAAACAATCAGTGCAATCGGACGTGCACCCCATGGGTCACGATCGCCAACGGCAAGAACAATCAGGCCACCAAGAATCGGTGTCCAGATAACAAGACTGAGTAATGGTAAATCAGCGAACATGCTTGGTTATCCCCTAAGCCCCTAACAGGAACCAGCTGAGTAAACCCAGCAGGCCCAGAATCATTGCAAATGCATAATGGTACAAGTGACCGGTTTGAATGACGCGAGCAACACCAGCAAACCAGTTTATGACAGCGGCACTGCCATTAATGATGAGGCCATCAATGACCATCACATCACCCTTCTTCCACAAGCCATTACCGAGCAAACGACCACCTGCGGCAAACACCTTGATGTACAGGTCGTCCATGTAGTATTTGTTATCAAACAGTTTGTGCAAGAAACCAAACTTTTCCTGCGCCCAGTCGGCAATCTCCGGGCGTTTCATGTAGATGAACCAGGCTGTCACAAGCCCTGCCAGCGCAAGATAAAGTGCAGGCCCTGCGGCAGCGTGCTGGAAGAAGCCAGCAATACCGTGATAATTTTCACCGAGCTTGCCGATGACATCATGTTCCGCACTCACCACAATGGCAGCACCGAAGTAATCACCAAACACCACGTCGCCCAATACGTAACCGGCCAGGACTGAAGGTATGGCCAACAGGATAAGTGGGACGGTGACGACGGCCGAGCATTCATGCAGGTGCTCTCGGGTATGCTCATCCATGCGCTCCTTGCCATGGAAGACCAGGAAGAACATGCGGAAACTGTATAGCGCGGTAATGAACACGCCAGCAAGCACCGCAAAGTAAGCAAAGTCACTACCCGGGATGTTCGACAAGTGCACCGCTTCGATGATCGTATCTTTCGAGAAGAAACCCGCGAAACCCGGGAAGCCAATCAATGCCAGTGAACCAATCAACGAGGTCCAGTAGGTGATCGGCATGTACTTCTTAAGACCACCCATCTTGCGCATATCTTGCTCATGATGCATGGCAATAATCACCGCGCCGGCGGCGAGGAATAAAAGCGCCTTGAAGAAGGCATGGGTCATCAGGTGGAAAATCGCTGCCGAGTAAGCCGATGCGCCAAGTGCGACGGTCATGTAACCGAGCTGTGACAGCGTTGAGTAGGCCACGACCCGTTTGATGTCGTGTTGAATCAGGCCCAGGAAGCCCATGAACAATGCGGTAATCGCACCAATGACAATCACGACACTTAATGCTGTTGTCGACAGTTCATACAACGGTGACATACGTGACACCATGAAGATACCAGCGGTCACCATGGTCGCAGCGTGAATCAATGCAGAAATCGGGGTTGGACCTTCCATCGAATCCGGCAGCCATACATGCAATGGAACCTGGGCTGATTTGCCCATTGCACCGACAAATAACAGGATGCAGGTCACCGTCAGTACTGACCACTCTACACCCGGGAAAATTTCCATAGTCTTGTCGACCAGCTCGGGAGCCTTACTGAATACAGTGGCGTAGTCGAGCGAACCCGTGTACATCAGTACCGCGGCAATACCGAGCAAGAAGCCAAAGTCGCCGACACGGTTAACAAGGAAAGCCTTCATGTTGGCAAAGATTGCCGTATCCCGTGTATACCAGAAGCCAATCAGCAGGTAGGAGACAAGACCAACAGCTTCCCAGCCAAAGAACAACTGCAGGAAGTTATTGGCCATCACCAGCATCAGCATTGAGAACGTGAACAATGCGATGTAACTGAAGAAACGCTGATAACCCGGGTCGTCATGCATATAACCGATGGTGTAGATATGCACCATGAGTGATACAAAGGTGACGACCACAAGCATGATCGCAGTCAGCTTGTCGACCAGGAAGCCTATTTCGAAGCGTATCCCGTCACTAACCAACCACGTGTAAACAGATTCGTTATAGGTCTGCATACCCTCGAACAAAAACAGCTTCATGACATACAGTGACAGCACACATGACACGGCAACACCAAGAATCGTCACCCAGTGAGATGCTGTACGCCCAATTTGCTTACCAAACAAGCCAGCAAGGACTGAGCCAGCCAGTGGTGCGAGGACAATTGTCAGAAATAGATTTTCCATACATTCAAACCGTTATTATTCTTGTTAACCCTTCATCTCGGCGACGTCATCAACGTTAATTGATCGGCGCTTACGGAACAGCACAATAAGGATGGCGAGGCCAATTGCGGCCTCGGCTGCTGCAACCGTCAGGATGAAGAACACGAAAACCTGACCGGAGATGTCACCCAGGTAATACGAAAAGGCAACAAAGTTCATGTTGACGGCCAGCAACATCAATTCGATGGACATCAACAAGACGATAAGGTTTTTACGATTAATGAAGATACCTGCAACTGACAGGCAAAACAGAATCGCACCAACAATAAGATAATGTGACAGTGGGATCATGATTTCTCCTGCGCCTCCCCGTTGTTATCCAGGCGGGGCTCTGATTCCATCTTCACAACGCGCACCCGGTCAGTAGCCTTTACCGCAACCTGCTTGGCAACGTCCTGGTGACGCGTGCCTTCACGACGGCGCATGGTCAGGGCAATCGCGGCAACAATCGCAACGAGAAGAATCGCAGCGGCAATTTCAAATGGGTAAAGGTAGACCGTGTACAACACGCTACCGAGCTCACGTGTATTGCTGTAGTCAGCAGCATGGCGAGCAGGTTCTGCAAACTGCTCAAGGCCAAAGTTTTCAGGGCCAACTACCAGAATCATCTCGGCGGCGAGCACCACGGCAATAATCGCCGCAACCGGCAGGTACCTGGCAAAACCTTCACGCATCCTCGCAATATTAATATCGAGCATCATGACGACAAACAGGAACAACACCATCACGGCTCCGACATAAACAAGAATAAGCGTGATCGCCAGGAACTCGGCTTCCAGCATCAGCCATAAACATGCACTGTTAAAAAAGGCCATCACCAGGAACAACGCCGCGTGTACCGGGTTGCGCACAGTGATCACCATGCTGGATGCAAATACCAGCAATGCTGCAAAGACATAAAAACTGATTTGTTCAATCATGATACGTAGTTAACCTCAGCGATACGCCGCATCTTGTGCGCGATCTTTTGCGATCTGGTCTTCGTACATTTCACCGGTACGCAAAAGTTTTTCTTTTGTCATTATGTTTTCACCGCGATTCTCGAAGTGGTACTCGAGTTGGCGCGTTTCTACAATTGCATCAACCGGGCATGCTTCTTCACAGAAGCCACAGTAGATACATTTAAACAGGTCAATGTCATAGCGCGTAGTACGACGAGAGCCATCATCACGTTGCTCACTTTCAATTGTGATCGCAAGCGCCGGGCAGACGGCTTCACACAGCTTGCAGGCAATGCATCGCTCTTCACCATTCGGGTAACGACGTTGCGCATGCAGACCACGAAAACGCGCTGACTGTGGTGTCTTTTCTTCCGGGTAGAACAGTGTGAATTTTTTACGGAAGTAATAACGCCCTGTGACGCCCATTCCCTTTAGCAGCTCTGTCAGGAACAGTCCCTTAAACATTTTTTTCATGGAATTGATCATTGCTCTGCCCCTTAATCAAACCATGGTCCAACTTGACCGAGGATCATGACCCCGGCAACAAGCAGCCAGACAATAGTAATTGGTATGAATACTTTCCAGCCCAGACGCATAATCTGGTCATAACGGTAACGCGGGAAAGTCGCACGGAACCACAGGAATAACAACATGAAGAAGGCCATCTTGATGATGAGCCACTGGATACCATGACCAAGTAGACTTCCAACAATTCCACCTGGTATCCATGCTTCTGGCAGTGGTGAGTACCAACCGCCCATAAACATGATGACAGTCAGCGCCGCAATCAGGATCATGTTGGCGTACTCAGCGAGGAAGAACACAGCAAACGCCATGCCTGAGTATTCGACGTGGAAACCGGCAACAATTTCTGACTCACCTTCAGCGACGTCAAACGGTGCGCGGTTTGTTTCTGCTACACCCGAGATAAAGTAGACAACAAACAGTGGAAACAGGGGTAACCAGAACCAGTTAATAAAACCACCTGCGCCCTGTTGTGCCTCAACAATTTCACGCAGGTTAAGACTGCCTGCGGCCATCAATACACCAACAAGCGCAAAGCCCATCGCAATTTCATAGGCGACGATCTGTGCCGATGAACGCAGTGCACCGAGGAATGCGTACTTTGAGTTGGAAGACCAGCCCGCAATAATCACCCCGTAGACACCAAGCGATGTAATCGCCAGCACATACAAAAGTCCAGCATTCACCTCGTCGGCGATGCCAAGAAAATCATTCAGCGGGATAACGGCCCATGCAGCGAGTGCGGTTGCAAGTGAAATAACTGGCGCCATCAGGAACAACAGTTTATTCGCCTGCGCAGGAATAATAATTTCCTTAAACATGAGCTTGACGGCATCAGCAATCGGTTGCCCCAGGCCCCATAGCTTGTAACCAAAGAAACCAACGCGGTTAGGCCCGATTCGTACCTGCATGTAGCCGATAATCTTGCGCTCGGCGTAGGTAAAGTATGCAACACACAGCATCAGCGGCACCATCAGCACCACAATCTGCATCAATATCTGTACCGGTAAAGGTAGTATCTCCCAGATACCGACGACCCATGCCCACATTGAATTAAATAGTTCCATACCTTGCCTAGTCCTTCATCACCGTTACAGCATGATAAGGTGCACCCAAACCACTGCTTGTTACTGTTGTTGAATTGATAAGCACACAATTCGTCGGAAGGGTTTCATCAATACACAGCTCGGCCGAAACTTCATCATCGCCCTGCCCCACAACAATTTTCGCTGCATCAGCAACACCAAGCTCATTTGCGGTCTCGGCGTTCATTGAAACAGTCTCACTGGCTGCATGAACCGTTTGTTGTAATGACTCAGCACGACGGACGACATTATCCGTACCGTACATGGGCAGGTAACCTATTCGTAACAACCCGCCTTCATCACCGAGGCTTGCCGGGCACTGCCAATCAACCTGGTTATCCATGGCGAGGGTTGCACTGTCGCGTTCGACTTCAGCACGCACTTCTTCTGATGACAGGTAGTCATAGCCATTTAGATCAAGCAGGTTGCCGAGTACACGTAATACCTTCCATGCCGGACGTGTTTCGCCAAGCGGTGAACAATTCGCAGCGAATCGTTGCCAGGTACCTGCAGCGTTGACATATGTTCCAGAGGTTTCGGAGTATGGTGCCGTTGGCAACATAACACTTGCATAGCCACGAATAGTTTCACTATCAAACGGTGTCATCGCAACAACAAAGTCAGCGCCGTTAATGGCCCGCATAGCCTGTGCCGGGTTAATGCAATCACGCTCAGGTTCAATATTCATGAGCATGTAGGCAGACGCCTGTGATTCAAACATGGCAGTGGCGTTACTACCTGTTGTTACATCCTTGCCACCCACACCTGCAAATGGAACCGCTCCTGCCAGTGTCGCACCAACACTGTTGGCGCCACGTGGTAACAAACCAAAACTCGCATCCGCGAGTCGTGCTAACACGGCAGCTAGTTGACGTAGTGCAGATAAGTTAGGCATGGCCATCGCTTGCGTGCCAATGATGACGGCACTGTTTTCTGCCACCTTGAGGTTATCGGCAATCGCGCGGTGGCTATCAGTCACAGAGACTGAGTCAATCAATGCAACAAGACCCTCGGGTGCCTGTTCCTGGCTGATTTCCAGCATAGCCTTGACGATAGCCGCAAGTTCGCTAGCCAGTGCACCCGGATGGGAAACAATCGACTCAGCAACCGGGTAATTAATATCGTAGTCAATACTGTTGACCATCATAACCTTGGCGCCCTTCTCAACTGCCTTGCGGAGGCGATGAGAAACAATCGGTTGATCATGGCGAATATTTGAGCCAATCAACAGCGTAGCATTAAGGTCTTCAAGTGCCTCAACAGAAAGTCCAAGCCCCTGAACAGCCGGGACGCTGCCATCATCAGAAAAATCCTGTTGACCAATACGGTGATCAACTGACGTCGCACCAAGGTCACGCAACAATTTCTGCATCAGGAAGGCTTCTTCGGTTGTCACGTTTGGTGACATAAGGCCGGCAATACTGTCTTTACTTGCGCGCAATGACTCAACAACTTCTTCAAGTGCAGTGTTCCAGTCTGTTTCCTGCCACTGACCATTGACCTTGATCATTGGTGAAGTCAGACGTGAGGTACTGTTCAGGCCTTCATAGGCATAACGGTCACGGTCAGAAAGCCAGACTTCATTAATCTGTTCGTTCTCTGCCGGCACTACGCGGACAATTTCTTTATTGCGGGTATGGGTATGAATGTTTGAACCGACACAGTCATGTCCCGCCACACCTTCTGCACTGCGCATTTCCCAGGCACGTGCTGCAAAACGAGAAGGTTTGGCGGTTAATGCGCCAACCGGGCAGACATCGATGACATTGCCCGACATTTCCGAGTCAACACTGTTCTCGATGTAGGTGCCAATGGTTGTACGGTTACCACGTCCCATCGCACCCAGCTCATTCTCACCGCCTACCAACTCGAGGGTGCGAATACAGCGTGTGCAATGGATACAGCGTGTCATCTCGGTTGCGATCAGTGGACCAATATCTTTATCGCCCACAACACGCTTTGTCTCTGAGAAGCGCGAAACACTACGCCCGTAACCCATCGCAATATCCTGCAATTCACACTCGCCACCCTGATCACAGATTGGGCAATCAAGTGGATGGTTAATCAGCAGGAACTCCATCACTGCCTTCTGGGCTTTTTTCGCGAAGTCAGAGTTGGTAAAGATCTTCATACCTTCTGCAACAGGGGTTGCACAGGCCGGCAATGGCTTGGGCACATTCTCAACCTGGACCAGGCACATGCGGCAATTCGCTGCGATAGGCAATTTCTTGTGGTAACAGAAACGCGGAATATAGGCATTAGCATCATCGGCGGCATGGATAATCATTGCGCCCTTGGCTGCCTGCACTGGTTTACCATCAATCTCGATGTTGACCATGTCTTCTGCGCTGATTTCAGGTTTCGCACTCATGCTGCGGCCCCCTTGCTCTTATCACCGACCATGCAACACTTGTGTGTAATATGGTATTCAAATTCTTCACGGAAGTGCTTGATGAAACTCTGTACCGGCCAGGCAGCCGCTTCACCGAAGGCACAAATCGTATGACCGGCAATCTGGCCTGCTGCAGACTCAAGCAAGTCCAGATCTTCAGGGCGACCCTGGCCGTTTTCGATACGTTCAAGCACGCGGTACATCCAGCCGGTACCTTCACGGCACGGTGTACATTGACCACAGGACTCCATGTAATAGAAACGTGACAGGCGCATCAATGCCTTCACCATACAAGTTGTATCATCCATAACGATGACCGCCCCCGAACCGAGGTAGGAGCCGGCCTTCTGGATGGAGTCATAGTCCATATCCAGGCCCATCATGACATCACCGGGTAACACTGGCATGGATGATCCACCTGGGATGACGGCTTTAATCTTGTTGCCATCACGGATACCACCGGCCATTTCGAGCAGTTCGCTAAAGGGTGTACCCATCGGAACTTCAAAATTACCCGGATTGTTGACATGTCCGGACATGCTGAACAATTTCTCACCACCGTTATTCGGCTTGCCAAGGTTTAAGAACCAGTCTGCACCGTTACGGATAATAGAAGGCACCGAGGCGAGTGTTTCGGTGTTATTGATTGTTGTTGGTTTGCCGTAAAGACCAAAGTTCGCTGGGAACGGTGGTTTGAAACGCGGCTGACCTTTCTTGCCTTCGAGTGACTCGAGTAATGCTGTTTCTTCACCGCATATATAGGCACCGGCGCCAAGGTGTGTGTAGAGGTCAAAATCATAACCACTACCAAGAATATCTTTGCCGAGGTAGCCGGCTTCGTAGGCTTCTTTGAGTGCTGCTTCAAAGCGCTCAAACGGCTCATGATGGAACTCACCACGCAGGTAATTATAACCGGCGGTTGCACCAATGGCATAGCCACCAATGATCATGCCTTCGATCACGGCATGTGGGTTATAGCGCAGGATATCGCGATCCTTACAAGTGCCCGGTTCACTTTCATCAGAGTTGCAGACGATGTACTTTTCGCCTTCCGCTGTACGCGGCATGAAGCTCCACTTAAGCCCTGTTGAGAACCCCGCACCACCACGGCCACGTAATGCCGACGCCTTGACGGTTTCGATTACGTCTTCCTGGCTCATCTTGTCGACGAGGACCTTTTTCAGTGCATCGTAACCACCGGTCTTGAGGTAATTCTCAAGTGTCCATGGTTCATCGTATTGCATCGTTGTGAAGCAAACCTGGTTTGCCATCAGCTTATCTCTCCAACATCAATCGTCTTTGCGACTGTCATTGTTTTACTCAAGACCATCCAGGAGTTCATCCAGTTTGGCAGGTGATAGTTTTTCATAGTAATGGCCGTTAACCGCCATCATCGGGCCACCGTTACAGGCAGCCAGGCACTCTTCTTCAATCTTCAGGGTGAACTTGCCATCAGCAGTCGTCTCCCCCATCTTGATACCGAGTTTCTTTTCAAGGTGTCCAACGACCGAGTCCGAGCCCATCAACATGCAGGAAATATTCGTGCAAATATTGATGACATACTTTCCGACCGGCTCACGGTTAAACATCGAGTAGAACGTGGCCACTTCATAAGTCGTCACACGTGAAATCCCAAGGTAGTCCGCTACGGCATCCATGAGTTCATCGCTCAGGTAACCATTATTATGTTCCTGTGCAGCCGTCAATGCAGGAATAACAGCAGACTGGCGACGATCGGCCGGGTACTTTGTCAACCAGTGATCGATCTCCCCGATAACCTCAGCGGACAATAAATCGCTGGCTTGTGTGTTCATGTCGGCCATTAGCGGTCAATCTCCCCGAATACAACATCCATGGTTCCGATCACAGAAACCACGTCAGAAATCATGTGCCCTTTCACCATTTCATCCATGGCAGAAAGGTGTGCAAAACCCGGCGCACGAACCTTTACTCGGTAAGGTTTATTGGCACCGTCAGAGACCATGTAAACACCAAACTCACCTTTTGGATGTTCTACCGCAGCATAGGCCTCGCCTTCTGGCACACAGTAACCTTCAGTAAACAACTTAAAGTGGTGGATCAAGGCTTCCATGTCACCCTTCATGTCTTCACGGGGTGGCGGTGATACCTTGTTATCACCAAGCATGACTGGGCCAGGATTAGCACGTAGCCAGTCGATACACTGCTTGATAATACGGTTTGACTGACGAAACTCTTCCATACGGACAAGGTAGCGATCGTAGCAATCACCGTTTACACCGACGGGAATATCAAAGTCCAGTTTGTCGTAGACTTCATAGGGCTGCTTCTTGCGCAGATCCCATTCAATACCGCTGCCGCGCAGCATCGGGCCAGTAAAGCCAAGTTGCAGGGCGCGCTCGGGTGTAATCGTACCAATACCGACAGTACGCTGTTTCCAGATACGGTTATCGGTCAGTAATGTTTCATACTCATCGACCAGTGCCGGGAAACGGTTGGTAAAATCTTCAATGAAATCGAGCAGGCTGCCGCTACGTGCTTCATTCATCTTCGCGACATCTGCCTCGTTGTGCCATTTTGAAACATTAAACTTCGGCATGACATCCGGCAGGTCACGGTAGACACCACCTGGGCGGTAATACGTAGCATGCATACGTGCACCTGAAACAGCTTCATAGCAATCCATCAGGTCTTCACGTTCACGGAAACAGTACAAGAACAGGGTCATCGCACCGATATCCAGTGCATGCGTACCGAGCCACATCAGGTGATTCAGGATACGTGTAATCTCATCGAACATGACGCGGATATACTGGGCCCGTTCTGGTGCCTGAACACCAAGCAGCTTTTCAATCGCCATGACATAACCGTGCTCATTACACATCATTGATACGTAATCGAGGCGGTCCATGTAACCGATACTCTGGTTAAATGGTTTGCTCTCAGCAAGTTTTTCAGTACCGCGATGAAGCAGGCCGACATGTGGATCTGCGCGTTGCACGACCTCACCGTCCAGCTCGAGCACGAGGCGTAAAACACCGTGGGCAGCCGGGTGCTGCGGACCAAAGTTCAGGGTATAGTTTCTGATCTCAGGCATGTCTAGCTTTCCGCCATATCATTTGATTCATCTTCAATTCCATGCAGGTGTTCGCTGCGAATAACGCGCGGCACGTTGACACGGGACTCAATACTGACCGGCTGATACACGACACGCTTTTTATCCGCGTCGTAACGCATTTCTACTTCGCCAATCAGTGGGAAATCCTTGCGGAACGGATGACCAACAAAACCATAATCCGTCAGGATACGTCTCAGGTCAGGGTGCCCATCAAACAGGATACCAAACAGGTCAAAGGCTTCACGTTCAAACCAGTTTGCCCCGTTCCAGATATCCACTACAGAGTCGACAACCGGGAATTCGCTGTCTGCGTAGGTACGTACACGAATGCGGCGATTATGTTTGTAAGAAATAAGGTGGTAAACCACTGCAAAGCGATCTTTTTGCCAGTTTGCTTCACGCGCATCACTATTCGAAACACCACGACTGAAACCACTGCCCGTTGCACTGTTGGTTTCCCATTCAACCTCTCCGTAACCAGAGTAGTCGACACCACATACATCAATGAGCTGCGAATAGGCCAGCTCAGGCTCATCACGCAATGCTGTACAGACAGTTATAAGGTGGTCACGCGGTACTTCGAGGGTTATTTCACCATTTGCCGCCAGCGCTTCGACTGACTGCTCGGCAAAACGCTCTTGCAGGCTCGCCGCACGCAGCTCTAGTGGCGTCAGCTTGACTTCTTCTTCGATGATTTCTTCTTCACTCATGACTATGTTCGCGCAATGGTGCTAGTGCGTTTAATCTTGTTTTGCAGTTGAATAATGCCGTAAATCAATGCCTCTGCTGTCGGAGGGCAACCCGGCACATACACATCTACGGGTACGATTCGATCACAGCCGCGCACAACTGAATAAGAATAATGATAGTAACCACCACCATTGGCACAGGAACCCATCGAGATCACCCAGCGCGGCTCAGCCATCTGGTCATAGACCTTACGCAGTGCTGGTGCCATTTTGTTAACCAGGGTGCCTGCAACAATCATGACATCTGATTGGCGTGGACTCGGACGGAAGATAATACCGAAGCGGTCGAGGTCATAACGTGATGCCGCAGAATGCATCATTTCCACCGCACAACAGGCCAAACCAAACGTCATTGGCCACATTGAGCCAGTTCGCGCCCAGTTAATGAGTTTGTCGGCATTCGTCGTAACGAAGCCCTTTTCAATGACGCCCTCTATTCCCATTCCAGGGCTCCTTTCTTCCACTCATAGATAAAGCCGATGACGAGGATACCAAGGAACACGCACATGGCTGCAAAACCGAACCAACCCACCTGCTCGAGCACAATCGCCCATGGAAACAGGAAGGCAATTTCCAAATCAAAAAGAATAAAGAGAATGGCGACCAGGTAGTAGCGCACATCAAATTTCATACGGGAGTCTTCGAATGCCTCGAACCCACATTCGTAAGGTGACAGTTTTTCACTGTCTGGACGCGTAGGACTAAGTACCCAGCCAGCTGCTAGCATGACCAGGCCGACTCCACCACCAACAATCAAAAAGATCAGAACGGGTAGGTAGTTTTCAAGCATGAGCTTTGGCCTCCTCCGCAATCGTATTAATTCTTATACAACACATTACGTTCTTATTATTTATTCGTACTACAAGAGGCAGGCAGTATGGCGAGAGCGTAAATTTGTGTCAAGTTTGTTAACAATTGAATTATTATTTTAATTCAATAGCTTGAAGCAGCTTTTTATGGGTATAAAAAAACAGTATCACAAAATTTAATACCGTCCTTTAGTTATTGTTGTCATGCTGGATGAAGCTTGGCTGTGCAGGAGGCCAGAAGACCGCTATTTACATGGCTTACAGCGCTGCCCGCATAAAAAAGCCCTACCTGAAACCAGGCAGAGCTTTTAAGTATGGTTGCCCTGACGCTGGAAGCGTATTGGCTCAAAGGAGCCTTACAGGCTCCATTTTGAGTACCCTATTCAACTATTGTTGAATCAGGGCAACTCACAATTACCAGAACCTGCGCAGCAGGCTCAGGGTATCCCTAATGAAGCTCGAAGAGATTCTAGGGTGAACCCTTTAGGGTTCTGTGGGCCAGAAGGTTCCTCGAACCACCGGAGGGGTTCTATGCCAAGGACGCAGTCCGGCCAAGGCATAAAAAAACCACTGGCAAAGCCAGTGGTCTCTAATATGGTGCCGAAGGCCGGACTCGAACCGGCACGGGTCTCCCCACCACCCCCTCAAGATGGCGTGTCTACCAATTTCACCAC
>Ga0316207_10003302_pt1 | contig 15163 bp, 12 predicted proteins | sample 6weekpyrite_MG_FD_204943 | JGI IMG/M metagenome (GOLD analysis project Ga0316207, IMG submission 204943) | Microbial mat bacterial communities from mineral coupon in-situ incubated in ocean water Damariscotta River, Maine, United States -... | ecosystem: Environmental > Aquatic > Marine >... | reverse complement strand
TGCAGTTGTTGTATCCGGATCAGGCTGAAAGTCTCGTTCAATCGCTTGTTAAGCGAATTGATGATTACGTTCCTGATACGATAAATAAAAATGAAAGTAGGTGGTCAGAAGACGATATTTTACTGATTACTTATGGCGATAGTATATACCAGCAGGGTATACCGCCGCTGCAAACGCTCTACCAGTTTGCTAATGATTATCTTAAAGGTGCAATAAACTGTATTCATATTTTACCGTTTTTTCCTTATAGCTCTGATGATGGCTTTTCAGTGATAGATTTTCGGCAGGTTAATAGTGATTTAGGGGAATGGGCCGATATTGAAGCGATTGCGTCGGATTATAAATTAATGATAGATCTTGTCATTAACCATGTCTCGCGTGAAAGCCTCTGGTTTTATGATTATGTAGGAAATTTAAAACCGGCATGCGATTATTTTATTGAACTTGATCCTGATACTGATGTAAGTACAGTGACACGACCTAGAAACTCGCCTTTGCTGGTGCCAGTAAATACTCACCGGGGCACGCGGCACTTGTGGGCAACGTTTAGTGAAGATCAGATCGATCTAAATTTTTCTAACCCCGATGTGCTACTGGAATTTGTTGATATCTTTTTAACTTATTTAAATCATGGCGCTAAACTAATCAGACTGGATGCAATTGCTTTTTTATGGAAGCAGCTGGGTACGAACTGTATCCATCTGCCTCAAACACATGAGGTCGTTAAACTACTTAGAACCATTATTGATCATTTGCACCCGGAATGTATCTTGCTGACAGAAACCAATGTGCCACATGAAGAAAATATTAGTTACTTTGGCAATGAAGATGAAGCACATATGGTTTATCAGTTTCCATTGCCGCCGTTGTTATTACATGCGCTTAATCGAGGAACCTCAGTACATTTATATAACTGGGCCAGCCAGTTGCCTGCTATCACGGCTGAAACAACCTATCTAAACTTTACCGCTTCACACGATGGTATTGGATTGCGTGCACTTGAAGGTATTGTCAACCAGCGAGAAATCGATGATTTACTAGATTGTATGCATCGCTTTGGTGGCTTTGTCAGTATGAAAGCTAATCAACATGGAGAAGACTCACCCTACGAAATAAATATTTCGTTGTTTGATGCGATGCAGGGAACTCGACGTGGACCTGATCAATGGCAGGTCCAGCGCTTTCTCTGTTCACAGGCTATCATGTTTAGTATGCAGGGTATTCCTGCCGTTTATATTAACAGTTTGACAGCTACACCGAACGACTTACATGGCGTAGAAATAACCGGCAGAACACGTTCTATTAACAGGAAAAAATGGTTGCTTGATGATTTAAAAGCTCAGCTAGATGCAACACATACTCCCAACCATGAAGTCTTTAATGCAATTAAGGAAATGATGCTGCTACGAAAGTCACAGGATTCATTTCATCCTGACGCTGTGCAAATAATTGTTGATTCGGGTAATTCGGTGTTTGCAATTCTCAGGCGGCATCAACAACATGATCAGCGTCTGTTGGCATTGCATAATGTGACCTCGGCACCACAGGATGTCTGTCTTAATGATCACCAGACATTGTTGTCAGGTATCAAATGGCTTGAATTATTTACTAACCAAATCATCGATAGCACAACACCGTTAAGCAGCTTAAGCTTGCAACCTTACCAGGTCATGTGGCTCTCTGAATGTAAAAACTAATCATTATTGTCTTTTTGCACAGCGTCATAAAGTTGTTCAAGAATGTCAGGTATCGCGCTTATCACCCGGTTCCAGCTTGGTATAAATGGCGTTTCCATTGGGTTGTCAAGGAAGTGCTGGCCTGCATTGACGATGTTTTGTGCGAATAATTCAACGGCCTGTTCTTCGCTGTGGCGGTCAACATTTAAGCCGTTCATCATTGCATCGTTATAATAGGTTTCGATAAAGTCCAGAGCGATACGATAATAAGTGGCTTTAATGCTACGGAATGTTTCCTGGTTGAATACAACACCATTGGTGGCCAGCTTTCTGAAAACAGCTTTTGAAATATCTGTACACATTTTTGATAAGCCAGCATCGGGATTATCTTCTGATAGTGACTGGTGTTTATGATCGTAATTATCGGCAATGTCTACCTGGCAGAGACGATTTGTCGCATAATTGCGTTTAACTTCTGAAAGCACGCCAATTTCTAGTCCCCAGTCACTAGGTATTCTTATGTCGTTAAAGACATCGGCGCGCATAGAAAATTCACCTGCTAGCGGATAACGATAACTATCGAGATATTCAAGATATTCCATCGGTCCATATATTTTTTTCAGTGCACGTAGTAAGGGGGTTACCAGTAAGCGACTTACTCGTCCATTTAATTTATTATCGGCAATACGCGAGTAATAGCCCTTGCAAAATTCATAGTTAAAATTGGGGTTGGCTACCGGGTAAAGTAATCGTGCTAGCATGTCACGTTTATAGGTGAGTATGTCGCAATCATGCAGGGCGACGGATTCTGCCTTGCCAGACGCGAGGACATAACCGTAGCAATACCAGACGTTACGACCTTTACCCATTTCAGTAGGTGCCAGGTTTTTTTCTTTTAACATTTCATCAATCGCTTTCAGATTAGGGCCATCGTTCCAGAGAATTGCATGATGCTGTGGTAGTGATGAAAAAAAATCTTTCGCATGTTTGAATTGCCTTTCGTCGGCACGATCCAGGCCTATAACAATTTCACTGAGATACGGTACTTTCGTCAGTTCATCGATTATTTTCGGTAGTGCTTCACCTTCAAGCTCGGAATAAAGAGAAGGCAGAATTAATGACATGGGCCGGTGTTTTGAAAAGTACAACAGTTCTTTTTCCAGATCTTCAATTGATCGTTTGGTCAGGTTATGAAAATTGGTTATAACGCCATTCTGGTAAAAATCACCCATGATTATTTCCTGTTATAGTTTTTAAAATAGATAAAACAGCTTGATTCCAGCCTTGAGGTCCGCTTAATTCAGTTTCCGTCAGCCCGGTGAGATGCGAGACGTCGGGTCGATTGCCAGCAGGGTTATGAATAAGAACAGGGTAATTGACCTGTTCCAGCATTGGTAAATCATTTAACGAATCACCAAGTCCTATTGTGATCCATTCGCTCAAAGGCTCTGCCTGCCGGTATTTTTCTGTGATGTAGCGTATTGCATCACCTTTATTTACCTGGCTCATAATATGATAAAAACGACCGCCTTTTGTAATTAGTAAATCATGTTGCAGCAGCTGTTGACGCAGGTGCTCCAGTTTTTCATCACTATCGCGCCAGATCACAGGTTCTGTGGCTTCGCGCTTTAACGCAGCTTTTGCCGATCTCAGATCTAGTCCAGTATAATCCATCACATCTTCTGCTGACATATCAGCAAAACCAATAAACTGGTAGTTATATTTATGCTGCAGTGATTCGAGTGTCTGCTTAATTGTCTTATAAGGTTTTGCAAAGAGTTTTGTTTGAGGCTCGAACTCAACGGCTTGTGTAATGTCTTTATTGAAATGAATAACCGAGCCGTTTTCGCAAATATACGGTGATTTTAAATTCATAGACTGGCGTAAATATTTTATTTCTTCGGCAGTTTTACTGGAATTAAAGATCAACGGAAAATCTAATTGTTGCAAGGTTTCAATCGCAGGTGTTGCCGCTGTCCAGTCATAATCATGATGGTCAAGCAGACTGCCATCAAGATCGGTAAAAACAATCAGTTTCTTCATCATTTAGATTTTCGTCCTGATGTTTTCTATCATGTGGTTACCACCTAGCTCAAACACAACATCACAACGATCGGGCATTTCGTTTAAGGTATGACGAGTTAGTCGTTCATAGTGCATAATGAATCGTTCAATCTGCTTTTCATTCATTATTGCCTGTGGCACATCGCAGCTTGATGTTAGCTGGAATTGTTTGCTAAGTTTTTTCTCCTGTAACTTTCTCCACTCAAATACTTTATTGAAGTCTGGAATTTTTAATAACAGCTGGATATCAATAAACTTAAAAAGTTTATAGTAGTTATCTTTAAGTTGCTGGTTTACATATTGACGCCAGCGAGCATCATTATCTTCTGACTCTTCAAGTGTGTTTACCGGTGTGAGCAGGGTGGTAGCTTCTTCAGCGCTCGTGCCAACGCACCAGCCTTCAAATAAAATAATATCGCATTGGCCGCTAAACTGTTGCCAGTGACTCCGGGGTGCTCGGTCATCGCTGGCTTTATCGAAAACGGGGATATCAACAGTATCAATATCTTCTGCTAGTAATTGTTCAAAAATATTAATACCCAGTTCTATATCATGGGTGCCAGGTACGCCGCGGGTGATCAGTAGTGGGTGAATATCTCTAGCCAGTTGCTGTCGTTGTTGTTGCGTTTTGTATAAATCATCAATCGACAGTAAAGCGACTTTTTTATTAAAACCAGATTCCAGTAAATATTTTAGTATGCGGGTTAATGTCGATTTACCAGATCCCTGTGAGCCATTAATGCCTACAACCAGCGGATTTTGTTGTTGCTGTTGTACCAGCCAGTGACAGAAAGGTAAGTAGATGTGCTGGTGTGCATGGTTAAATTCATCACTATTTTTTATCTGTTCTTGATTTAATAACTGCTTAAAGCCGGGTAATAGAGAATCACCCAGTGTTTGCAAGGTTAAGCGTTCTTCTTCAGATATTTTTCCAGGCCAAACACTGTCAGCCCTTTTAAATTTACTCACCATATCTCCAGGATAACGATTAGAGAAGTATTAAGCATAATTAGTGCCGTCTGCACAATTTCCTTATTTATCAATCATTTATAAAATACAAATGTGTATTCTGATCCAAAACAGAGCACCATGCATCATTAGTGTGCCTAAAATAACAAGCCATTCAACGACTATACTTAAGACTGCTTATAGGTATTGGACTGGTTATTTTACACACCGTTGATTTTATCGATCCCGATAATAGGCGGGTATTAGCCGACCATAATCAGCCAGAAGTAAATATTTTCGATTACAATATGCATCTAAGTATTTGATTTATAGTAATTTAACGGCTGTTGATTTACCGGGAATATGGCAAAAATGATTAATTTAAGAGTAATTCTGGCGTTCTTAAGTCTGCTGTTTATATTCCAGAGCCCGGCCTGGTCGGAGACCGTTTCGCGTGAACAAATCAAAGGCCTGGATGAACAGGTACAGGATATCAAGAAAGATGTACTGGCCATTTCATCTGAATTAAAATTGCTTGAAGAAAAGTTGCTTTTCCCGTCAAACACCCAGGTATCACTTTTCATCTCTGTTGTAAAAAATAGTCAGTACACGCCTGATGCGGTGCAAATAAAAATAGATGACAAAGCTGTTGCCCATCATATTTATAGTTTTAAAGAAGTCGGTGCATTACAACGCGGTGGTGTTCAGCGAATTTATACCGGTAATCTTCGCGCAGGCGAGCATAAGATCGATATTGATGTTAAAGGTCGAAAAACAAATAGTGAACTGGAAACTAGTCGCTCCAGCTTCAGTATTAAAAAAGACGTTGGTGCTAAACTCGTCGAAATTAGTCTCGGCTCCGGTGACTCTTTAATCGAGCTTAAAGAACGATAGCCGTGAAAAAGCTCATTCTCTTTCTAATCAGCAGTGTCGTTATCACGACTAGCACGGCTGTTTTATCTAAGGCAAACAATAAAGATCTGTATTTTAGCGAAGGACTTTTTTATGCCTATCAGGAAGATTACTTTGATGCTATCAGCCGGCTCGATGCTGAGCTCGGACAGTACTATGGTTTAGATGAGCCTGAGCTTAACACCTTACATCAATATATTAATCATGCTGAATTCTCAATTGGTGACTTTGAGTTGTACTACCGCATGCACAAGCGAGCGGGCCGAGCTATAAAATCAGTGATCGAAGCTGATGTCGAAGATACTGTCCGCAATGAGGCTGTGTATCGACTGGCTAAAATATTTCATCAAAAGCAACAGCCTGAAAATGCTCTAGAAACGATTAATAAAATACGAGGTAAGGTTGGGGATAAAATATTCTACGATCTTGAATTATTAAAAGCTCAAATTTATATCTCCAATAAGCGCTTTACCGATGCGATTGGAATTCTCGAAGATATCGAAAGCATTAGCAAGGTTGAAGGCTTTTCAGGTTATAACCTGGCTATTGCTTATATCGGTAATGACAATATTGAAAAGGGCATATTGCAGCTTGATAAAGTTGGACAGATTGTTTCTAACGATAAGACCGTATTAGCCATCAAAGATAAGGCCAACCTGGTACTTGGTTATAAATTAATGGAAAACAAGCGCCCACAAGAAGCTGTTAAATACTTTCAGCGTATCCGACTTGATGGGCCCTTTTCCAACAAAGCACTTCTTGGTTTAGGCTGGGCAAATATCGCGGCAGAAAATTATCAACGAGCATTGGTGCCCTGGACAATCTTATCAAAACGAAAAGTTACTGATCCTGCCGTGCAGGAAGTTTTATCTGGTCTGCCATTCACCTATGGAAAATTGCAAGCTCATGGTCAGGCTGCCGTTCTATACGGTCATGCGCTCGAGTCTTATAGCCGAGAACTGGAAAGCCTGGATGCTTCAATTAAAAGCATTCGTGAAGGTAAGTTTCTTAAAGCCATCGTCAGGGAAGAATACAAAAAAGATAAAAACTGGTTAATTAATCTGCGCAACCTTCCAGAGGCGCCAGAAACACACTACCTGATGAGTCTGCTCGCATCGAATGACTTTCAGGAATCGTTAAAAAACTATTTTGACCTGGTGCAACTGGGCAAAAAAATAGCCTCATGGGATGGTTATCTCGACGCCTATAGTGAAATTATCGAAACCCGAAAACAATATTACACGCCATTGTTTCCATCAATCCAGGATAAGTTTAGATCACTGGATTCAAGAATGAAACTACGGCAGGCACAGCAGGAGAAAGTATCTAATCGTCTAAATCATATGCTGATTGCGCCCAGACCGGATTATCTTGCAACCGCCGGTGAGCGTATTTTTTTAGAAAATATCTCAGTACTTGAAAAAAAACTTAAAAAACAGAATCAGTTCAACGCGGAAGTCGAGTCACGCATTGCACGTTTAAGAGGTTTTATTAACTGGAATATAGAAATTGATTATCAACAGCGGTTTATCGAGGCGCATGAAAATTTTAAACAACTGGAAGATGGATTTATTCAACTCGACCAGGTCTATCGTTCGTTTGTGCGTACAAGACAGGCAGCAACCCAAAGTTATATTGGTTATGACGATACTATTCAACAATTAAAAATTAGAATCAGTCAGGCCGATGAAAAAATCAAGCTCCTGCTTGCTCGCCAGGGTTATATGCTGGAAAGAATGGCGGTGTTAAATTTACAGGAACAGAGAAAACGTATTGAAGAACTGCAAATAAAATCCCGTTTTGCGCTCGCAGAGAGTTATGATCGTGCTGTCAAAGCGCAGCAAAATGAAGATATCGAAAAACTGAAAAAACTAACACCTGATTCTAAACAACAATCTGGACCTGAGTCAGGTAAGACTGAAAATTCTCAATCAGAAAATACAGAAACAGCAAAACCAGAGCCTGAATCTGCCGCCAGTGAAACCGTGGGAGATAGTCAATGAACAGGCTAACGATTTCAATTTTATCTGCCTTCTCAATGCTTAGCGCCTGCGTCAGTAGTGAGCATAAGACGATTGCTGGACTACACGATATGTCAATCGAAGTTAAGAATGTTCGCATAGAGGGTGGTATTCAGAAGGCGATGGAAAGCTACCAGCAGTTTCTGGAACAAACACCGGATTCAGCGGCTACACCTGAAGCAATCAGGCGGCTGGCTGATCTGAATATAGAACGTGAATACGGCATGATTAGTGATGCTGAAACCAGCACGGTGCCAGAATCAAAACCAGCTTTAACTGAAAAAGCATCGACAAAAGAGGTGTCTGCATCAGATGTGGCAACAGAAACACAGGTCGAGACTAATAATGTCATCGCTAATCTTGATTCTGAATCAAATAAAGATTTTGAACAAAGAGCATCAGCAAAGATAAGCTCGAAGCAACTGGCTGATCAATCTAAACAGGCTTCTCAACCAGCCGTATTACCTGATGGCAGTAATATAGAAGATTTGCAAACTGAAGGCGCGAAAAAAGCAATCGAGCTTTACCTGACGTTACTGAAAAAGTTTCCGCTTTATGAACGAAATGACCAGGTACTCTATCAGTTATCACGTGCTTATGAAGAAACTGGCCAGATTGAAGAAGCGATGAAAGTAAATAATCGCTTGATTAAAGAGTATCCTTATTCACGACATTTTGCTGAAGTACAGTTTAGAAGGGGTGAATATTTCTTTACCCGGAAGAAATTGCTCGATGCAGAAGATGCCTATCAGTCGCTTATCGCTAAAGGTAAAGGCAGCGGTTTTTATGAGTTTGCACTCTATAAATTAGGCTGGTCTTTTTATAAGCAGGAGTTATACGAAGAAGGTCTGCAGCAATTCCTCGGGGTTCTTGATCATAAACTGACTATTGGCTATGACTTTGAACAAACACATAATAAGACCGAAAAGAAACGTATTGAAGATACCTACCGAGTCATCAGTCTGAGTTTTTCGAATCTGGGTGGTGCAGATGCGGTTATTGATTATTTCAAGAAGTACGGTTCTAGAAGTTATGAAAGTGAAGTCTATAGCCACCTGGCTGAATTTTATCTGACAAAACGTCGTTATAGTGATGCTGCCAAGACATATAATGCTTATATAGAAAATAATCCTTATAACAAGGTCTCGCCTAATTTCAGTATGCGCGTGATTGATATTTACCAGAAGGGTGGTTTTCCGAAGCTTGTTATTGAAGCTAAAAAATCTTTCGCATCAACATACGGCTTAACGGCAAAGTACTGGAAATTCTTCGATCCTGAAAAACGTGTAGATGTTGTCACATTCCTGAAGAAAAATATTGTTGACCTAGCAAATTTTTATCATTCATTGTACCAGGATAAACGATTCAGACGTAAGAAGTCTGAAAATTTCAAACAGGCGTCTGGCTGGTATAAAGAATTTCTCAAGTCATTTCCAAAAGATAAACAATCTGCTGGAATTAATTACCAGTTGGCGGATCTCTATCTTGAAAATAGAAGTTACCTCCTCGCAGCGATTGAATATGAAAAAACAGCATATGAATATGAACTGAATAATAATTCTTCTAAAGCGGGTTATGCTGCGGTATCAACATACCGTCAACATTTAAAAAAGGTTTCCCAGTACGAAAAAAATAGAATTAAGAGAGAGGTTATCAGGGCATCGTTAAAATTTGCAGATGTATTTCCAAAGCACAAGAAAGCAGCAATTATTTTGTCAGCGGCAGCAGAAGATCTTTATGATTTGAAAGATTTTCAGATTGCAATCAATGTTTCTCATCGATTGATTAAAAATTATCCCGAGGTAGAAACTGAATTAAAACGTTCATCATGGCTGATAATTGCTTACGCCTCTTTTGATTTACGAAAATATCAGCATGCAGAGGTGGCCTACATTAATGTGCTTGATATCAAGCAGAAAAAAGTTAACCGCAAACAAATTAAAGAACTACAGGAAAACCTTGCTGCCGCTATTTATAAGCAGGGAGAACAGGCTATCACATTACAGGATTTCCGTGCTGCTGCAGACCACTTCCTGCGCGTTGGCAAACGAGTGCCGAGCTCTAAAATACTTTCAACGGCAGAATATGATGCTTCGAGTGCGTTAATCCAGCTTAAAGCATGGGAAGAGGCAGCGCAGGTATTAAATAATTTCCGTGGTGCATTTCCTAAACATAAGTTACAGCCGGATATCACCAAAAAGCTGGCCTATGTTTATAAACAGGATAAAAAACTGGATAAAGCAGCCGCAGAGTTTGAGCGTATTTTTACCGAGACAAAGGATCGGGCGGTGAAAAGGGAGTCACTTCTTGTTGCGGCCGAACTTTATCAAACAATTAAAGACAAGGATAATGAACTTCGAATATATAAAAAATACGTTAGCAAGTTTCCCACGCCAGTTGAAGAATCGCTGGAAATCAATACTAAAATTGCGGCCATCTACTTGCAAAAAGAACAACCGAAAAATTACATAAAAACCTTGAAATATATTGTTAAATTAGAGTCAAAAGCGGGCAAAGCAAGAAATGACCGTACCCGCTACCTGGCAGGCAAAGCTGCGCTGGCTCTGGTTGAACCGCTTTATGAAAAATTTGCTGCGGTTAAAATTAAAACGCCGTTTAAGAAATATTTAAAGAAAAAACGTAAGCTTATGAAAGCCAATATTAAGAAATACAACAGGCTGGTTGATTACGGAGTTGGCGATGTCACGGCGGCGGCCACATATTTTATAGCTGAGACATACTATGAATTTAGTCGTGCATTAATGCAATCTGAACGGCCAAAAAAATTAAACGAACTTGAGCTTGAGCAGTATGAGGAAATTTTAGAAGAACAGGCATACCCGTTTGAAGAGAAAGGAATCGATATCCATAAGAAAAATATTGAGCTGTTAGCAGTTGGGGTATTCAGTCGATGGATTGATAAATCACTGTCAAAACTGGGGGAGTTGGTTCCAGGACGTTATGCGAAATACGAAGTGAGTACAGGGGCATTAGACTCAATGTTGAGTTATACCTACGAAGTTGTGAAGCCAGCCAAGCAGGAACAGCCTGTGGTGAATACTGCACAGGTATCCGTTGTTCAGTCAGAAACTGTGATGGCACAATAACCATGTCTGTTAATGCTTTATACGATAAAGGTTTGATGATTACCGTTGGGCTACTGATTCTGATAGTTTTATTGTCATCATGTGCTTCAACTGAAAAGAAGGTTGATTCTGATGCAGTTAGAGACATTGAAATTAAAGAAGAGTACGGTGTTGATGATAGTGTTAATGAACTCTTTGTCCAGGCCGTGGAATTACTGAATCAGAAAAAATATGAAGAATCTATCGTTTTGTTAAAACAGGTTACTGAAAAATCTCACAAGCATAGCGCACCGTATGTGAATCTCGGGATAGCTTATCTGAAAATTGGTAAAATTGAAGAGTCTGAAGAAAACTTTAAGAAAGCACTCGCTATCAATCCTGATCATCCGGTAACCAATAATGAGTTAGGGATTGCATATCGCAAAAGCGGTCGTTTTGAAGAAGCTAGAACACTCTATCAACACGTAATTAATAAATACCCGTTATTTCTACCTGCACGAAAAAACCTCGGTATTTTATGCGATATTTTTATTAAGGATCTTAATTGTGCTATAGAACAGTACGGTGCCTATCTAAAGCTAAAACCAGAAGATGAAAAGGTTCAAATCTGGCTGAAGGATGCTAAAAGAAGAGCGGGAGTAAAATGATGAAGACTGGACTAAAATTAATTTATATCTGCATGTTATTAATGGTTTCAAATGCACTCTCAGCAGAAGAAGTTAAGTCGCTTTCGGGAATATCGATCATTGGTAACAAAGATGCTCCTAAATCGCTTTATATTGTGCCATGGCGCAGTGCAGAGTTAGGCATGAAAACAGACCTGAGTTCTAATTTATTAAACGAAGGTATGCATCCTGTTGATAAAGATGTATTTATCAGAGAGCTGGATTTCTACGAGATCAGCCAGCAAAAATAATTTTTAAGATTATCTATTGAAGATATGAGGTAACTATTTATGGACTTTTTTTACACAATTATTGCATTCATCCAGGATGGTGGTGCGTTTATGTACCCGATACTGATTGTTTTTTCAGTCGGTATCGCTCTGGGGCTTGAGAGAACAGTAAAACTCTCGATTGTTAGAAAAAATAATATGAAAGTCTGGGACGAGCTTTTCCCGGTGATGTCCGAACACAATTTTGATAAAGCGCGCGAAATCACTGCTGACGGCAAAACGGCCATTTCACAGCTATTAAGCATGGGGCTGGCTCGTGAAGGCACGGTCAGGCGACGGGATGATATTGAGATCGGTATGGAAGAAGCAATGATGGAGATCATACCGCAGCTGGAGAAACGCACGCCGCATGTGGCGTTACTAGCAAATATCTCAACACTGCTTGGACTGCTCGGTACGATTATGGGTTTGATCGAGGCATTTACCGCCGTTGCCAACGCGAATCCTGCCGAAAAAGCCGACTTATTATCTGCCAGTATCTCGGTGGCGATGAACACGACGGCCTTTGGTTTGATTGCGGCGATTCCATTGTTAATTTTTCATGCATTCCTGGTTTCTAAAACTGGAGAAATTGTAAATAGCCTGGAAATGGCTTCTGTAAAAACACTTAACTTTATTACAGATGCTGCACGTCGCCAGGAGTAATGATTAATGGCTAGATACCATAAGCATCGGGGAATGTCTAAAGAGCCGCCTGAGCTTGATATTACAACCTTCTTGAACCTGATGGTTGTACTGATTCCGTTTCTATTAATATCGGCTGTGTTTTCACGCATCACGATAATGGAGCTTGAAGTGCCGACCGGCGCTGGCGGTGGTAAGGCAGATAAACCTGCGCTGGTACTTGAGGTTATCGTCAGGAAAAAAGGTATAGAAATTAGTAATGGCAAGGGTGTCGTCGCGAGTATGAAAAAGCTTGATGACAAATATGATATCAAGCGCCTGTCAGAATACTTGCAAAAAATAAAGAAAAACTACCCGGATAAAACTGATGCGATTGTATTAATGGAGCCTAAGCTTGAGTACGAATATTTAATTCTTGTAATGGATACTTTGCGCAGTGCTGAACTTGTTAATGAAAATGCACCTGCCGATGCGCCCGCGCATGAGAAGAAGAAAAAGCTGGTTCTGTTCCCGAATATTTCAGTAGGCGATGCACCATGAAAGTTTCAAGACGCATGAAGCGTATGAACGGTACGAAAAAGAAAGTGGGTGGCTTAAGCCTGGTATCGTTAATGGACGTGTTCACCATTCTGGTTTTCTTCCTGTTAACAAACACTGCAACTGATGAGGTATTAAAAGATCCAAAAGAAATTGAATTACCCGAGGCCGTGGTTGAAGCTAAACCAAGGGAAACGATCGTTATTTTTGTCTCGCAAAATGACATTTTGATGCAGGGTGAGCTGGTGATGAAAACAGCGGATGCGCTGGCTGAGAAAAAAGATATTTTGTCGCCGGTCACCGCAAAACTACAGGAACAGCGTAAAAATGTTATTGGTGTATCAACCAAAGCGGTTGCAGATAGTAAAGAAGTCACTGTTCTTGCAGATAGAAAAGTACCTTTCATGTTGCTAAAAAAAATCATGAGCTCGAGTACAGCCGCAGGCTACGGAAAAATATCGCTTGCGGTTATTCAAAAGGCCTCTCAGAACTAGGTTTATAGAGAAGATATAGTGAGCTTAACTGATACACATCGGCTAGATGCCAAAATACAGCAGACGATTCAGGAGAGTATAAATCTCCAGAAAGAACTCGCCGATGTTACTAAACAACTCGAAGATGCTCATGCACATAAACATGAGTACGAAAAGCTGGTTGAAATCAGTGATCAGCTACAGGAGCTACATGACTCTGGTGCCGGGAAACTTTTCTGGGGAGAAATGTTCGACAGCGAAGATGAAATGCTGGCGCATATTAATGAGCTTCGGACCAAGGCAGATAATTTCTATAAATCAATCGACACATTGATAGAAATTCGTGCTGAGCTTGATGAAAAAGTTAATAAAATAGATCGACGTACCGCGCTCTATAAAAGCGATATGCAATATCGCAAAGAGCGTAAACTTGATCTTGTCAATGAGTTCAAAACCTATCGTAAATTTGAAGCCCCGGAATACCGCACAGTATTAATGCCGTGGACGGCCAGAAAGGAAGACCAGCGACGATACCGTCTTTATATGCTGGCGGCCATATTGTCGAGTATAATCATAGCGCTTGTTGTTCCAAGAATATTTATTCCAATACCAGATACACCAGAAGAGATTGTTGTGCCTGAACGTTTAACCAAATTTATTAAACGTGAGAAAAAGCCCGAACCTAAACCGAAGCCGACACCGCAGGTTGAAACTAAAAAGGCCAGCAAACAAAAACCAACCAAAAAAGAGATCAAGGCAGCGCGCAAAAAAGCATCTACTTCGGGAGTGTTAGCGTTTAAAAATAATTTCGCCGATTTAATGGATGAGGCCAGTGAGGCAAAACTTGGTGCCAATGCAAAACTCTCTAAACAGGGCAGCAGGGCTAAATCTAGTACTCGCTCGATCATCACTAACCAGGCGAAAAGTGGTAGTAGTGGTATTAATGTGGCGCAGCTTAGCCGTGAAGTCGGTGGTGCTGGTGGAAAAATTGGTGCCGTTAAATTCTCACGGGTCACCAGCGAAATTGGTACTGCTATAGATGATCGTCCATTAAGTGATGCGCCAGGGCCTTCACGTACTGATGAAGAAATACAAATTGTATTTGACCGTTATAAAGCTGCGCTTTACCGCATTTATAACCGAGAGTTACGTAAAGACCCAACCCTGCAGGGTAAAATGGTGTTGCGTATAACCATTCAGCCTGATGGTAAAGTGTCGGCCTGTAAAGTGGAGTCAACGGATCTGAAGTCTGACGTGCTCTCTGCGAAAATCGTTAAACGTGTTAAACGATTCAATTTCGGTGCTAAAGAAGGCGTACCTAAAATTACGATTTTATACCCGATTGATTTCTTACCGGCATCTTAAGTTAGCCTCAGTCGTTGGTTAAAATCTAAATTAGCCCTGCAATAAACAGGGGTAATTACTACCGTCTATCTCCATATTTATACCGCTTATTTTTTATGAGTCGGTATTTATAGTCGATAATTTGCCCTAACTACACTGCTTAGTTAACACTTTTTATACAATTCCCTTCATCTATCAAAATTTCACTACAGATAATCTGAAGAATGTCTATCTATAAGCACATAATTTTCAAAATAATCTAGAATAATCAATAACTTTACGATTATTTATAAGAGCATTTATAAATAATTAATGGATTGGTTTGACGCTAAGCCAGGTAAAAGGAGTCTGAATATTTCTTCAGTCAGGATGACAGGCATGTAGCTGCTGATTTCAGCAAAAAAAATATCAATCACTGGTTATAAAAAAATTTGAATATCGCACTAACAAGCAGCGCCTGTCGTCAAATTGCAGTTTTTCTGTTCGTTGTCTTGCTATGTTCGTTAACTGACAACGCTTTTGC
>Ga0316207_10003301_pt1 | contig 15163 bp, 13 predicted proteins | sample 6weekpyrite_MG_FD_204943 | JGI IMG/M metagenome (GOLD analysis project Ga0316207, IMG submission 204943) | Microbial mat bacterial communities from mineral coupon in-situ incubated in ocean water Damariscotta River, Maine, United States -... | ecosystem: Environmental > Aquatic > Marine >... | reverse complement strand
GGGTATCAGGGCGCTGAATTAAACCCGGTGGATGATTATTATATTGTTCGCCAGCGCGATGCCCACGCCTGGACCGAGGTGTGGCTGCCGGATCAGGGTTGGCTGCGGGTCGATCCAACTGCGGCGGTGGCACCCGAGCGCATTGAACGCAGCATTGATATTTCGCAGATCTCAGCTGGTGCGGTGCAATTCAGTCTGCCGCACAGCGACATGCTTTCCAAGGCCTGGCAACAATTCAACCTCAATCTCGATGCCATCAACAACCGCTGGAATCAATTGGTGCTGGGCTATGGTCCAAACCAGCAACGAGACTTCCTGCAAAATCTTGGCCTCGACATCAAGAACTGGCGCAAACTGGCCTGGGTGTTTCTAATTCTAATCGGTGGGCTGTTTCTTATCATCACCGCCTTTGTCTTAATCCCCAGGCATAAACAGATCGACCCAGTATTGAAGAACTACCAACGCTTTTGTCGCAAATTAGCCAGGCGTGGTTTGCAAAAGGCTGAAAATGAAACTGCCAGCTCATTTGCTCAACGGGTTAAAGCTAGCCGACCAGATCTAAGCGAAAAAGTTGACCGTATCACCCAGCTGTATAGCCATTTGCGTTATGCTAGTTCAGGCAATCAAAAACAATTGCTGCACTTCAGGAAACAGGTAACCGAGTTCAAACCCTGATGACATTAAAATATTTTGCCTATGGCTCAAATCTACATTTCAAACGTTTTCAACAACGGGTCCCTTCGGCACGTTTTATAGATATGGCTGTGTTGCCTGATTATCAGCTCGCCTTTCATAAACATGGCGCCGATGAATCGGCTAAATGCAATATCGTCAGAGGCTCAGGTGAGGTGCATGGTGTGGTCTATGAAATCGCTGCCATTGAAAGGCCTATCTTAGACCAGCTCGAATCGGGTTATGAATCATGTGAGTTAGTGGTTAATACCAAAACGGGTCCACTAAAACCGTATGCCTATCTGGCGACTGGTAAAAATATTAATCACTCGTTATTGCCTTACCACTGGTACAAACTATATGTATTACATGGTGCACAACAACATGGTCTTGATGCAGGCTATTGTTCAATAATAGAGTCACAAGTTTCGATGGATGATCCTGACACCAAACGTCATGCCGATCACCTTTCAATACTGGGTTTGAAATAGATAAAATTAATAGAAAGTAGAGGTCCTTATGACAAATAGTAGAAGTCACCTGCCAGCTGCAAGTGATGAAATGGAAAGCCATGTTCTTAAAGTCTTCCCACTAGACTCACACCCAGAAGAATTCGCCGCCAAAGATGGTGCTGGCTGGATGGAGTTTACTTTTCACGAATATCGTTTCAAAAACCCGGAACTAGATAGCTGGATTCATGCTGTCGGCAAAATCATCACTGACCCGCAAGCACTTGAAGAGGTGCAACGAAAATATTTAACTGAAGCTGAATTTATAGAGATCAGAAAGTATATGGATGATGATGACCTGGAAGAAGATAACGAACTTCCGTAAGTAAACCCTGGTTATTTAATTGTCTACTGTGTCAACATCAACACAAAAGCCACCCTACAGCAGGGTGGCTTTTTTAGTTATGACTGAATTTATAATCTGATTTTATTACTGCGACATCGTTGGCGGTTGCCACCATGGACCACCGCGAACTAACCTTATTGCACCCTGTTGCTGCTTGACTGTGGCCATTGCAGCGCCGTCACCGAAGTCCAGTGTATAAGCGTAATTTTTTGTACCCATCTTTTCCATGCTGGTCCAGAAGATTTCTGAAGGAGCACCTGGAAATACCTTTTCGTTCATCCTCGGATTAAAACACTGTCGTTCAACAATGGATGCCAGCTCCGGTACCATCGGCATACGCCAGTCACTATGGCCGGCGACACCTTGAGCATTGACCTTATCGACCAGTGCCATCGCCGCAGGCCAAGCCAACATTTGTATTTCTCCGCTACAGCTTTTTCCATTCCATTGTTGTCCAACTGCACAACGCATCCAGGACAGGGTTGTCGCATTATCCGTCACTGTTTCGCCAACGCTAACAAACTGACTTGTCGGTGTTGACTGTGTCAATGATTCGGTACGACATGTTCCCGCCCAACTGGTCGTCATCGCAATCGACATCACGCTTATCATGAGCAACAGTTGCTTAAACATCATAAACTCCTTTTATTTAGCGATTTTTTCTTTCCGAATGCAGAACGGCAACTGTATTAACGGTTGCCAGCATCTACATTGGGATAACCTGGGCCACTGACAACAGGTACTGCGCCATGTTGTTCATCCTTGGCAGGTGCGATGGCTACTCCACGATGGGTATACATGACATATGCTTCCATGGCGATCATCTCTTCACTATCCAGCTCTAATCGTTTGCCCTCCATTGGCACTGCTATGCACCAGTTAATCATTTCTCGCAGTGTGCCGACTTTTCCCAGATTGGTTTGGTGTTTTGGCCATGTATGTGGATTTGTTGCAGAACCATCGGGATGACAATTACCACAGGCAAGTCCGTTAGTACCTAACCCGGGGTTATGCCAGAGATCATCACCTTTTTTTACCGCGGCCATTAACATATTCATCTGATCTTCTTTTTCCGCAGCGTTAAAAGGTTTTTTTGCAGATGCTTCACCAACAACTAAGAAAGTACTTGCCGCAAAGATACTTACAACTGCAAGCTTCAAGGTTTGATATTTTTTATTTGTATTCATTGATCTGCTCCCAGGTTTATAGTTTGACACCACGTTTAACATTTTCGGGTAGCAAGTCAGAAAATGCCCGGTAATTAATTGTACCGTCGAAACTTGATCCTATATCGATCTTGTGTGAACCGAGGCCATCCTCGAAATCACCTGGATCAGAGCGGTTCATCCTGATGTCTGGGTAGGGAAGTTCAACTGGTGGGTAAGGCCACGGCCAGGAGGTTGAAAGCAATCCTGCTGAACTGATATTACCAATGGTGTTGTATACCACCTGATGAACATGGCCATGTATTGCCATTACTTTTTCGAACTTTCGCAGGATCATACGAATTTCGGGGGCATCCAAGGTCTGGAAATTCCAGCGTGGATAATAATCCCATAGCGGTGAGTGGGTCATGATCATAATCGGGGTGTCGGGACTCAGTTTTTTGACATCTTTTTCTAACCAGTCCAGCTGCTTTTCCTGTACGCCCCACAGTCCGCAACGATGGCACTCCAGTTCCTCCATTCGTCCCATGCGTTCTGTTGGTGTTAAACTTGCCATGGTCCAAAAGTCTTCAACCAGGATAGAGTTCATACCAATAATATGAGTCCCTTTGTGATCAAAGGACCAGTGCTCATCACCAAATAGTCCACGCCAGGCTTTACCCATGTCTAGGTAATAATCATGTTCACCTGGAATAATTTTGTAAGGCATCTTCAACTTGTCGAGAATCTTCTTGCCTTTTATCAGTTCCGCCTCTTTACCTGACTGACCCAGATCCCCTGCATACAGGACGAAATCAGGTCGTGGTTTAAGACTATTTACGTCGGCGACACCCTTTTCCAGAATGGCATCAAATTTATGGTCTGGAATATCGTAAAGATGGGCATCGGTAAGCACTGCAAAGGTAAAGGGTGAAACCTTTTTTGTTGAGGCATGTGCGATGCCTCCCAAGCCCATCACGCTTGTTGCCGTTGGTGCAAACATACCGGCAAACATGGTTGCTGCACCTGTTTTTAATGACAACCCCAGAAAATCACGTCTTGAAATTTTACTCATGAAAACTCCTTATTATTGATTATGTTTTCGCGACTCTTGAGAGCTTTATTTTTCTACTAGCTACAATTAGAATCAGTCTTAAAATATAGTCTAAATATCCGACAGTTCAAGTCATGAAACTATATATCGGTAACCTATCGCAATTTATAAGAAAATATTTTTTCCTGTGTAGACATTAAAAAAGAGGGGAAGATGATGTAGCGGTTTGATGTTAATGAAGGGGGGGGGTACTACGGGGCAGCTTTAATTATTAGCTTATTAATTTAAAAATAAATCACTTACCAATACAGAACGAACTAAAAATCCTACCGAGCAAATCATCTGAGCTGAATTCACCGGTGATTTCATTCAAGGCCTCTTGACCTAGTCTCAGGTCTTCGGCCAGCAGTTCTCCGGCCTGATACAGTTCCAGCTCTTGCTGGCCGTGCAGCACTAATTCCAGTGCTCTTTGTAGTGCATCGACATGACGGCGGCGAGCCATAAAACTACCTTCGCCGGCAGTTTGGTAGCCAACACAGTCTTTTAAATGTTGGCTCAGCAATTCCAATCCATCGCCAGTTTTAGCAGAGAGGGCAATCTCTTCACCCAGTGAACCATTACTAACTCCAGCCTGCTGATGACTAACATCAATCTTATTGCGAACCACAGTGACCGCAATCTTTTGCGGCAATTTATCAATGATGGCTTGATCTGCTGTGGTGATGCCGTCGGCATCATTGATGAGTAACAAAATCCTATCAGCCTGTTCAATTTCGGCCCAGGCTCGTTGTATGCCGATCTGTTCCACGGTGTCCGTGCTTTCACGCAAACCGGCGGTGTCAATGATGTGCACCGGCAGACCATCGATACTAATTTCCTGTCGCAGGGTATCGCGGGTAGTACCGGCAATGTCGGTGACAATTGCTAGCTCCCGTTGCGCCAGTTTATTCAACAGACTCGACTTACCGGCATTAGGTTGGCCGGCGATAACGACGTTCATTCCTTCACGCAACAAACAGCCTTGTTGCGCTTCAGCAAGAATTTTTTTCAGTTCATCAATGATAGTTTTGAGTTGATCGGTAATGGCGCTGTCAGCCAGAAAGTCGATCTCTTCTTCGGGAAAATCGATGGCGGCTTCAACATAGATGCGCAGTTTAATCATTGCATCAACCAAACTATGAATGCGTTGCGAAAACTCGCCTTGCAGTGAACGCAATGCCGAGCGGGCGGCTTCAACCGATGAACTATCAATCAGGTCAGCAATGGCTTCGGCCTGAGCCAAATCAAGTTTGTCGTTTAGAAATGCGCGCTCTGAAAACTCACCTGGTTGTGCCAGACGCACACCCAGCTCAACCACGCGGGATAACAACATATCCAAGACGACTGGACCACCATGGCCTTGCAGCTCAAGAACATCTTCACCCGTAAACGAATTAGGTGACTTGAAAAACAAGGCAATACCTTGGTCCAGCACGATGTTGTTTGAATCTTTGAATGAAAGATAGCGGGCATCACGCGGGGCAGGGCATTCACCCAATATAATTTCGGCAACCTGACTTGCCTTGTGACCTGAGACACGCACTATACCAACGCCACCCCGACCGGGGGGTGTTGCAATTGCGGCAATTGTGTCGTTTTTTATTTCCATAGACTGAAACAAAAAGGGCACCCGAAGGTGCCCTTGTGGTTATTTATTTGGAGTGGCTAATGCCGCTGCCTTTTCGATCTTGGCAGTAATGTACCACTGTTGTGCTACTGATAATGCGCTATTGGCAAACCAGTACAACACCAGGCCCGCCGGGAAGAAGGCGAAGAACAAGGTGAAAATAACCGGCAGCGCCATCATCACCTTAGCCTGAACTGGATCAGGTGGTGCAGGGTTCAATTTCTGTTGGATATACATGCTGACACCCATCAACAATGGCAGCACGTAGTAAGGATCTTTAATCGACAAATCCGTAATCCAGAAAATAAATGGCGCCTGACGCAGTTCAACCGATTCCAGCAATACCCAGTAAAGTGCGATAAAGACCGGAATCTGCACCATCATCGGCAAACAGCCACCAAGAGGATTGATCTTCTCTTTTTTGTACAACTCCATCATGGCCTGACTCATCTTCTGACGGTCATCGCCATAGCGTTCTTTCAACTGCTGCATCTTTGGTGCGAACTTGCGCATGTTAGCCATGGAGCGATAACTAGCAGCTGACAACGGATAGAAGATAGCCTTGATGATCAACGTAACCATCAGAATTGCCCAACCCCAATTGCCAAACATATTGTTGAACCAGTCCAGCAACCAAAACATTGGCTTAGCGATGACACTCAACATGCCGTAATCAACTGTCAGGTCGAGATTGTCACCCAGCTTTTCCAGTACCGCCTGTTCCTTAGGACCTACATAGAGACGAGAAGTGAAGGTATCGATTTGGCCTGCATTGACTGTTTTGCTAGGTGAAACCAGTCCGAGAACAAAACGATCATCACCAACTGATTTAGTATAGAAGTGATTGGTTTCATCCTTTGGCGGGATGATGGCACCCAAGAAATAATGCTGAATGATTGCAGCCCAACCACCATTGATGTCACGGCTAAGGTTTGCCTCTTCCATGTCATCAAAATCGATTTTTTCGTAGTGCTCTTCTTCGCTGTAAACCACACCACCCGTGTAAGTATAGATGAATGCAGATTCACCGCTGCCATCTGGGCGACTGCGCTGTAGCTGACGATATTGACGCCCCTGCCATTCAGCGGCTGAACCATTTTCAATCTTTTGCTCAACATCGATTACATGCTGACCACGACGGAAGATAATAGTCTTGGTAACCTTGATACCTGTGTCATCCTGCCATGTCAGTGGAATACGTAGCTCATTCTGACCTGCTTGTAATTCATAACTCGTCTGTTCTGCAGTAAAAATAGCGTAATGATCAGGGGCATTACCATTAGAGAGCAGACCACTCTGGGCCACAAACAGGTTTGGTAACGATTCCCTCATCAGACGAAATGGCTCGTCAGGCAAATCACTAGCGGTCGGGTAGTTAAGCAAATCAGCCTGGCGGATATCACCACCGCGGGTATCAATGATGACATCCAGGGTATCTGTCACTACATGGATACGCTGACTTATAGCACTTGCTTCAAGACCTCCAGCTGGAGCTGCCGGTGTGTCGGCTTTTACACTTGAATCCATCTGGGTTTGTGGCGCCCCCGGCACATCACTAGCCTTTTCCATTGCTGGTGTAACAGGGGCGGTCATTTCAACACCGCCAGCATTAGTCGCTACAGGAGGCTTAGCAGCATAGTCCTCCTGCCAGGCTTCCCAAGCCAGAAAAAGAATAAAAGAAAGGGCCAAAAATAATATAAGACGCTGATTATCCATGAGTATTGTTCATGCTTATTAAATTTTTCTTAATCGGTTTGGCATTTATGCCGTGAATGTTCCGGTACTTCATCAACACCACCTGGATGCCAAGGGTGGCAACGCAGGATGCGTTTAATTGTCAGCCAACTGCCCGCTAATGCACCATGAGACTTAAGCGCGGTCTCAGCATAACAAGAACAGCTTGGATAAAAACGGCAATTATTGCCCAGAAGTGGGCTAAGCAGGGTACGGTAAGCCCGAACAAAGAGAATCAAGATTCTTTGCATCGCTCCAATTCCATCCATTGCCTGTTAAGTAGTGTAAATATTTCCTGGCTTGTCTTGGCAACCGCAAGGTGCTTGCCAATAACAACGATATCGAGACCTGCCAGGTTTTGCTGCGAGTGGCGAAAACTTTCCCTGATCAATCGCTTAAGTCTATTTCGCTGAACCGCTGACTTGGCGCATTTTTTAGAAATTATTAATCCAAGTCGGGGATAAGTTCGCTGATTTGATCGTGCCAAGGCCGTGAAGCAGCGGTTAGCTGAACGACACGGCCTTGCAAAAACAAAATCAAATTCGCCCGCTGTTTTCATTCTGAGGTTATCTGTAAACCCCTTTTTGCGGGCTTTCAAGCGACTAAAGTCACTCGACGTTAGGCTGCCAGGCGCTTACGACCTTTAGCACGACGAGCCCTAATGATCTTACGACCATTAACAGTAGCCATACGTGAACGAAAACCATGGGTACGTTTACGCTTGATTACGCTAGGTTGAAATGTTCTTTTCATCGTTACATCCGTCTATTTATTGTGATCACAAATTATACCGCATGGGCCGTCGCCCGTAGGGCTGCGGTAAGGCGCCGAAGAATAGCCGGAATAACCCTTTAATGTCAATCCAAATCTATAAAAATTAGCCGCTGCTAGCTGTGGATAACTTTACAAAAGGGGGGTAGACTTCCTTGTCCCCATTTCAGCATAAACACGCCACCGCGAGGTTATGGCAAAGATGTCACTTTGGCAGCAATGTCTTGAACAGTTGGAAACCCAGCTTAATGCACAGCAATTTAATACCTGGATTCGTCCTCTACAAGCAATTGAAGAGAGTGATTCCTTACGTTTACTGGCGCCTAACCGTTTTGTTCTCGATTTTGTAAAACAAAAATTCTTTGACTCAATCCAGAATACGGTTAACCAACTATGCAATGTTGAAAACCACAGTGTGGTACTTGAAATCGGCTCAAAGGAAAAGGCATGCGTGCCTACCACAGCTTCAAATAAACCTCTGATTAAAGAAAAAAATACAGAAAAATCAACTAATTTTAGACGTCGTGAAGATAAAAATACAATTCAATACGTCAGCAATCTGCGTGATGAATTTACCTTCGATACTTTTGTCGAGGGTAAATCTAACCAAATAGCCAAGGCTGCTTCCACTCAAATAGGTGAAAATCCGGGTGTTGCCTACAATCCCCTGTTTATCTACGGTGGTGTAGGACTGGGCAAGACCCATTTAATGCATGCCGTTGGCAATCTGATATTAAATAACAAACCTGATGCAAAGATCATCTATATCCATTCAGAACGCTTTGTAGCTGACATGGTAAAGGCCCTACAACATAACGCCATGGATGATTTTAAACGTTATTATCGTTCTGTTGATGCCTTACTTATTGATGATATTCAGTTTTTTGCCGGCAAAGGCCGGTCTCAGGAAGAACTATTTCATACCTTCAACACACTAATGGAAGGCAATCAACAAATCATCATCAGTTGTGATCGCTACCCTAAAGAAATTGAGGGCCTGGAAGAACGACTTAAATCACGCTTTGGTTGGGGTCTTACTGTTGCTATTGAACCACCAGAGCTTGAAACTCGTGTCGCAATCTTAATGAACAAGGCACAACAAATGAAAATTGTATTGCCGCATGAGGTTGCCTTCTTTATGGGCAAGCGAATTCGTTCTAATGTCCGTGAACTTGAAGGGGCACTGCGTCGTGTAATTGCCAATGCCCGATTTATGGCTAAGCCAATTACTATGGATCTTGCCAAAGATGCATTGCGAGATTTATTTGCTGCACAAGATAAACTTGTGACTATTGAAAATATTCAGAAAACTGTCGCTGAGTATTTTAAAATTCGTGTTGCCGACTTATTATCGAAAAAACGCTCACGTACAATCGCCAGGCCTAGACAATTAGCAATGGCTTTGGCAAAAGAATTAACTAACCACAGCCTTCCTGAAATAGGTGATGCTTTTGGTGGTCGTGATCATACTACTGTTTTGTATGGTTGTAGAAAAATCAATGAGTTACGTGACGCAGACGTTCGGGTAAATGAAGATTATCAAAACCTGTTAAGAACACTAACAACTTAATGTTGTTAATTTGTGGATAAAATTAGCCTGTGGATAACTAACCTACTTATCCACAAGTTTACAACTGGAAAATGACTGTTTATAAGTAGCTAATACTGTCTAATTATTTATCTAATATGTTGTTTTAATTGTTATTTTTCAAGTTATTAAAGTTTTTATGGCTCTATAATAATAACAACAATAAAAGATCTTATTTTATATATATTAATTCTTAGGAATAACCATGGAACTCAAAATTGAACGTGAATTACTGTTAAAACCCTTACAACAAGTAATTGGTGTTGTAGAACGTCGACAGACACTTCCAATTTTGGGTAATGTCTTATTAAAAACATTTGATAACCAGCTATCCATAACAGCAACAGATCTAGAAATTGAAATGGTTAGTGAAATTGCCATTGAAAATAACAATCTTGGCGAAACAACCTTACCTGCTCGCAAGTTCGTTGATATATGTAAAGCCTTACCCAATGATGCTTCTCTGACAATTAATGTTGATTCTGAGAGGGCAACCATCAGATCAGGTAAAAGTCGGTTTGTCTTATCCACTTTACCTGCTACAGAGTTTCCTAATATAGACAGCTTTGAATCACTGTTTGAATTTGAAATGCCGCAATCACAATTAAAAAAATTGATTGACCAAACTCATTTTGCAATGGCTCAACAAGACGTTCGCTATTACTTGAATGGACTGTTGTTTGAGTTTTCTAATAACTTGATTCGGGTAGTTGCTACCGATGGTCATCGTTTAGCCCTTTGTGATCAGGAAACTGCTACAGGCGTATCTGAATTACAACAAGTAATTATTCCGCGTAAAGCTGTTATGGAGCTATCCAGGTTATTAGAAAACAGTGATGAGTTGGTGAAGATTGAACTTGGTAGTAATCACATTCGACTTTCTACCGGCCAGCTTAGTTTTATTACAAAATTAATCGACGGTCGCTTTCCCGATTATCAACGTGTTGTCCCCCAAGGTGGCGACAAGATTGTGATTGCAGACCGTACTTTGATTCATCAGGCCTTGAGTCGTGCCTCTATCCTTTCAAATGAAAAATATCGTAGCGTTAGGTTTACACTTTCTTCAGGCAGTCTTCAGGTTATGGCCAATAATCCTGAGCAGGAAGAGGCTGAAGAAGTTATCACTGTAGACTATGACGGCCCAAGCCTTGAGATTGGTTTTAATGCCAGCTATGTCCTTGAAGCGTTGAATGCCTTAAGTGATGATAATGTTCAACTAGAACTCACTGATCAAAACAGCTGTTGTTTAATTAGATCACCTGAATCTGAAGAGTCACGCTATGTAGTTATGCCAATGAGGCTCTAATCTAATTTCGAGAATTAATTCTTTGTTTTTTAAGGTTAGATAATGAGTTTAAACTTATTATCTATACTCAATCTTCGAAATATTGAATCTGCCAAAATTGAGCCCTCACCAAGGTTAAATATACTTGTTGGTGCCAATGGCAGTGGTAAGACTAGTGTTCTCGAAGCTATCTACTTATTGGGTAGAGGAAAGTCATTCAGATCTGCTTATAGCCGAAGAATTGTTAATTATGAGCATTCTAGCCTTACGGTTTTTGGCAAGGCTGCAACCAAGTCTGGTTTGTTCAATACACTTGGCATTCAAATCAACGATGGGCGTTTTCGTGCCAAGCTTAATGGTAAATTTGAACAGAAGAGTTCTACGCTTGCCTCTGTTATACCTCTGTTATTTATTTCCCCCGATGGTGACAAATTAATAAAAGGCAGTCCTAGGCAACGTCGTCGTTTTATAGACTGGGGTCTGTTTCACGTGGAACACGAATTTCTTTCAGTCTGGCAGCGTTACAACAGAATCCTTCAGCAACGTAATGCCATTCTTAGGCAAAAGTCTGCAACTATGCTTTTAAGTTGGGATAAACAGCTTATCAATGCAGCACTTAAACTTAATCAGTTTAGAGTTAAATATGTAGAGGAGTTAGCACGACTGGCACTGAACTATATGAAGCAGCTGTTAGATATTGAAACTATCGACTTTAGTTACCAATCTGGCTGGCGTCGTGGTGAAGATTATAAAGATGCACTTAGAGCAAGTATAGAAAGTGATATAAGGTTAGGGTTTACGCAAAAAGGACCTCATCGGGCTGACTTGGTAATGAAAATAGATGGTAGGCCAGCTGCTGAATATCTTTCCGGAGGTCAACAAAAACTAGCTGCATGCTCATTGTTGCTTGCGCAAGCTAGTGTTTTTAATCAGAACAGACATGAAAGCTGTGTGATATTGGTAGATGATCTACCCTCAGAACTAGATTTACAGCACCGTCAATTATTTATGGATCTTTTGTATTCAATTGGTGGGCAGGTATTTGTTACAGCTACTGACAGCGACCTATTACAGTTATCTGCATATCCTGAAAAGAAAACGTTTCACGTGGAACGTGGAAGTGTCGTTGCCGAAAGAGAAGACGGCGTTTGAGCAACAGGGTATAATCTTTTGCTTGTTCGGGGATACATTATTGCTACATTGTTTTCTAATAAAATCAGAGACTTTAGTCATTTATGAGTACTGAAGAGCAAAACTACGATTCTTCTAATATTAAGGTCTTAAAAGGTCTTGATGCAGTCCGCAAACGTCCTGGAATGTACATTGGTGATACAGACGATGGAACTGGTCTGCATCACATGGTATTCGAGGTGGTTGATAACTCCATTGATGAGGCCTTGGCGGGATACTGTTCCCAGATTGATGTCATTATTCATACAGATGGTTCTGTTTCAGTTGCAGATAATGGTCGCGGTATTCCAACAGATATTCATGAAGAAGAAGGTCGATCAGCAGCTGAAGTTATCCTGACGGTTCTACATGCGGGCGGTAAGTTTGATGATAACTCCTACAAGGTATCCGGTGGTCTGCATGGAGTAGGGGTGTCTGTTGTAAATGCTCTGTCAGAAGATTTGACGCTGAGTATTTTTCGCAATGGCCGTTATTACACTCAGGATTACAAAATGGGTGATCCAGTTGCGCCGCTTGAAGATAAAGGCGCAACTGATAAGCGCGGTACATCGATTCGTTTCAAGCCCAGCAAAGAAATATTTACCGATGTTGTATTTCATTATGAAATCCTTGCCAAACGTCTACGTGAATTGTCTTTTTTAAACTCTGGTGTACGTATTCATCTAGTTGATGAAAACTCTGATAAAGAAGATATTTTTGAATATGAAGGTGGGATCAAGGCCTTTGTTGAGCATTTGAATACCAATAAAACACCGCTTCATCCTGCTGTTTTCTATTTCAGCGTAGAAAAGGACGATATTACGGTCGAACTGGCTATGCAGTGGAATGATTCGTACCAGGAAAACATTTTCTGTTTCACCAACAATATTCCCCAGCGTGATGGTGGTAGTCATCTGGCAGGTATGCGTGCAGGGCTGACACGTACGATAAATCAGTACATTGAGCGTGAAGGCGTGGCGAAAAAGGCCAAAATAGCAACTTCCGGTGATGATGCCCGTGAAGGCCTGACAGCTGTACTGTCTGTGAAAGTCCCAGACCCTAAGTTTTCTTCACAAACCAAGGACAAGCTTGTCTCGTCAGAAGTGAAACCAGTGGTTGAATCAACACTAAGTGAAAAGCTGAATGAGTTTTTGCTGGAACATCCTGCTGATGCCAAGAATATAACCGGTAAGGTTGTCGATGCGGCACGGGCCAGGGAAGCAGCACGTAAAGCCCGTGAAATGACCCGTCGTAAGGGGGTGCTTGATATTGCTGGTTTGCCAGGCAAACTGGCTGATTGTCAGGAAAAAGATCCGGCTCTGTCCGAATTGTTCTTAGTGGAGGGTGATTCTGCCGGTGGTTCAGCCAAGCAGGGTAGAGATAGAAAGTTCCAGGCAATATTGCCACTTAAGGGAAAAATCCTGAATGTAGAAAAGGCCCGTTTTGATAAGATGTTGTCATCTGTTGAGGTTGGGACTTTGATTACCGCACTGGGTTGCGGCATAGGTCGTGAAGAGTACAACCCAGATAAACTCCGTTATCACCGCATTATCATCATGACTGATGCTGACGTTGATGGTTCTCATATCCGAACCCTGTTGCTGACCTTCTTTTACCGTCAAATGCCAGAGATGATTGAGCGAGGCCATATCTATATCGCCCAGCCACCGTTGTATAAGGTCAAAAAAGGTAAACAAGAACGTTATGTCAAAGATGATGCCGAACTGAATCGATATTTATTGGAAATGGCATTAAACGGTGCGCAGTTGAAAGTAAGCGATGAAGCCCCCGCGATTAGCGGAGAAGCTCTTGAAACACTGGCTAATGGATATGGTGCAGTGATGGCTACTATTAATCGTCTATCCGCACGTTATAGCAGCATGGCACTGGAAAAGATGATCTATATGCCAGCCGTAACAGATGCTGAGCTTAAAGATGCCAGCCTGCTCGAGCCGTGGATGCAAGAGTTGCAACAACGCCTGAATAGCGGTACAGGAAACAGCCGTGATAAATATAAAGTCAGCTTGGAAAAAGACCCATCAACAGGTGAACTGATTCGATTGATAGTCACCGAAATTCGCCACGGTCTTGATAAAGAGAAAGATATTCCAAAGGCCTTCTTTGCCTCAGGTGAGTACAGGGCTATGGTTGCACTTGGACAACAGCTTGATGGCTTGATTGGTGAAGGTGCTGAAATCAAACGTGGTGAAAGAACTCTGGCAGTTAGCAGTTTTAAACAAGCATTGAACTGGTTAATAGATGAAGCTAAGCGTGGACAGCACATTCAACGTTATAAAGGTTTGGGCGAAATGAATCCTGAACAGTTATGGGAAACAACGCTTAATGCCGACAGTCGTCGCCTGTTACAGGTTCGTATTGAAGATGCCGTCGGTGCTGATCAGATCTTTACTACACTGATGGGTGATCAGGTTGAACCAAGACGTGACTTCATTGAAAAGAATGCGCTGTCAGTCGCAAATTTGGATGTCTAAAATTACAGTAAACTATAAAATTATAGTTCAATAGTTATTTTAAACGAGCTTTTGAGCGTAAACACGGCTGCCAATTAATCCAACTTCAGCATTGGTGACGACCTTCACTGGGATATTTTGCATTAGATGCGACATTTTACCTTTGGCATTAAACGCATCTATAAAGGCACTGCTCTGAAGTCGAGGTAAAATTTTTGCGGCGATGCCTCCAGCAATGTAGACACCATTTAATGCTAACGAAGTTAGAGCAAAATTGCCTGCCTGGCCAGCATAGGCTTGAATGAACAAATCCATAGCCTGATTGGCAATAGAGTTTTTATCGTTATCAGCAGCTTCAGCAATTGCCGCTGCTGGATCTGATGCAAGAATAATTGCTTGGCAATGATCGGTCTCAAGTTGATTATCACGTTGAACTAAAAATTCAAATATGTTCACCAAGCCAGGGCCAGACACAACAAATTCAACAGAGCAACGGCCATGTTTCTTGATTAAGTAATGATTTAATTCAAGCTGTAATTCGTTTGCAGCAGCAAAATCACAATGCCCTGATTCAGTCGGCGCAACTTTGTATTCACACCCAGTCCAAATTAGTTGTGCTACGCCAAGGCCTGTTCCCGCGCCAACAATAAGTTGATTGGCCTGATCAATCGGCTTACCACTTTGAAGAGTAATCAAATCATTTTCATTAAGAGCAGAAAGACCATAACCAATAGCCTGAAAGTCATTGATCA
>Ga0316207_10003300_pt1 | contig 15168 bp, 7 predicted proteins | sample 6weekpyrite_MG_FD_204943 | JGI IMG/M metagenome (GOLD analysis project Ga0316207, IMG submission 204943) | Microbial mat bacterial communities from mineral coupon in-situ incubated in ocean water Damariscotta River, Maine, United States -... | ecosystem: Environmental > Aquatic > Marine >... | reverse complement strand
TGTACACTGCACCGGCATAAGCTTCAGTAAAATCATCCGCACCGCTGCTACCAATGTATTGGTAAGTGATCAGACCGGCATCAAAATCAAAATCACCAAATTTATCGGTATAACCGCCGTAAATATCCACTTCGGTGTCATTGGTAACATTCGATGTCCAGCCACCAACGTAGAAGTTCTTATTAATAGTGTAATCAACACCGCCCTGAACAGCCGCATCGTCACCTGTTTGGGTTACACCACGCCAGATATAATTAGATGTTGCAGTAATATTGCTCGAAATTTGTCCAGCCCAAGTTGTTGATAAACTTAAGAATAAAGCCGAAGCCACTCCAGTTTGCAGAACTGATTGCCATTGTTTCATAATTTTCCTCTTTCACACCGTGTGTTTTATGTTTAAACTTTTGTTTTAACTATTATTTTGCGGGCGAGTTTACCAATATGGTAAGAATCATCCTGTGACGTAGCGCTGATTATGCACAATATGAGTGCACAAAAACATTAGGAGCAATTTATGGCATTTAGCTTTAACCCCTTTTCAAAAGCTGTTTTCGACAGTTTACATGAAAAAATGCCAACCGGTATTGCATCCGGCTTACAGGATTTACAGTCCGATTTTGAACATAATCTTCGTGCGGCGATTGAAACAAATCTGCAAAAATTAAACCTTGTGACACGTGAAGAGTTTGAAGTGCAAAAGCAGGTGTTACAGCGCACACGTGAAAAGCTTAAAGAACTTGAAGAAAAATTAGCCGAACTGGAAGAAAATACTCACAATTAAACTCTGTGTCTGATTGAACCAGATGCTTCAACAACTTGGAATAAAATAAGGTATGGATACCTATGTCACTCGCAACTGTTTATAGCCGCGCTCAAACCGGCATTAATGCACCACTGGTAAGTGTTGAGGTACACTTATCAAATGGTTTACCTGGCCTGAGCATTGTTGGCCTCCCAGAAACCGAAGTAAAAGAAAGCCGCGATCGTGTTCGTGCTGCAATCATAAATTCACAGTTTGAATTTCCGGCAAGAAGAATCACTATTAGCCTGGCACCCGCTGATTTACCTAAAGAAGGCGGACGTTTTGATCTTGCCATTGCATTAGGTATTTTAGCTGCCTCAGAACAAATACCAAACGACACGCTTGTGCAATATGAATTTATAGGCGAGCTTGCTTTAAGTGGGGAACTCCGAAGTGTTCGTGGTGTACTACCCGCAGCTATTCAGTCTTCTCATGCTGATCGTAGTATTATAGTACCATCAGCCAATGCGGATGAAGCCGCTCTCGTTAGTGATGCAAAGGTTTATTCAGCTGATCACTTGTTAGATGTCTGTTCTCACCTTGGTAAGCAAACGTTCCTCCAGGAACACAAACAAAATCTTCACAATAACAACAATCAAAAATTAAATAGCATTGGCAACTTAAATGAAATTACAGCACAACACCACGCTAAACGCGCGCTTGAAATTGCAGCGGCCGGAAATCATTCGCTACTTATGATAGGCCCACCCGGTTCGGGTAAAACAATGCTGGCCAGCCGCTTACCTGGCATTTTGCCACCAATGACTGAAAAAGAAGCTTTGCAAAGTGCGGCAATACAATCTATTAGCCTGAATGGTTTTAACAAATCAAGCTGGAAAGTACGGCCGTTTCGTGCGCCACATCATACTGCGTCAGGCGTTGCACTTGTTGGTGGCGGCTCACAGCCACGCCCCGGTGAAATTTCACTGGCTTATGAAGGTGTTGTATTTTTAGATGAGCTGCCCGAATTTGAGCGACGCGTACTGGAAGTATTAAGGGAACCGATTGAATCAGGTAAAATTGTCATATCTCGCGCAGCTCGCCAGGCAGAATTCCCGGCAAAGTTTCAACTTGTTGCTGCTATGAACCCTTGCCCATGTGGCTATCATGGACACAGTAATGGTCGCTGTCGTTGCACGCCCGATCAGGTTTTACGTTATCGTAATAAAATCTCCGGCCCATTACTCGATCGTATTGATATGCATATTGATGTTCCTGCTTTACCTGTCACTGATCTTAATAAAATTAATAATAGTAAAGAGGAATCCAGTGAAACTGTGCAACAGCGGGTCACCCGTGCACGCGAAACACAATTGCAACGCAATCAATGTTCTAACAGTCAGCTAACTAATACCGATATTAAAGAGTACTGCCAGTTATCTAAACCAGATGCTGCACTGCTTGAAGCAGCGATAGAAAAATTAGGCTTATCGGCAAGAACTTACCAACGTATTTTAAAAGTTGCCCGAACTATTGCAGATTTGGAAAACGAACAGAAAATTAATACGAAAATCATATCAGAAGCGATTTCTTACCGGCGTTTGGACAGAGCTGCTATATAAGCATTAAAACCTTATGCAAAATTCCATTTTTTCTCATTTAACCACTGCTCTATTTCATCAATTGGCAATGGCTTACTCATAAAAAATCCCTGCCCTATATTGCATCCATATTGCTGAAGTAACTTATAAACATCTTCGTTTTCAATACCTTCTGCAACAACGTCATAACCAAGATTGTGTGCCAGCTCTATAGTTGACTTAACTATGACATTATTGTCTTTGTCCTCATGCATATTCATTACAAATGATTTATCAATTTTAATTTCATTTACAGGCAAAGATTTTAAATATGCCAAAGACGAGTAACCAGTACCAAAATCATCGATACTTAATCTAACATCTATTGCGGACAGCTGATTAAGTGTTTCCATCGAAGTAGCAGGATCTTCCATGGTAGAACTTTCAGTCACTTCAAGAATAATTTTTGATGGATCAACACAATATTTTTTTATATTTTCCTTAACCGTAGAAACCAGAGAATTATCACTGAGATCATGCGTCGATAAATTAATTGAAATATGCATATCAATATTGCGTTGTTTCCACTTAGCCCATTGTTGCATGGCATTTTCAATAACCCATATAGTTAGTAATCGAATCGTCCCAGTTTGCTCTGCCATGGGTATAAAAGTATCTGGCGCAACAAAACCATATGATGGATGTATCCATCTTACCAACGCTTCACAACCCATTACTGAATTACTGCTCAGGTCAATCTTTGGCTGATAGTAAAGAGCAAGATTATTATTGGCGATAGATTTTTTAAGATCTGACATTAGATTTAGCCGATACTTTGTTACCATATCGAATGCTATATCATAGATTTTGTAGTTTTTATGTGTTTCTCGCGCATGATACAAGGCATAGTTTGCATGACGAATTAATTCATCAGGCGACTCACCATGATCCGGGAAATAGGAGACACCACCTCGTACAACAATATCAAACATTATTTCAGGCAGTTCCACAGGTTCAAGTAAACTTGCTGCACATCGTTCAATAACCTTATTTATATCATTAATTGTCTGAAATATCGGCACAATAATGGCAAACATATCTTCACCAATACGCGATAAGGCTGTCCCACTTGTTGCATCCTGTATAACTGATACTGTATCTGACGTTCTGAGTATAGACTTGAGTCGTTTGGTGATTTTTCTTAACAGGTCGTCATAGGTTGAATGACCAATGGTATTGTTTATTTCACTGTAATTATCAAAACCAAGAACAATAACAGCTACTTTAGTTTTATTTCTCTTACTGGTTGAAACTAATTGCTGCAAACGATCTTCAAATAAATATCTATTTGGCAAACCTGTTACATTATCATGCAACAAATTCTTTTTTAACTCCTTCTCTGCCTGTTCTTTTTCCTTAACCGCATGCATTAAATAATCTGTTTGCTCGGAAATAATACCATCGAGAGTTTTATTTTTTAATAGCAACTCTTTATAAAACCTGCTCATTGCGGCTATAGTATTTACCCTGGCAAGCATTTCGAAATGATCAAATGGTTTTTTAATATAATCTTTTGCACCATGTTGAAGAACTTCAACTTTTACATCGACTTCTTCTTCTCCTGTTAAAACAATTACAGGAATGTATTCAGCGTTGCACTCTTCTTTTAATTTTGAAATAACATCAAAGCCACTTATTGTTGGCATGTACAAATCTAATAACACAACATCTGGTGTATGCTTATTAAATAACTCAACTGCCTGTTCAGGATTGGTTGTGCTAACAATATTTTTATAACCAGCATCTATCAGGATAAACTCGATTAGCTCAAGTGTTTCTGTGCTGTCATCGATTGCCAGAATTACTGCATCTTTATTTTCTGCTGTCAGACTCATATCACATCACAATTGATTTACCGAAGCTACATACGCGGACAAACATTAATACACTACTTATGCTGTTAGTATCGGCATACTTAAGCCGCAACTTTACAAAGATACAAGTGACTTACTTAAATATAAGTCACTGATAAAGCTATGATTTATGAAGATATGAATAATAGAATACAGGGATGACAACCAGAGTAAGCAGAGTCGAGACTAAAATGCCGAAAATGAGTGCTATCGCGAGACCATTAAAGATAGGATCGTCAAGAATAAAAAATGCACCCATCATCGCAGCAAGACCGGTTAAAACAATTGGTTTCGCACGCACTGCACCTGCCCGAATAACCGCATCTTCCAGTGATACACCTTCACCTATCTGCTGATTAATAAAGTCTACAAGTAAAATTGAATTTCGTACGATAATCCCGGCAAGCGCAATCATCCCTATCATTGAGGTAGCGGTAAATTTTGCACCTAAAAGCGCATGTCCCGGTAAAACACCGATTACTGTCAGAGGAATTGGTGCCATAATAATTAAGGGCACCATGTAAGATCGAAATTGTGCAACGACCAACAGATAAATCATGATTAAACCAACTGAATATGCAATACCCATATCCCTAAAAGTTTCGTAAGTAACCTGCCACTCGCCATCCCACTTAATACCATACTCATACGGGTTATCTGGCTGTGCAATAAAGGATTGTGAAACAGGTTCACCATATGCAATTTCTTTGTCCTGTAATGTAGAAGACATTTCAAACATGCTATATAAAGGACTATCCAGTTCACCAGCCGAGTCCCCGGTTACGTATACAACCGGTAATAAGTCTTTATGATAAATTGCATTTTGCCGTTTACTGTTTTCAACTTTTACGATATCTCGTAACGAAATTAATTTCCCATCACGATTTCTAACTTTAAAGTTAAGTAAGTTATTAACACGCGCTTTATCTTTTATCGCATTTTGCAGTCGAATAGGTAATGGGTATTTCACTTTGCCGGTATGAAGATAACTGATATCTTCACCATTTAATGCTGTTGCAATTGCTGCAACAGCTTCTTTCTGAGAAACACCCCAAAGTGCAGCTTTATGTTGATCGATACTGATTATAATTTTATCTGCATCCGATTCAATACTATCATCAATATCAACTACAGCATCAGTCTGTTCAAAAATTTCACGCACCTTTTTCGCTGCTGCAAGTTGGCCCGTATAATCAAGCCCATAGACTTCTGCTACCAATGGTGAAAAAACCGGTGGTCCGGGAGGAACTTCGACGATTTTTATATTGGCATTATAATCAGCTGCAATTTTCTGTAGAGGTACACGCATTGCTCTTGCTATTTGATGGCTTTTTAAGTCACGCTTTGTTTTGTCAACCAGATTTATTTGAATATCTGCAACATTAGCACCCTGGCGTAAATAATACTGACGAACCAGTCCATTAAAATTTATTGGTGCTGCAGTACCAGCATAAAGCTGGTAGTTATCCACTTCTGGCACAGTCTTTATATATTGCGTTAACGAAGTTAAAACTGCTTGTGTTTGTTCCAGACTGGTTCCTTCAGGCATATCTACCACTACCTGAAACTCAGACTTGTTATCAAACGGCAGCATTTTTAATACTACAGCTTTAAAAACAACCAAATTTACTGACAATACCAATAGGGCAATAATACCCCATAACAATTTTTTTCGATTAGCTTTACCTTTATCCTTTAACAGAAACATTCCAATATAACGATTAAAAAAAGCATTGACCTTTTTATTATCTTCCTCGGTATGTTCACTATGTGTTAAAAAACGATTAGACAACCACGGTGTAACAACAAAAGCAATCACCAGTGAAATTAACATACCTATAGAAGCATTAATCGGTATTGGACTCATATACGGTCCCATCAATCCACTGACAAAAGCCATAGGCAATAACGCTGCAATAACAGTAAACGTTGCAAGAATAGTCGGACCACCCACTTCATCAACCGCTATCGGTATAGATTCTTTCAGTTTATGAACACCTAACATCATATGCCGGTGAATGTTTTCAACAACAACAATGGCGTCATCAACCAAAATACCAATTGAGAAAATAAGTGCGAATAATGACACACGATTTAAAGTAAAACCCCAAACCCATGAAGCAAATAGTGTCATAGCGAGGGTAATAATAACTGCAATACCAACAATTACAGCTTCTCTTTTACCCAGAGCAAATAAAACAAGCACAACGACTGATAGTGTTGCAAAAGCAAGTTTCTGAATTAGCTTTTGTGCTTTTTTATTTGCTGTTTCGCCGTAATTTCGCGTTATCTCAACATTCACACCATCTGGTATAAATACCCCTTTAAGCTGCTCTATGCGATTAATAACATTATCCGATACTTTAACAGCATTAACACCGGGCTGTTTGGCAATAGCTACAGTTACCGCCGGGTAATTATCTCTACCATCACCATGCATACTAATCTGCTTAGTCTGCTCTGCTGATCTTTTAACCCTTGCAACATCCCGCAAATAAACAGGCTTGCCCTGATGCACGCCGACAATTAAATCCTGTAACTCATCAATACTTGAAAGAAACTTTCCGGCCTGTACAGCAAGTTCCGTATTGTTTGAAACAGTATGGCCGATAGGCTGTGTAACATTACTTAATACAAGCGCCTGACGTAAATCCGCAATAGACAGGTTATAACTGGCTAATGCTGTACTGTTTAGTTCAACATAGACAATATCTTTAGAGCCTCCAATAGTATAAATATCGCGCGTCCCTTTCACGCGTTTAAGCTCAGCTTCGATTGAATGTGCTACTTTTAATAATGCATAACTATCTATTTGCTTCTGTCCAGACCATAAGGTAAGTGAAACAATGGGAACATCATCAATTCCTTTTGGTTTAATCAATGGCTGACCGACGCCCATATTTTTTGGTAGCCAGTCCTGATTTGAATAAATTGCATTATATAAACGAACAATTGCCTGTGTACGATCTTCACCAACTTTAAACTGTATCGTTAATACAGACATACCCGGTTTTGAAACCGAATAAATATGTTTGACACCTTCAAGTTCAGATAGAATTTGTTCTGCCGGCGAACTTACTAAATGCTCAACTTCAGTTGCTGAGGCTCCATAAAAAGGAATAAAAACATTTGCAAAGGTAACGTTAATTTGAGGCTCTTCTTCGCGTGGAGTAACCATGATGGCAAAAACTCCTAACAGAAAACCAACCAGTGCAATAAGAGGAGTAATTTCTGAAACTAAAAAAAACTTTGCAATACGCCCGGATATACCCAGAGTCGTTTTATCTGCCGTCTCTGTCATTAGTTTTTCTCATTTCTATTTTGTTTTTGTATCAGAGTCGCCGCATTAACTGGATCCAGTAAAACCTTCTCACCAGCTGAAATACCAGACAGAATTTCCATCATTCCATTATCTAATTCTCGTCCTAGACTAACCTGTCTAAATGAAAGTAGATCTTTATCACCTTGCACATAGACAGCCGTTACCTCACCCCGATAACTTACCGATCGTTTAGGTACGACAAATGTTAATTCCTCTCCGACAGTAAAACTTGCCCTGGTATACATACCCGGGTAAACATTATGATCACCTGCAGGTAAATGTAACCTTGCGGTAAATGTGTGGCTCATTGGATCGGCATAAGGACTGATAGCCATCGATACGACATCAACCGGCATGTCTCTGTTTTCACCTAAAAACACAGTTGCCTGTTTAAATTTTCTGACCTGGTGGATAATGGACTGCGGTAATTCAACTGTGACACGTAAAATTTCTAATGACAGGCCTGTCATTAACTTCTGACCAATATTGGCAAGCTCACCCACTTCAACATGCCGCTTAACAACGATACCACTATAAGGTGCTCGGACAACGGTATTTGCAAGCGACTCATTTGCCTGATCGAGTCGTGCCCTGGCACTTTTTACCCTTGCCTCTGCCTTTTCCAGTACCGATTTGGCAATTAATTTTTTAGCAAAAATTTCCTGCGTTCGCTTAAAGTCTGACTGTGCCTCATCAAACTGTGCTTTGGCTGATTTTACTGCCGCACGTTGGTCCCTGTCCCGGAACTTAACAAGAATAGCCCCTTTTTCAACATAATCATCAACATCATACAGTATCTCTGTGATACGCCCTCTTACCTGTGACGCTACAGTTGCCTGTCGTACAGCTTCAATTTGTGCGCTTAAAATTCGTACATCGGGTATTTTTTGCTGACTTACAACATAAGTTTCAATCCCTGTTTCAGAATGACTTATTAGTGGCACGAACCATACAAGAACTAATACGCTAATTTTTTTCAGACAGGGTGTAATTTTCTTTAAATACATAGTTAACTCGTGAAGTACGATTAGAAATAAAACGATACTGTTTAAAAACGTATCATATCCCTTATTTAGAGAATTTCAATATTTGATTGCCAAATACGTTAAAAGGTTTTCTGTAGTGATAATTTGTTTTCTTCTGCGTATTTACACATACTTATTAATGCTTCGAGTTCCGCTGGGATATCTGAGTATTTCTCTTGTTTAATTACCTCTTCCAGAAGCAAAGCTTGCCTGGATATATTAGGAAATCCAAAACTGGCTGCTGCGCCTTTCAGTTTATGCGTAACACTTTTAAATTGCTCCCAATCTTTTGCATTAAGCGCCGCAAGCAGTTCTTCAGTTTGTCCCTCAAGATTTTCTACAAATTTAATTCTCAATTCCGCTAATTCTGCATCAAAGGACTCTTCACTTAACTCATTATCATGCAAAACTGAATTCTTTTGCCGTGGAGGTAAATAGGTGCTTAAAACCTTGTAGAATTCATCTCTATCTACCGGCTTCGATAAAAACCCACTACACCCTGCCTGATAACATCGTTCCCTGTCTTCTTTCATTGCATTAGCCGTTAATGCAACAATCGGTGTTGTATTTCCATTCTCAAGTATAAGTTTAGTAGCTTGCAAACCATCCATACGGGGCATTTGCATATCCATAAGAATTAAATCGTAATTATTATGTTTAGCAAATTCAACTACTCCAAAACCATCAGATGCAATATCAACACTCGCACCAGTAATAGAAATAAACATTTTAAATAAACGTTGATTATCTTCACTGTCCTCTGCCAGTAGTATTTTACCGCTTAACTCAGGTATTCCCTCCAGCGCTACATCTTTGTCTTTAAACTGACATATATCTTTATCACCAGAAACTATTTCACTTGAAGAAACTTCACCAGTTTCAATATTAAATGTCAGCTTAGTTCCAATACTTTTCAAACTTTCAACATAAATATCGCCACCCATTTTCCGGACCAGCTCTCTTGATATATATAAACCCAGTCCGGTACCACCAAATTTTCTTGTAGTAGTCGAATCAGCTTGTGTAAACGGTTTAAAAAGATGTTCTAATTGTCCAGGTGAAATACCAATACCACTATCACTCACTTCCACATCAATATTCTTATCGATTGCTGAGTAGGAAACATTAATTTGCACATAGCCTTTTTCAGTAAATTTTATTGCATTACTACATAAATTGAGCAGCACTTGTTTTAAGCGTGTTGGATCTGTATGAATAAAAGCAGGTATGGGATAGTTGTAGTTAATATTAAATTCCAGACCTTTTTCCATTGCCTGCAAATGCATTAATTGCGTCACATCATCAAAAAGCATTAATAAATTTGTTTTTATCAATTCCACTTCAAGATTTTTAGATTCTATTTTTGATAAGTCGAGTATCTCATTAATAACTGAAAGAAGGTGCTTACCATTTTTTACAATTGTTTTAATACTTTCTTCATCTCGTTGAACATTCTTATGTGATAACATTGATTCTGAGAAACCAATAATCGCTGTTAACGGCGTTCTTATTTCATGACTCATGTTTGCAAGAAAGGCAGTTTTTGCCTGATTGGCAGATTCAGCATGCATTTTTTCTAACATTGTTTTTTGTTGTGAAATTTCCGACTGTTTTCTGTCAGTAATATCCTGTAACACACCAAATAATGTAACACCATCATGTTCATCAATCTCAACCTCAGCAATAATGGAAATATACCGGCTTTGCCTGTCTGCTTTATCAATTTCACATTCAAACTCAAAGCCCTGTTGCTTTCTTATTGCATTTTTATACAGGTTAAATAATTCTCTGCGTCGTTCTTTGTTGAACGCACGTAATAACATTCTTAAACTGATGCTTTTATTTTTATCCAAACCCAATATATTAAAAATTTCAACTGACGCATTAAGATGTGTATCGTAACTTGCAATATCCCAGTGCCCCATATGCGCTATTCGCTGCGCAAGCTCTAATCTTCCCGTTCTTTCTCTTACCCTTTGCTCAAGCGTTTCATTTAATGTAATAAGTTTTCCCATTGCATTATCAGTCGACTGAATACTTTTTCTGAGACGCTTCATCATTAAATTAAAGGCATTCGCCAATATGCCTATTTCATCACTTGATTTTATCGATACTTCTTTTTCCAGATCGCCTTCTGCTATACGTTCTGCACCACGAATTAATTTTCTGATGGGCTCAAGAGTATTATATTTAAAAATAATATAAGTAAAGACACTTAACACAAAAATAATAAATGCATTATTTCTTAGTTGTGAAATCAAATCCCTTTTAGCTAATGCAAACAATCTTGATTGATCAATACCTATAATAATTTCTGCAATTTTTTTCTCTTCAAATACCACAGGGAATATCGCCCTGCTAACATTTTCATTACGATTAATCTTTTTTACAATTGTTAATACTTCGTTATCTGCATTTTCATTCAGGATAGATGTAACGTATTCATTTTTTTTGTTAAAAAAATGGGATAGTGGTATTGAACTTTCGGAAAGAATAACTCCGTATGCAACATCTTCCACCAGAGAGATACTTGAGGTGTAGTTTCTTAGCGTAATAATATCATTTACCAGAATAGCCTCCTGACTTACTTTCGCCAGGAACCGACTATTTGCCTTGGCCTGCTTTATCAGGTCATCGTGTGCATTCTTTTTATTTTCTACAAATGAAAAATAGGCGCTCATGCCCATTGTTATGGATAAAATACAAATCATCATTGAGATAAACTTGGCTCCCAATGAAACTTTTATTTTACATTTTTTGGTGTAGAGCTTGCTCAACAACTCATCCGATATTGCAGTAAATTACTCCTTATATATCGGTAAGATATAGCAAAGACTTTAGAGACTGTGAATTATTTAATTAAACGTCTCGGCACACCAATTTTCTATAACATCCCGAGTTTCCTGAGGTTTTTCTGTTAACAACCAGTGATCTGCCTCAATTATCTCAATTTTTGCATTTGGGAAACGGTCAATAATTTCTTTGGTATGATCAAAATCACTTATTGTTGCACCGCCTGAAAGTAATACCAATACGGGAACATTGATATCTTCCAATGCTGGCAACGGCTTTATTACCTCGTTAACATCCTGCAAATAATTCGCCAGAGGGATATACTTAAAGTCCACAAACGGGTTAGTGTATAAATCACCTATTGTTAAATCACTATTTTGTTTAAGTGTTTCCCGGGTTGCCTCATCTAGCGCACGCATATCACGCTTTGGCAAACGCCAACGCTTTATTCCCAACATATTTAAGAAACGTAAGAAAAGACGAACTGCAGCCAGAACATAACGGTAACTTTTTGCCTGACTTAAACGCCCATGCAGGTTCTCCGGAAAGACAGGATCAATTAAAATCAGACCACGGCATTTCTCAGGAAATTGATCTGCATAACTGATTGCAATCTGCGCACCCAGACTATGCCCCATAAAAACTGATTGCCGGTACTGTTCTGTTTGCATGACATAGTTAATGTCATCTATCCACGTATCTCGCGTATAGTTACCACGGTACATCGATTCACCATGACCACGTAAATCAATTCTGAGTAAGTCCCAGTCACGTTTTAAATTAGTATGTTCAACAAATTCACTGAATCGTGTGGAATTACTCGCCAGACCATGAAGCAAGGTAATAAGGGGTTTGGTTTGTTGTTCACGAACAAGCCGATAACCAATAGTCGCACCTGAATCGTTTTTTATATGTGACAGGATCTCATGCATAGTTTTTACTTTTGCAAAGACCCATAAGTGTACAAATTAGAAACTACTTCCAAAGCGTAAATAAAACTGGTCTTCACCAATACGGTCATCATGTCCATGTGCAAATCCTAACGTTATTCTTGCTACTGCGCTATAACCAAAAATAACGTCGGCATATAATTCGACGCCTGATCCTGTGTAGTATTTATCCGGACTTCCATCACGCCATGTCGCACCACGGTCAACAAATACTGCTGCCGATAATTTCTGTAAGCCAACCGGCGGAATCATAGCTGTACGCTCAAGATTCCAAACAGGAAAACGGTATTCGATACTGGTTAAACGCATTCTACGATTCGTTAATTCAGTACGACCTTCATCATAACCACGTAATAAATACTCACGACGATTAAAAGGTGATGATATTAAGGTTGATGATAGTAAACCAGGCTCAAAATTTGTATCAACTGCACCACCTAATTCAAAAGGTCTGGTATTACCTGTACCCCGACCTTCAACAGCACGTAATGCCAATACATGCGCACCGCCTAACTGAATATATTCACGCCAATCTGCCGTATACACTTTGCCATCAAAATCACTGTTACCAAAACGATCACTGTCCTCAGCTACAAACTGTAATACGCGCCCCTCTGCACGACTTACTGAGCGTGCATGAAAGCTTGTATTATTATATACAACGGCAGCGCCAAGTAAGTTATCAACACTGGAAGCTCTGCTTATAATACTTGAGTTCTTTGTCCATGAATCTTCTTCAGTATCTTTTATTGCAGCAGCATGAAATGACAATCTGCTTTCAAGTGATAAAACAGGAAAGACAACTTCAGCTTGTTGTACGTCATTACCACGCACACGTACTAAATTATCATTATTATCGATAAACAGCTTATTATTATGTGATGCATGAAGCTTAAATGTTGGATACCAACGATCATAAATATAATCAACAGCGCCTAGCCAGTCAGTATAGTCAGAATCATAACTAGCATAGGAAAGCGACAAACCGTAAATATGTCGTGCCAATGTATCCCAACCATAGGTAAATGCACCTATCTGGTAGAAATCTTCGGTAACAGCAAGTACTGGATGCCACCAGCGTGGTACTATACTTTCTGCAGGTGAGTAGTCCTTAACCGGTCCGGTTTCAACTTTTGCCCATTCCCCTTTTGACACGCCAGTTGTACCAGGATTTGCCTCCGGCACATCGCGTTTATCTTTAACAGCTAACTTGTATACATCAAAACCATCTTTTGTATACCCAACATAATATAGTTCATTTTCGTCTTTACCTTGCGCAGGATAAAAACCGCCACCTATCAAATCAGTTAAACTTTTTGTTTCACCTGTTTCAATATTCAGCTGTCTAATATTATAAATACCACCGTTATCAGAACTGTATAAAATGTTTTTACCATCAGCTGAATATTGCGGCGTGGTTTCGATCACATCATCCTGAGTGATAAAACTCCACTGTTTTGATGCAATATCAAATTTTTCAAGATTCCAGCCTGTTTCAGGTCTGAATACCGATGCAACCAGTACATTGTCTGTAGGTGACCAGTCAATACCCGAAACGACTTCTGCATATTTGCCTTTCCATAATGTTTCTTTATATTGTCCCGTCGCATCAAGTAAATGCAGCTCATTGGTCGCCATTGCATTTTTCACTGCAATTAACTGTTTACCATCACCACTCCACGTCACCATTCTATAACGTGCGCAATCTGTTAAACGTGTCTCGTCGCCTGTCTCTAAATCGATATGATAAAGGTCATAATAAATAGCAGCATTACGACAACGTTGTGTTCTGGCTACAATTAAACCCGCTTTTTCATGTAAGTCAAAACGTGCAGCAAAACGTAACTCGGTTATTTCTTTAGCTTCCTCATAACCGCCTTCTTTTTTAGGTTCTAATACCTTAAGCGCCATATTCTTATCAGCGTTATAATCGACATAATAAATATTACCATTCGCCGCAACCTGTAATGGCCCGGTAAAGTAACCTTCATTGGTCAGTCGTTTACCAATAATCTCACCACGTTTATTGACCTCATCCCATTGTGGTTGATATTTTTTCTGCATCGACAATTCGAATTCATCCCATAAAGCCCACATATCCTTACCTACTGTGTTGTAAGCATTGGAGTTAACCCGCCATGGAACAATATTGTCGGAATAATCATCCAGTAATTTGGTGATTTTTTTCTTACCATACTTTTCATCAAGGAACTGGAAAAAATGCACGCCATATAAATAGCGTGAGGTATTCATTGGCCACTCAGTAACATTGGGTACATTGACATGACGTAAGGTTTTAATACCATCCTTTGTTTCCATTCGCATTAACATATCAAAGTAACTGCTCTGGCCACGACCAATACCACGTTCTTTATCCGTTTCAATAAACGTTGCTATCCCTTCGATTAACCAGCTGGGTTGATAGGCATTTGGGAAGGCTGTAAAAAATGGGAAAATGTAAGCAGCACGACCAAATATTTTTCGCATTGCCGAAGCGGCACCCGTAGCTTTATCTAAATGTAAGATATGTACATATTCATGTTTAATAACCGTTTCTAGCCAGTCAGCATTATCTTCAATACTGTTAACACTGTCCGGTCCGGATAAAAAAATACCGGTACGATTGGTTGGAAACGGCGTAGCATAACCATTAGCCACATCGTATTCATCCGTCAGGATAATATCGGTTTTATTTTCAGGTACCCAATCCAGTAATACGCTAAGCTCATTATGTACATCTTCTGCTATGGCCAGTGATTTTCGGGCCATTTCTTCACCACCAGTATGAAAGTGGCAACGAAAATGTTTTGACTCAAGAGTGTACCAATCGAGGGAATAATCAT
>Ga0316207_10003299_pt1 | contig 15168 bp, 16 predicted proteins | sample 6weekpyrite_MG_FD_204943 | JGI IMG/M metagenome (GOLD analysis project Ga0316207, IMG submission 204943) | Microbial mat bacterial communities from mineral coupon in-situ incubated in ocean water Damariscotta River, Maine, United States -... | ecosystem: Environmental > Aquatic > Marine >... | reverse complement strand
CGTGGCCGTGAACGCGAGATTTATCTCCCGGGTGCCCGATACCAATTCTTATCCGGTGAAAATCAGGCCCAATATGGCTGGATATTGAGCGGATACCATTGTGCCCGGCGGCACCGCCACCCGTTTTTACCTTCACTTTACCGAAGGCGAGATCAAGCTCATCATAAAACACAAATACATCTGCAGGATTAAGCTTAAAAAAGCGCATGGCTTCGTTAACTGAACGACCACTTTCATTCATGTAGGTTTGAGGCTTTAGAATAATAACTTTTTCGCTGCCAAGCTTTCCCTCATGGGTGAGGCCTTGCCAGCGTTTCTTTTCGGGCAAAAAATTATGGCGGCGGACAATCTCGTCCACCGCCATAAATCCAACATTGTGACGATGGTTTTCATATTTACTGCCAGGATTGCCTAGTCCGACAAATAGCAGCATGGAAACCCCCTTCACAAACCAGCGGGCACGTAGTGTGCCCAGATGATTTTATTCTTCAGTCGCTTCAGCTTCTTCTTCTGCAGCTTCTTCGTCGTCAGAGGCGTTCTCTGTAGACTTGAGGCCAGATGGTGCAACAATCGCACAGATCGTGAAGTCACGGTCAGTGATTGTAGGAACAACACCTTTAGGAAGTTGCACATCAGAAATTTTCACTGCGTCGCCTAGGCCAAGTTCAGCAATAGATACTTCGATGAACTCAGGGATAGAATCAGCAGGAACGTTCAGCTCAATTTCGTGACGTGTGTGGTTAACAACGCCGCCGCGTGTCAGGCCTTCGCACTCTTCTTCGCCAACAACTTTCACAGGAACGGCCATCACGATTGAAGTTCCTTTGCCGAGGCGAAGGAAATCAATGTGCATAGGTACGTCTGTTACAGGATGCAATTGTAGGTCGCGTGGCAGAACAGATGTTTTCTTGCCGCCAACTTTGATATCGTACATGTGAGACAAAAAGCCGCCGCGGTTCAACAAACGAATAACTTCGTTTAATGGAATTTGTACCGCTTCTGGGTCTTTGTTGTCGCCGTAAATTACGGCAGGTACTTGGCCCGCACGACGTGCTGCGCGAGAGGCTCCCTTGCCAATCCGGTCACGTGCTGTGGCTTCGATTGTGATAGCTTTAGCCATTCACTTTCTCCAAACTAAATTCAGCAATCAGACTATCTGATTACCGACCGTCACTTCCTCCAGGGATGCAAGGACGGTTTCCTCAAGCAGGCAACCCCACCTGAGTCGGGCCGCGATGTAACGCGAATCCCGCAGAATTGCAAGCATAATACGCCTTTTGCGGTAATAGAAAAGTGTGATTGTGAGGAGGGGCTTCCCTTTGCCATCAACTATTTAGAGCTCCCGCAGAGTAGCTGAAGAGCCGGGACTAATATTCGTAGCTTATAGCGGGCTTTGTTCTAGAGGGAGAAGAGTATATCTTGTTGAAAATATGCTTGGGGAATAATCAGTTAAATAAATTTTTGAAATACTTACCTGATTTGATTGCCCAGAAGATAAAGAGAGCTAGTTACCTTTCCGCAAGTTTTAGGTTGGCTATACAAACTATTTGTTTAAATTACTAAATGGTAAAGTAAAGATATACAATTTTGAATATCAATTACTCAATTAATAATTGAATTTACTATTTGAGATTTAATTGCTATCCAGTTTGTCTTTTCTGAATAAGCTTTATTGGGGGTGGGCGAAAATTTCAATGAGAGTATTTAAGTTTTTAATTGTTGGTTTCTTTGTTTCTTTTGCTTTCACGCCCCAAGGTATAGCTAGTGCCTTTGCCAGTGATACTGTTCGAGTTTTTACTCACGGACAAAATAAATTTGTAGCGCTGGGTAGTGGTGGTAATTTTAAGGGCAGGGGGGTTGATTTACTTCGCTGCGGTATGATGGCATTGGGGCAGAAGTTCTCTATTGATCAGGTTGCGATGGTGCGCAAGGAACGAATGGCTCAACAAGGAACGATGGATGCTTGGTTGCCATCATATGTTGATGGCTCTGATAAGCGTAAATCTCGGATAGTTTATCCAATCGGCCAAATGGGAGTATATTGGTATCTCCGAAAAAACGCCTCTTGGGATCCTTCCTCAGCCGAATTTAAAGCTAAAGCTAAGGTTGCTGCTTTTCCTGGATCATCACCGGAGCGCATATTGCGTCAAGAAGGATACCAGTATCAGCACGGCACAGAAGATGAAAACACTGTAATTTTATGGCTTGTTGAAGGGCGATTAGATGGCTTTTTAGGGGCTAACTTCGAATATTTGTTAAAACCAGGTGCCTCTACTTTATTAAATACGAGAATTAAGCAAATCTTCTATAAGAAATTTGATGTTGGTATAGAGTTTACGGATCAATTTGTTCAAAAACAGCCTAAATTTATTGGGCGCTTTCAAAAGGCCCTAACTGCTTGCCAATAGGATTAAGTTTCCTGAGTAGTTTATTTGAGTTATAGCAACTACCATGAATAACCTTGGTAGGTGCAGCTATGGTGACATGGAAAAATACTCTTCTGGCTTTGGTGGTTAGTTTTACAGGGAGCTTGGCTTCAGTTCAGGCGGAGGCGTCGGGCGTTGATCTCACCGTGGAGGTTGAGTTTAAGGGGCGTATTTTGAATGATCTGGATCGGATCAATCAAATAGAAATTCGTCGAGAAAAGAATTTCCGTAAATACCGCAGCGAACAGTGGCGCTCAAGGGCACCTAAGCTTGCTCGTGCGAGGTATGCAGAGGCTGAGTTTGCCGTTGAACGATTGGTGCCAAAACTGGAAGAATACTCTTTCGAAACACTGATACGCCGAACCATCCTGCGGGATGTTGATGTGATGGGGCTAGATGAAAAGCCTGCTCTTATTAAAGTAACACTGGAGCAGATGCGTATCTCAGACTTTTCTATCGCACGGTATCGGTCTACCAACAGTGTGATGACAGGTGTGGTTGAAGCTTTTAACGCTGATGGAGTGCGTACTGGCGGTGTAAAGCTAACATGGCAGATGCTCCCAACATATACCCACAATAATAAATATGCAGGTAAAGAGTATGTGTTCTTACGAGAGTCTGCGCATGTTCGGGTCGCACCTTTAACGATTGGTTTTCTAGAAAAAGCATTAGAGCAAATCTATCCAGGGAAAGATGCTCCGGGCCCGGTTTTTATATGGCCTCCTAAAGGTAATAGGCCTTAATTTTCAGGCGTAGGGCTTTTTATTCTTTGTGATTGCAGTTAAGTCCTGCCTTTAGGAGGAGCTTTTTCTGAAACAAAATAAAACCCCCGCCAAAAGGCAGGGGTTTTTTATTATTTAGCATGCAAATACAGGCTAATCGAACAAGCTTGATACACTTGTTTCGTGTGCGATACGGTTCATGGCTTCTGCAAGAAGCGGGGCTACTGTAGCAACCCGAATTTTCGGGTTGGCATTCACACCGTCAGTAGGGCGAATACTATCTGTAATAACCAGTTCATCCATGCCGCTTGCTGCAATACGTTCTAAGGCTGGACCAGAGAGAACACCGTGTGCAACATAGGCAGATACTGATTTTGCACCGGCGTCCAAAAGGGCTTGTGCTGCATTGCAGAGTGTGCCTGCGCTGTCTACGATGTCATCTACCAGAACACAGTCTGTTCCAGCGACTTCACCAACGATATGCATCACTTCAGAAACACCTGCACGTTCCCGGCGTTTATCAATGATAGCAATTGGTGAACCTACACGTTTTGCATAAGCACGTGCTCGCACAACGCCGCCTACATCAGGCGAGACAATTGTGGTTTCACGGCCTGCGTATTTTTCTTTCATATCCCGGACAAGCACCGGCATTGCATACAGGTTGTCAGTAGGGATATCAAAGAAGCCCTGAATTTGACCCGCGTGCAGATCAATTGTCAGGACACGATCAGCGCCTGCCGTAGTGATCAAGTTCGCCACCAGCTTGGCTGAAATTGGTGTTCTTGGTCCAGGTTTCCTATCTTGGCGTGCGTAGCCAAAATAAGGGATCACGGCTGTAATCCTGCGTGCTGATGCCCGCCGCAATGCATCAATGGCAACCAGAAGCTCCATCATGTGGTCATTGCAGGGAAAATTGGTTGGTTGCACGAGGAAAACATCTTCCCCCCGGACATTTTCGTGAATTTCTACGAACACTTCCTGATCGGAGAATCGTTTGATTGCCGCCTTTGCAAGCGGGATATTCAAATAGGCAGCAATTGCTTCTGCCAATTCCGGGTTTGAATTCCCGGTTAGAATCTTCATGCCCATCAATGGCCTCCAAGGTGATGAAGATTGAACCCTGTGCGGACCTTTATCAGCGCGGGAGGGTGCTGTAAAGCTAGACTATCCAATCATCGTGAAAGCAGGTGAAAATCCGCTTAAACTATGTGAAAATTTCGTGACACTTATTCACCACGCAGCATGATTGCGGCAAGCTGACGGCCATAATCGGGTTCTTTTCTGTGAGTCGTGCGCCGATATGAGAAATGATCATCGCTTGTGTAGGTATCAATACCAACGTTCCAAATACCAGCTAATTTGCACATGTTTAGTTGCTCTACTACAAAGCCAGGCAAGTCAAATTGGAAATGATTCCTATCAATGCCAGGCTGGAAAAAGCGCCCATATGAGGTTTCAGCAGAAATGAAGTTGTTTTTAAACTCTAAACTCACTTCATAGCTCGGTTGGTGAATGGTGGGGCCAACAGCAGCCACTATATTACGCCTTGATGCGCCTAGGCTTTCCATGGCCGAAATCGTATTTTGCAAAATACCACCGAATGCCCCTTTCCAACCAGCGTGGGCCGCCCCGATTATGCTGGCAGTTTTATCAGCGAATAATACTGGTGTGCAGTCTGCTGTTAAAATACCAAGGATCAACCCGGGTTGACTAGTAACTATGCCATCGGCTTTTGGGCGGTCATCACCCCAATCACCTGTGGCAACCACCACCTTAGAGCTGTGAATTTGATAGCATGATAGTATGGGCGTGTCCCTGCGGCCGGAAATGGTATCGGCTGCTATACGCCGGTTTTCGGCCACGCATGTTGGGTCATCACCTGATCCTGGGCCGCAATTTAGGCTTTGGTATATGCCATTGGAAACGCCTCCTCTACATCCTAGAAAGCCGTGAGAAATATCGCTTAATAAAGGGCTGTGATCAACTTTTTGCATATTTGCCTCTACTACATGTTCCCCCGAAAGTGTACGTAAAACTTGCTGTTCTTTACTAGTTGTTAGCTAACTTTTTGCGTTCATATTTACAGGTAAAATGATTGGTCGTTTCTAATGGTAAGTCCAGAAGCAGAGGGTATGGCCCATGGTTTTGAGGTGCGCTTTTAAAAGCCAGCTGGTGCAGGAAGCTTTGGGTCCTGAAGGGCAAGTACTTTAAAAAGGGTCCCCATTTCATCGGGTGCAGTAAGGCGTTTTAGCTCAGATAAAATACGCTCTTGCCCGGCACTGTCGGTGGAGGCCGCTAATTGCTGGGCTCGGTCCCCAACACCAAGGGCCATTAGGAACGGCCCCTGTGCCGCAGTGCCGTAACTAGCTGCACCACGGCTGGTGGCCGCTGCTGCGATCTGGTCAAATGCTACATGGGCTGTTAAGTCGGCCTCGCCTGGGGCCTCAAATGGGTTGCAATATTGATGGCTTTTTAAAGCCTGAAAGCTATCGCCTGTTGCTGATTTTCTGTAGCCATAATCTATGATGATTGCTGCGCCGCCGCATTGGAACAAGCGTTCTGCAATTGTGCCTGCCACAGAAATTCCAGCGGGACACACTTCAAGAACACTGCCGTCAGGGGTATTGTGCAAATCTTTGGGGGTTAGGGCGAACTTTGGCCCAGCGGAGGTAAGGACAAGATTGAGAGAACCATCTTTGCTATTCACGCGGCGTTCACACCATTTGTTATCGTGCTTTTCAAACTGGTGGATGGGCAGCGCATCAAAAAACTCGTTGGCAACCAGCAAAGTAGGGCCGTCTGGGACGGTTGAAAGATCATCATGCCAATGCGCATGAGGGACTTTCTCAGCTTGTAGGTCCCTTAGCTGAGGGCTGGTTTCGACAAAATGAACAGTCAGGGCTTCATGAAAGCCGGGAACCGGCTCTGTTGCGCGCAGCAGGTCTTCCATTAAAGTACCGCGTCCGGGGCCAAGTTCTATGAGTTGCACCTGCTCAGGCTTGTCCATTTTATACCAGCGATCTGCAAGCCAAAGGCCCAGCATTTCACCAAACATCTGACTAACCTCGGGGGCCGTTATGAAATCGCCCTCACTGCCGAAAACGCGGTTGTTAGTGTAATATCCATGCGTGGGGTGCATCAGGCATTCGGCCATATAATCAGCGATTGTTATGGGGCCTGTAGCCTCGATGCGCTTAATTAGCATGTCTTTTAACGGCGTGCTCATTCCGAATTACTTGCCTTTCTTTCGAATTTCAGCGCGGTGGCGAAGGCCTTTTGATATCAACCATGCTGCCAGCAGGAACATAGGGACTGAAAGAAGCTGCCCGCGAGAAAGTCCTGCAATAAAAGCAACGCCCACATCAGGTTCGCGAACGTTTTCAATCAGGATGCGGATAATACCGTATCCTGCGATAAAAATACCAGCAAGCGCACCGGGCATTTCTTTTGCGATGCGGGTTTTATGATACAAAAGCTGGAGTAGAATGAACAGAATAATGCCTTCGCCAAAAGCTTCATAAAGCTGGCTTGGATGGCGAGGGAGCAAGGCTGGGTCACTAGGGAAGATCATACCATACCATGCATCTGGTGCTGTGGCACGGCCCCACAATTCGCCGTTTATAAAATTGGCTAATCGCCCGGTGAGCAAGCCAACAGGGCTAACAATGGCAACAACATCCGCAATCCGCATTAGGTCTAGTTTGTGTTTGCGAGCATAAAATATTACGGCGAGCACAACGCCAGTAAAGCCGCCATGGAAGGACATGCCACCGTCCCATAGCCTAAGGATTGCCATTGGGTCTGCCATGTAGGATTCGGGGCGATAAAATAACACATATCCAAGGCGGCCACCAATAATGATGCCAAGAAGGGCCCATGTGATGAAATCATCAATATGGGTCGGCGACATAGCGGCCCCTGGTTGCTTGGCCAATCGGCGAATATACCACCAGGCAAAAGTGATGCCTGCGATATAGGCCATGCTGTACCAGCGAATATCCAATGGCCCGATTGACAGCATAATGGGGTCAATTTGGGGGAAGGTTAGCGTGCTGGTGGCCAAAAGCTCAAACATATGGTTGGTCCCTTAAAGTGTTTGCGCCATCATGCTGTGCGGCACTGCTCTGTCAAGGAAAAGCATGGCAGTTGGGCTGCCATTACAATAATGTTATACAGGGCTGTGATATTAAGAGGGTGAAGTATGGTTGCTGTTAATTGGCAGCGGGGTGACTTTTTTGGTACCATATCGGCTGGTCAAACACGACTATGGAGTGCCCATAATAAAGATAAATATTTGGATCACGGGCACGGAAAATGGCTCATAGATGACCAAGGTATCCGTTTTCACCGGATGCACGGCGGCGAAACTTTTATCCCTTTTCGGTTGATTGAAAGGGTTGAATTAACCAAGCGCCATGCAGGCAAATATACGATAGGAAACTTTATTATAAAAGTTACATGGAGGCACGAAAACAAACAGTTTGAAAGTGGTTTTGTTTTTGCAAAAGATGATGCAAAGAACGGCGTAATTATCAATCATATCAGAAGGCTGATGCCTAGAAGTGGTTGACAGCATTGTTTTGCATCAAACTGGGTCAGATCGTATTTAATCTCAAGTTAATGGTGCGCGTATAGCCCATAGACTAGAGAAGAAGTTCAAATTTGGCAGCTAATCCAAACCAGCCGCTTTGTGACCACATAGCTGACATCGCCTCCGAGGCACTAAATGGCTCTTTCTCGCCAGAAGCGGTCGTCTGAGGTGATCTTGACCTTTTTGCACTCAATAACAGGAGTAATTGCCTTTCGCTCGCACCTCTGTCACTGCTAGGGTGTTTCCAACAACCTGTGTGGCGCTCAATAAGTTGGGGAGCAAGTGGCATTGCACGAAAGCATTAGACTATTTATCGCTGAGTACTGTGGCTCTGAAACCGCAATTGACCCTCAGGAGAGCTTATTCGAAAGCCTCGGTTTGTTTGGGGACGATGTTGACGATTTTATGGAAGCGTATGCATCCAAATTTCACGTCGATATGTCTTCATATCTTTGGTATTTTCACACAGGCGAAGAGGGGCTGAACTTCGGTTCGTTTTTCTTCAAGCCACCATACAGCCGGGTCGCTGAAATCCCTGTTACAATCGAAATGCTGTCGCTATCAGCAAACAGCAAACGATGGATCGTAGATTACCCGCCTCACAACTTACCCAAGCGACGCTACGACCTTTTGGTCAACCTAGCGCTTGTTATGGCTGTGGCGCTCTTCTTCATATTAGCGCTCATCTATTGGTAACTAGGAACTACCGCTTTGGGTCAATTGTTGCTGTTTGGGTTCTGCTTGAGTAAGCCTGCTTTGTACGCAAAAGCAGTCCACCACAACAGATTTCAAAATTCTCTATTCAAGCTGAGATTCCTTCAGAAGAATTCGTGTTGGTTGAGATTGTGCTCCATCATCTGTGAGATTCCGGCGCTGAAGGCCTGAGTTACTGTGACCTTGATATCCGCCTACTTCGAGCCCTCAAAACTCGCCCATTGCATTTTGGGGATAATTACCCCATATCAAAGCCTCAAACAAAAGGTGGGCACGATGCAAACAAGCAACAAATTCATGGACGATATGGCAAAACTGGCAACAGGGGCCGTAGGCGCAGCACATAGTGTGAAAGGTGAATTGGAAGGCATGTATCGGGCGTGGCTTGATAAACAGCTTGCTGGCATGGATTTGGTTTCACGCGAAGAATTTGAGACAGTGCGCGAAATGGCTGAAAAGGCCCGCACTGAAAATGAAGATTTACGTGCTGAAATTGAACTTTTGAAAGTTAAAATGAAGAAATAACCTTCTAAATTTAACCCTGTCCCTCAAAAAATATGTTCCAGATTCTTTGCTTCAGCATAAGCAGGTAAAAGGCTGAAAATACGCCTTTATTTGCCATACTAGAATTGTGCTTCTCGTAAGTTTTCCACAGATTTTTTTCATTGAAACACAATATTTTCTTGCCAGCGAGTCTTCATGCTGGCACCCTACATCTAGTGTTAAGTCAGTAGTAGGGAGCCAGATTTCGTGTTTCTGGTTAAACAATACTAAGACGCTGACCGGCGAAACCATTCTGCCGGATCTGTGTTCGGCAGGAGCATCTCAAGGGGGAACCGAGATGACTACACTCAGTACCGGGCATTCGGAAGTTCAAAGCATTAACCCAGTTGATATGGCCGAGGAATTGGCCGGTGCGAATGACTGGGCCGTAGAGCGTCAAGGTGATGATGAGCTGACCATGTTCATCTCGGGCCAATATACAGATATGCAGTTTCGGGTTTTTTGGCGGGAAGACTTTAAAACCCTTCAATTTGCGTGTTTGTTTGACCTGAAAGTGCCTGAGGGGCGCAGAAGCGATATCTATCAAACAATTGGCTTGATCAATGAGCGCATGTGGATCGGGCATTTTGAATATTGGGCTGAAGAAAACGCACTTCTTTACCGTCATGCCAGCCTAGCTAATGACCCAATGACAGGGACAATTGGCGAAGACCATATGGTAACAATGGTTGAGACAGCTCTTGGTGAGTGCGAACGTTTTTATCCGGTGTTCCAATTTGTAATGTGGGGGGGGCAATCTCCGTCTGAGGCGATTGAAGCTGCTATGCTTGAATGTGCGGGCAGCGCATAGGCTTAGTTTAGAGTGGTGTCAGTATGAGTAAGTTTTGCTTGCCATTGTGGCGATGGAGCAGAGCTTGAAGCTAGGAACAGGTGGGGCTATGCTCTGCCTGTTCTTTTTTGTTTTATTGAAATATTTTTTTTTGCACTTAGGTAAACACCATGAACAATGTCTTCTCTGCTGATGCACCTTTGGTTTTGGTGGGTTGTGGCCATATGGGTCGTGCGTTGGCGGTTGGCTGGTTAAATGCTGGCTTGCTCCCTGAGGCTCTTATCGTGGTAGACCCTGTTGCCAATCCTGAGGCTTTGCCGGGTGTACCGGGTAATAATTTTTATAAAACTCTTGATGAGGTATCACTTCCGTGCGCTGTAAGGGCGGTGATCCTCGCAGTGAAACCGCAAGTTATGGATGATATTCTGCCGCAAGTTGCCCCTTTAGTGGGCTCTGAAACGCTGGTGATATCTGTCGCGGCGGGTGTAACGCTCCGCCAAATGGAACGAGGCCTTGAGGTGGAGGCCGTTTTAGTGCGAGCAATGCCCAATACACCGGCAGCAGTTGGAGCAGGTATTACAGGGCTTACAGCAGCAAAGGGCATTAAGGAAAACCACAAGGCATTGGCTTGCAGGCTTCTGGAGGCAACGGGCCAGGCTGTTTGGATTGGTAGTGAAGATCAGATGAACGCTGTAACGGCTGTTTCAGGCAGTGGGCCAGCGTATGTATTTCACCTTGTTGAAAGTATGGCTGCGGCAGGTGTGAAGGAGGGGTTGCCAGAAGATGTTGCCATGCAGCTCGCCCGCCAAACCGTTATTGGTGCTGCCCAGTTGATGGAGCAGGACAGGGATGTGCCAGCAGATAAATTGAGACAGAAAGTCACCAGCCCCGGAGGTACCACCGCGGCGGCTTTGGGGGTTTTGATGTCGGAAAATGGGCTTACAGCATTAATGTATAAGGCGATTAAAGCGGCGCGTATACGCGGCGAAGAATTAGCGGGCTAATTACCTACGAAATTGTGCCAGTATTGAGCAGGGATATTATTTACACGCTCACTATTAAGTGGATTTTTTAAAGTTATTATTTTTCGGTTGTGCTTTGATATTTGTTCAAGGGCAGCCTTTATCCATGTATCTTTCTCGAAAATTTCCATGAAAGTGCCATCTGTATATATCCGGCGTAGACCTTGTTCCAGAATATCGGCGCGTCGTTTTTCGTTGGGGGGCAGATAAAGGAATAGATCAAAGGGATAATGCAGCATTATCGTTTCTTCGAGCATAACAGGGGTGCCTTGCACCATATTTCCCCGATTTTTTAATTCAGAGCCTACTTCATAAACACTGCGAGGAAAGGCAGTGAAGCGCCCACGCGCCAGCATTGACCAAAGTGTGGTGATATTACTGGTTTTCACATTAAATCCTGCAGCTTTTAATATGGTTGTATCTGGCCAGCTAGAACCAGAGCCAACTGAAATGCGGTCAGTTAATGTTTTTAGTGACTGTATGTTTTTAAAAAGAGGGGCATCACTCTTGTGGATCACAAATACCCTGTAGCCATACAGGCCGCGTGTTAGCGGAATATCTATTTGGTGCATCAAGGCTTCGCGTTCGGCATTGTGGCCGGTAAATGTAACGTTGTACGGCGCACTATCGTCCAGCATGGCTCGTAACACGCGAGACTGAGGGATCGAATCATCGAATTTATAGGTCAATAGAGTGTGATTACCATCCGCAGCAAGCAGTGCGGCTGAAAGAAGCTGCCAGAAATAATCGTGCTGGTTTTCTAACATTGCTACAAATTTGTCTGCATGGGCTGTTTGTGCCAAGGGGCTAAACAGTAAAAAAATAGATGCAGCAATGAATGTTAAAGCCCGGCGCAAAACTCACTCCGTTTTTGTTGTCGCCTTTTTGGGCGGTGATCCGCACAGTTTAAAACGATTTAAACTGATAATAGATGAAATCCATAAAAGTAGCAGGCAAAAAATAAGCCCCGAAGAAATCGAGGCTTGGGATAGTGATCCACATAGGGGTCAAACCTTTAAGGGGGATAAAGGCTTGAGTGGTAAGGGCTGGCTCCGAGGGGGAAGTAGGGGGAGGGGGAGGGGTACCTCGGAACCAGCCTTTATGACGAAATATCGTCAAAACTCAATAACGCTAACTTATGTTGAACAGTGCAATGTTTGGGAGGAACATTGCTGTGTTCGTCGGCGTTGATGGGTATATAGGTCAGGGGTGTTTAATAGAAAACCCATTTTTCAAGCGTACCAGCTATGCGATAAACGCATATCTAAGTATTTTTGACTGTTTGTTTGGCGCAGTGCTTGATTGCAAAAAAAAATGCTACAGAAAACCTGACTAAAAAAGGTATGATTGCCAAAGGCTTATAGGGGAATTTCATGAAATCGCTTTCTTTTACCACAGCATTATTCTTATCGACAGCGTTGTCAGTAGCAGCTTTTGGCGCTTTCCAAGATGATGAAATAAATAGTTTGCAGGGCAAATTATTGTCAGCAACTGACGCACGCGATGCAGATAACGCAGCTTTTGATGAAGCGATTAAAGCTAAAAAATATGAAGCTTTAAGATTTTTGGGCCAAATAGGCGGCGATGCGTGTCAGAGGCTGATGCCTTTCCTGCGCAGTGAGAGTGTCGAAGCCAGAGTCTGGGCATCGAAAGGCGCGATGTTATGCCATGATAAAGCCCTCACCCCTTACATATTGGCACAAATGGAAACAGCGAGCGATAAAACCCCTTGGGTTGAGGCTTTGGGATATACAGGTGCGGATGAGGCGAAAACTTCTATCACAGCAGTGCTTAATAATGCCCAACAAGCTGATGAACAGCGTGCAGCCTTGTTTGCATTGGTACAATCTGTGGCCTATGACCGGACAAATGCAGCGGATATTCCAGCGTTAGATATAGGTGCTTTGTTACACATCGCTGTGAAAGATAATGCTTCGGGAGGGTCTGATACTGCATATGCAGCTTCTTATTTGTTGGCCCGATTACAGAACGTACAAGACACGCTGTCGTTTGAAGTATTTTCACCCATATTGTCAGACCTCTTGTCTAATTCGCATAAACGTACGGGGGTAGCGCTTGAGACTGTGCGTACTTTGACGCGAGTGGCGGGAGCTTACGGTAATCAGAGTGTGCAATTGTTGTTAGCCGCAGTGGAAGAGGAACAGGTAATAATTCGTCATGAAGCAATCCGATCAATGGGGCAGCTTAGCGATTCAACGACAAAAGCAATTTTACTGAAACTTGCTGATAGTGATGCTGAGCCAGCAGTGATACGCCACCTTGCCGTTGATGCACTGGGAAGGCGTAGTGAAACAAATCCTGATTTGATTGGTGTGTTGGAGCAATATGTTAGCGATGATAATCGCTGGGTTGCGACCACAGCCTTGCGTTGGCTTGGGCAGCGCGACGCTGTTGCTGCGAATGAAGTGGCTGCAGAATGGCTGTCTGGGGCTGATTATTATCTGGCTTTTCAGGCGTTGATAGCACTTTCTGGCTCAGACGAAGGTAAGGCTGTTTTGCAAGCCTATGCTGATGCTAACCCAGATACAGTGCGCGGATTTGAAGCAGCGGTTGCGCTTGATCCTTCACTTGAAGCAATCACCAAACCACGAAAAACGCCGTCACAGTCTGTACTGTCTGCATATGAAGGCCGAGAACTGATACTGGAGACAAGCCGGGGTACGGTGTGTATTGCGATGACAGGTGATGCTCCATACGCCGCCACTAATTTTATGCAGTTGGCAGATGTTGGTAAATTGGATGGCATGTTGTGGCATAGGGTGATCCCTAATTTTGTGTCGCAGGCGGGCCAAGTTGAAGATAAAGACCTGAATAATTGGGGTAGTATTCGCGAAGAATGGGGCGGCGAACACCGTATAGGTACTGTAGGTGTGGCAACCGCTGGTCGTGATACGGGCACAGTACAATTCTTTATAAACACTGGGTACAATATGCACCTTGATAACCGCTACACGGTTTTTGGGGAAGTATATGGCAGCATGAATGTTGTTTATGCGCTTGAAGAAGGTGATGTGATCAGCAAAGCCTATACTGCGAAAGCTGGTGAGGCAGGCTGTAAATAACTATAACCGTAAGGCAGTGCTAATCTTATTTTTGTTTGATTTGAAACAGGCAACAATTGATCTGCTCAACTAAATAGTTGTTCGGTAATAGAGTTAGGCAAAGGAGTTTTTGTGGCTGTAGGGGAATGTAACTGTGGTGCGGTTGGTTTTGAGATAAGTACTGAACTATCTGATGTTTATGTTTGCCATTGCTCTATTTGTAGGCGAGCCACAGGTAGTAATGGAATTGCAGTTGTTGTAATTAACAATGAAGACTTTAAGTGGACCCGCGGAAAAGAGTTTATTCAGTCTTGGCAAAAGCCTGCCTCCCATTGGCAAACTTGGTTTTGCGGGCAATGTGGCTCTCCTGTACCCGGCCATAATGATGAAACGCGCATGTTTGTGCCGGCAGGGCTGATTTTTACAGGAGATGAGGCTCTGTCAGTTAAGCATCATATTTGGGTAGATTCAAAGGCCCCTTGGGATGAAATTTCTGGCGCTGGCCGCCAGCACCCCAAAGCATTTGGGGGATAGTGAAGCTAATATGTAAGGCAGAGCACCGATCCCTAGCCCTGCCTTACATGCTTGTTATTAAAGCGCGAAATTTATGTCAGCCACGTCCATCTATAGAATATTGCTTTCCGCCCTAATTTGCCTGACCATGAAATCTCGAAACAGGGCAACACGAAGTGAACCGCGCAGTTCTGGTGGATAACAATAATAACTGTTGAAAGGTTGGCCTTCGATGTTGGGGAATACACGCACCAGTTTTTGGCGGCTGTGTACCAGATAATCTGGTAGTACCGCGATTCCCATACCGGCTTCTACAGCATGAAGAATACCATACAGGTTATTCACCTGAAGACGCGGGATGCGTTTTTTACTAGGGTTTCCAACTTCAAGCAGCCAGTTCAGTCCCCTGATTGTTGGCGCGTTACTCATTCCGAATGTAATGAGGTCGTGCCCATCCAGATCTGCCGGGGTGATTGGTGTGCCCTTACGGTCCAGATACTCTGGTGTTGCATAAATATGGGTGTGGAATGAGGCAAGAGGGCGCTGGATAAGGTCAGCTTGTTCTGGTTCGTGTAGCCGAATGGCAACATCAGCCTCACCAGCAGCAAGGTCCAAATCTTGGTCATCAAGAATGACCTGAAGGTCAATGTCTGGATATTCGGCCATAAATTTATCGAGGTGGGGCGTTAACCAAACCGCGCCAAAGGTCACCATCGTTGTAACGCGCAGTAAACCTGAAGGGCGCTCTTTTGATTCCATCAAGCTACGTTCGGTTTCATCTA
>Ga0316207_10003297_pt1 | contig 15169 bp, 13 predicted proteins | sample 6weekpyrite_MG_FD_204943 | JGI IMG/M metagenome (GOLD analysis project Ga0316207, IMG submission 204943) | Microbial mat bacterial communities from mineral coupon in-situ incubated in ocean water Damariscotta River, Maine, United States -... | ecosystem: Environmental > Aquatic > Marine >... | reverse complement strand
TTTACGCCTTTGTCGGTCGCCTGAGCAGACAAGATGACGGCGATAAGTAACTCAAATGGCGAGTTGTAATGTAGCTCAGTAGTCGGATTCGGTTGCTCTTCCTGAAAGCGTTCAAAGATAACGGTGCGTTTTTTGTTGTTCATCTTCGAGGTATGGCCTGCCCGGTGAGTGTTTTATTTCAAAAAAGATAAGAGTATACTGCTGCCAGCCTTGAAGACCCGGCTATCATTTTGTTCAATGATACAACTATCGCTAAGTGAATGTTTGTTTTGTTGAGCATAAGTTATATCCAGATTTTCGGCCTTATGTCAGAGCCTTTCGCAAAATTCAATGCGGGATTGCAGCTTATCCTCTCAGAGTTTTTCAAGAGGCTCGTCAGTTTAGTTTTTAAAAATCAGGATAGGATTATGTCAGATAGAGTTACCGGTAAAGTTAAATTTTTCAACGAATCAAAGGGTTTTGGTTTTATTGAGCAAGAAAATGGTCCAGATGTTTTTGTTCATTTTAGTGCCATTGAGTCTGATGGCTTCAAAACACTTGCAGAAGGTCAGTCTGTCGAATTTACCGTAGGCCAGGGTAATAAGGGGCCTCAGGCAGAGAGCGTTAAGCCTTTATAATTATCAGTCTTTCATGGCGATTTCCTGTCGCTATTTATTTGCCGGATATTAATCTTTGAATTAATGTCCGGTAAGTTTTCTTGCCTTTTCTTAAAATCCCCCTTGCTTTTAATTACCCTGTTAATCGTTTGAAATCCTGTAAGTTTTGTGGTTTTAGCGTGAAATTCTTAATTATGGGTGGTATTGTGCCAGTTTTTATTTCTGCTTGTTATCGAGTTTGCCAGCAATGAAGCCAACGTTAAATGGCGCGAAAATTTTATTGGGTATCACCGGCGGAATCGCAGCTTATAAAGCTGCCGAGTTATGTCGAGCGTTGAGGAAAATGGGGGCCGTCGTGAGAGTCGTCATGACTCCAGGTGCCACCGAGTTTATTACACCCTTAACCATGCAGGCGCTTTCTGGAAACGCAGTTCATACTCAACTACTGGACCCGGAATCCGAAGCTGGAATGGGGCATATCGAACTGGCAAAATGGCCAGACTTGATTCTCATCGCACCCGCGACGGCTGATTTTATAGCGCGTTATCGTCAAGGACATGCAAATGACTTGTTAACGACATTATTGCTTGCGTCTGAAACTCGTGTTGCTTTAGTGCCAGCGATGAATCAGGCAATGTGGCGAAACGCGCTTACGCAACAGAATGTTAGGGAATTAGAACGCGTGCTGGCTGATCAGGTTATGGTCTGGGGTCCACAAGACGGAGAACAGGCCTGCGGTGATATCGGACCTGGAAGAATGATGGAACCCGCAGCGATTTGCCAGGAGGTGTTGTCCGTACTCGATTTGTCGAAAAAGAGTCTATATGGCAAACGCGTGGTGATTACCGCAGGGCCAACACGCGAAGCACTGGACCCCGTGCGTTATATTAGCAATCACAGCTCGGGAAAGATGGGTTATGCGCTCGCTGAAGCGTGCCGAAATCAGGGCGCAGAAGTGATGTTAATTTCGGGTCCTGTTCAATTGGCCTGCCCTAAGGACGTTAATAGAAGGGATGTGGCGTCTGCTCTGGAAATGCATCAAGCGGTGATGAATGAGCTGGAGTGTCTGACCGATATTTTTATTTCGACGGCTGCGGTGGCTGATTATCGACCGGTTACGCCGAAATCGCAAAAAATCAAAAAACAAGATGATGAAATACAAATTCTGCTATGTAAAAACCCCGATATTGTGGCCTCTGTCGCTTCGCGAACAGACAGGCCTTTTACGGTTGGATTTGCAGCGGAGACAAATGATTTGCTGCAATATGCCGAAGCTAAACGCCTTAACAAAAAGTTGGATATGATTGTCGCGAATGACGTTTCCAAACCCGGACTGGGGTTCAATAGCGAGCAAAATGAAGTTTATGTCCTTTCTCAAGACGAACAAATAAAAATAGACAAGCAGCCAAAAAGCAAAGTCGCGGAAAAAATAGTCAGCATCATTATCGATGCGATGTCGAAAAACTAACCAGAGCTGTATGTATGAAAAGTTCTTTACAGGTAAAAATTCTCGATACCCGACTGGGTAGCGATATTCCTCTTCCAGAGTATGCGACTGACGGTTCGGCCGGTATAGATCTGCGTGCCTGTCTGGATAATACAATATCGCTACTGCCTGGAGAGACTTGTTTGATTCCAACCGGTATGGCGATCCATATTTCTGACCCGGGTCTTGCTGCCATGCTTCTGCCTCGTTCCGGACTTGGCCACAAACATGGCATTGTGCTGGGTAACCTGGTCGGTTTGATTGATTCGGATTACCAGGGGCAGTTAATGGTCTCTTGTTGGAATCGCGGTCGAGAACCCTTTGCGATAAATGTAGGGGATCGAATTGCACAAATGATCATTGTTCCAGTTGTACAAGTCGATTTTGAACTCGTTGACGAATTTTCTGATAGCCATCGTGGTGCAGCGGGTTTTGGTTCAACCGGGAGAAATTAGGCGGCCTAAGGGCCTATGCGGCATGATAATTTTACGTATATTTCGTTATTGGCGATTGCTATGAACAAGGAACTTCCATGAAGCTTTTTAAGAAAAAGTCAACGTTGGTTGTTAAGCAAGTGGCTAAAAAAAAGCTCACTGATTCGACAAAAAGTACGAATCCCAACGGAAAGCCTCTGCTCGCGTGGATATATCAACCTGCATTGTTAGCCGTGGTGTTTATGGCGATGACTGCGGCTCTTCTCGAGCTTCTGGTTATTCAGTCCGTAGAGATTCAACAGCAATCACGAATCAAGAGTATTCTTTCCGCTTCGGTGAAACAAAACGTCGACAACTATATCCACGGTCGAGAAAGAGAATTAACCGCACTGGCTAAGACAGCTCTGGTTAGGCGCGCATTAGCAAACGAGCTCGATTTTCTGGATGTGAATACGGTTTTGAGTACCATGCTTGGTGATTTAGAGCGGCTTTATCTGGTGCCTGAAAACAGCTTGCAAGGAATTGGCGCTGCCAATCCAGAGCTGAGTTTTGCCAGCCTTGATATCTTGACCCGGGCAGCGACTGGCAAGCCCGCCAAAGCAGAAGCCTTTTTTCATCAAGATGTATGGATGTTTCAGGTTGCCGCGCCAGTGTTATCTGAGTCGGGTGAATTAACGGGTGTTATTCTGGCCTTATTCAACACCTCTGCAATTGAACCATTATTACGCGTACCGGCAGGCGCGCCTGCCGGTAAGGTGAGTTTATCTAGTCGTCGTGGGGCTCAAAGCAAAGTCGTGCTGGCGCAGGGTACTGGCATTTCAAGTCAGAGCATCAGTGTTGATACTATCATCGCGCAATGGCAGGTCAGCTACGCGCCTGAGGTCGATCAATTACCCGTTTTGGATCGAACGCTCATCTGGATAATCATGGCGATCTCAGGACTAGTGTTAGCGCTATTGATTTTCATACTGTGCCGCGCAAACGTATCGCGACTTCGCAGTGATCTGATTCGAGTCACGCAGTACCTGCGAACGCTACTGTCTGGCGACTCCCCCAAAAAACTAAAGACCCTGTTTTTCGCAGAAATATATTCAATGGCGATGGCAGTGAAACAAAGCAGTAAAGAATATAAGAAACAAGGCCTGAAGCCAAAAAATGTGGGCCATACGGGTGGCGATAAGGGCGACGATCAACGAACCAATGACAAAATTGACAGCAGCGATACCCCATTATTCGATGATGATTTGCTGGATTTGGATGTGCTTTCAGAGGCTGAATCTGGGCTTGACCCCCAGGAAGCTAATGTCAACAGCGCAGAAAATGCCGAACAGATGGTCACAGAAGTAGAGCAGCTAAATGTAGAGGTTCCCCAGTCGATATTCAGAGCTTACGATATTCGCGGGATTGTTGACGAAACACTGAATGAAGCGATTGTGGAGTTAATTGGCAAGGCCCTGGCGTCTGAAGCGCTTTCGCGGGGACAGGCTGCATTGTGTATTGGCTATGATGGCCGTTTGTCAAACACCAGCTACTGTGACGCCATCACGAGAGGCATCATCAGCACGGGTGTGGATGCCATTATCATCGGGCAGGTACCGACGCCGACACTCTACTTTGCAACACACTACTTGGAAACCGGAAGCGGTGTGATGATTACCGGTAGCCACAACCCTGGCAATTACAACGGCTTCAAGATGATGCTCGGTGGTACGACGCTGGCGGATGAAGATATTCAGAAGCTGTACAACCGGATTCTGCTACAAGACTTTGCTGAGGGGCAAGGTGTGCGTAGCAATCAATCTGTTGACAGGGATTACCTGAGCACCATCCTTAATGACATTGCGGTTGCTGCACCGCTTAAAGTAGTGCTTGATGCGGGTAACGGGGTGGCTGGCGATTTGGCACCTGCCTTGATTGAAGAACTCGGGTGTGAAGTCATTCCGCTATTCTGTGAGGTCGATGGCAACTTTCCAAACCATCACCCTGACCCAGGCAAGCCGGAGAACCTTCAGGATTTGATTGCGGCGGTAAAGACGCATGAAGCAGATATTGGCTTGGCGTTTGATGGCGATGGTGACCGAGTAGGCGTTGTCACCAATACCGGAAAAATAATTTGGCCCGATCGCCTGTTGATGTTATTCGCAAAGGATGTCGTTTCTCGGAATCCGGGGGCCGACGTGATTTTTGATGTGAAGTGCTCAAGACGATTGAACGGGCTGATTAGTCGTTACGGCGGTCGCCCGATTATGTGGAAGACAGGGCATTCGCTGATCAAGGCCAAAATGATGGAAACCGGGGCGTTGCTGGCTGGCGAAATGAGTGGCCATGTGTTTTTTAAGGAACGCTGGTTTGGTTTTGATGACGGTCTATATAGCGCAGCTCGATTACTTGAGATTCTGGGAGCTGAAGACAGAAGTAGCGATGAGGTGTTTGCCGATTTTCCAGAAGATGTCAGTACGCCTGAAATCAATATCCCCGTGACAGATGAGACTAAGTTTGTTATTGCTGATAAATTGTGTGCGCTGAAGGCGCAGTTCGATGGCGGTAATGTATCGACCATTGATGGTTTGAGGGTCGATTATCCCAATGGCTGGGGTTTGTGTCGGGCCTCAAATACCACACCTGTTTTGGTGCTCAGGTTTGAGGCAGATGATGAAGAAGCGCTAGAAGACATTAAGCGTAAATTTAAAGCACAGTTAAGCGTGGTTGAGCCTGAATTGAATTTGGATTTTTAATGTAATTTTGACCCGACTCAAGTGCCATTAACAATATTGAATGAAATTATGAGTGTAGATAAAGAATCAGCAGTACAAGTTGCATCCGTCCTTAATATGGCGCTGCCTTATATTCAGCGATTTTCTGGCGCGACCATCGTGATTAAATACGGTGGCAACGCGATGGAGAATGAAGAGCTGAAAAACGGTTTTGCACGCGACGTAGTGCTGATGAAATTAGTCGGAATGAACCCGATTGTCGTGCATGGGGGCGGTCCTCAAATTGGCGACCTTCTCAACAGGTTAAATATCAAAAGTCATTTCGTAAATGGAATGCGCGTGACAGACAGCGAGACCATGGATGTGGTTGAAATGGTGTTAGGAGGACTGGTTAACAAGGAAATTGTCGCGCTGATTAATCGAAATGGCGGCAAAGCAATTGGCTTGACGGGTAAAGATGCCAACCTTATTCGAGCGAAGAAACTCAAAATAGATCATCCAACCCCCGAAGTTCAGCGGCCGGAAATAATCGATATTGGCCATGTTGGCGAAGTGGTCAAGGTCAATGCTGATGTGATTCATATGTTGACCCAAAGTGATGTGATTCCAGTCATTGCGCCTATTGGTGTCGGTGAAGATGGTGTCTCGTATAACATTAACGCCGATCTGGTTGCCGGAAAGGTCGCAGAGGAGTTGTGCGCAGAAAAGCTCATACTGCTAACGAATATATCCGGTTTGCAGGATAAAAATGGCGAAGTGCTGACCGGCCTGACCACTCGACAAGTTGATAAATTAATCACAGATGGCACCATTTATGGTGGTATGTTACCCAAGATCAAATGTGCACTCGATGCGGTGAATGCAAACGTTAAAAGTGCGCACATTATTGATGGGCGGGTGAATCATGCGACGTTGCTTGAAATCTTTACCGAAGAAGGTGTCGGAACATTGATTTCAAACGCTGCGGATGCTTAAGGCGGGTAGACACATATATAAGCTCGAATATCATCTGGCAGCAAATTCTGGAATTCAGAAGCAGTTGCGCTTAATTTTTGTCACCTTGGTGGCTTCGTTCAACAACATAAAGTCTATCACAAGAGAGTTCTCATGACCCTGCCACAATCACGACTGTTATTTTTGATGATATTTTTAGGCAGTGCGCTGCTATTGTTTACGGCGATATTTATCGAACCTTTTACTAGCATGAACCCCTGCCCCATGTGCATGATGCAACGCGTGTTTTTTGTCGGTCTGGGCATGCTGGCTTTGATTGCCGCGCTGCATAATCCGGGATATTTCGGTCAAAAAGTCTACGCATTGCTAATCGCAGTGTTCGCCGTATCTGGCGGCAGTATTGCCGTTCGTCAACTTTGGTTACAGAGCTTGCCTGAGGCGCAAGTCCCGGCTTGTGGCCCTGGAATGGACTACATGCTAGAAGTTTTTCCACTGCTGGAGGTCATCGAAATGGCGATACGTGGCACCGGTGATTGCGCAAAAGTGCAATGGACTTATTGGGGGGTTTCCATTCCGGGTTGGAGCTTGCTCGCCTTTTCAGCATTTGCAATTATTGCACTGATTATTTTGTTTCGAAAACGATCGGCACAGATGTAAAATAACAGTTGCGTGCCTGTCTCAAATTGGTTAGTTTCTAAGTGCGCCATTAAAGCTGGATATTTATATAATAAGTTTAAAAAGCGGGAGTGCATTAGCAGTCGGCGTTTTGTAATTTGTTTAATCACAAGTAGTAGATACAAGTAAGGGGTACAACATGCTCGAAAATTGCAAGAATGCTGCAGAGCGATGGGGAGGGGTCAGTGACCTCATAGACAAATGGTTAAAAGAAAGACAAATTCTGATTGTGCGTTTGTGTGACCTGTCTGTCAGCCCAGGAAATTCGCGAGAAAACATGGTCGAGAACTTTCAAGCTTTTTGTCAGGTTCTAGTCGATTACGTGTCAGTCGGGCACTTCGAAGTCTACGAGCAGCTGGTAAACGAGGCCGCACAATATGACGATTGTGGCGTGGAGCTGGCAAAAAAAATCATACCTAAAATTGAACAATCTACCGAAATTGCGCTGAGCTTCAATGACCGGTTCGACGATATCCATAAAGTTGACGACGGTGTTGAAGGGCTGATTGAAGGGCTTGAAACTCTGGGCAAAACGCTAGAAGATCGGTTTGAGTTAGAAGATCAATTGATTGCCTCTTTGTACAAGGTGCATGCTAATTCAGTGGCATAGAAAATAACAGGGAAGTGTCGTGTTACCTTCCCTGACTTTAAGCAATACCCTCATTTTAATTTTAATCTAACCACGCTTTTTCATTCAGCACGCTATACTTTAATCTTGAGAGATAACCTTAGAAGCCGCACCCAACGGCTGTTTTAGGATAGTAACCAAGGACAAAAATGTGCGGCTAGATTCTTCACCAATAAAGTACCTTAGGGCCTCCTGCGTCAAGCTCTTTACCTTGCTCGCGGTCACTTTATTGTTATCAGCGTGTTCTAATGGCCCGGAAACCAGCGTTCAGCTTGCGACACAAGGGCTGCTAAGTGGTGCTCTTTCCGAAAATGGTGAAATGGCTGTTATTGGCTCGATTCATCATGGCGGCAGCCTATGGGATTTACCCAACAAAGAGCGGATTTATTCGTGGAATCATACAAAAGATATACCCAGTTCGATTCGGGCCGTCTCAATTTCAGGCAATGGTAAACTGGCTGTTACCTGTGTCGAAGATGCTATGGTGCTATGGAGTACTCAATCTGGTCAGGCCAAGCAGTTCTGGCAAGCGCCTGACCGGATACTCTCAATCAAACTAAACTGGAATGGCAGCCGTGCGCTGATGGGATTGCGCAGCGGCCAAGCTATTTTTTTTGATATGGATCGAGGCATGTCTATTTTCACCTTCAATCATCAAGCCGAGGTGCGCATGGTTGATCTAAGTGAAGATGGCTCAATTGGCCTGACTGGCAGTGATGATAAAAGCGCAAAAGTGTTGGATCTTGAAAAGGGTGAAGAAATTCGTTCACTCACACTTAACAATCATATCAAGACCATTTCGCTTTCGCCTTCTGGTGCTTTGGCCTTTACCACCTCTCAGCGCGAAGACGCCATGATTTGGGATGCCCAAACAGGTGACGTAAAATTTAGATTAGCGAATAGATACACCAATTACACGACATCAACATTTACCAAGGATGAGCTCTTTTTAACGGCAGGAACGTTTCAGGGCGAAATCAAGCGCTGGCGTATCGCAACAGGAAAAGAAACGAATGCCTGGCAGGCCAAGCCAAGGCAGGCTTATGGTGGTGCAAACAGCAAGGCTATAGTTGACATTATCGATTTGAATACAAAAATAGTGGCGCTTACATCCGACGGGCAAATGCAAAGCTACAAACCATGATAAGTTAGTTGGTGCGCCGTTCCCGCCTAAACAGGAAAAGCGTCTTCACGAATAGGCATAAAATAGAGTAAGCGCAAACAAGGTGACAGCCCACTGAGTTCCGCAAGATTGCCTTGTTAGGCATGTGATTTTCCAGGGGTTAACATAGCGGAAATAAAGCGACTTGATACAGCCCATTGACTTAGCCAATAGCCATCGAATTTTGGCAGATCGTCATCAACGTCTTCTACTCGCCGGTCATAAAACGAGTGCAGAAGAGGCTTAGGTAATTCAGCTTCCTCGGGGAAGTTAAACGCCGGGATAAAGGCCAAACCAAAAAAAGGAGCTAAGGGCAAGAATGCAACCACCGGATTGTGACACGAAATGCATACACCCCGGTTTACTGCGGGTGGAGATCGATGTTTTGCGAAATAAATCCCCGAATCAATAGGTTTGACTATTTGGCTAGACCTGACAGCAACAATGTCGGCGAATGGCTTGCGATAAACCTTTTGGCAGATTTTGCAGTGGCAGATGAACCGAATCACGGGAGAACCTTTTACTAGAACTGCCTTCTCTCCACATGTGCATGAACATGTAGTTTCCAATTATTATTTTCCTCTGATCTATGAGTAAAATTACCTAACTGCGTATTCCGGCGAAGGTGAACTGGAAATTTCTCAACGGATCACGCAGTCGGATTCTCGTCTAAGTGTTCACGTTCAGTCAAGAGCCCCTTCGTTTTTCGCATGGATTCTCCGTTGAGCGGCGGTATCACTGCAGCCACCGCCGGCAAAGTCATGGGTAAATTAGCGCAACCGCGTGTTTGCTTAAAGCGCCTATATCGATATTTTAAACCAGGACTAAGCTTGAGCCTAAAAACTCAGTTGAATCATGAAAGTATATGCTAGCCCTTGGCACACCTGGAAATATGCAGTGATTCTGAGCTTAACAGATGAATGCTTTCCTCTGCGAAACCGGTACCGACTTCTGCGTAAAAATTGAAAACCTCGTCGATACCTGCGGCCAGTAATTTTTGTTTTTCATCTTCATGGCGGGCAATCCCCGATATTTTCCCATGATAGTTTGCCAGCTGAAGTTGATTTGCGGCTTCCAATATGTCCAGGTAGCTCGGCATGGCAAGCATAATCAAATGAATTGACTCAAGGTCGATTTGCGCCCAAAAATCTGGGTCTTCTGCGTCACCCGTAATAACATTTCTGCCCGCACGGCAATGAATTGCAACACAGTCTTTGTTCAGATCAATACCGCATACGTCCTGTTGCAAACGACCTTGTAAAGTGTCGTAAGCTCCGGTTCCTACGCGGCCCATTCCCATCACCAGTACAGTGGCATTATCAGGTTGTGAGAATTGATCTTCGAGTAAACGGTCTGGGTGTTCAAAGCGATTAATGAATTTTCCCCAGCGTGCATACAAACCGTGGGCTTTGATATTGATGATGCTTGAAAATATAAAGGACAAGGCAACAGCCAGCGCCATAATAACCAGCCATTCCTTAGCCAATAAACCGTGCATGATACTCGCCGAGCAAACAATAAGGCCAAATTCACTGTAGTTAGACAGGCTCAGCGCGGCCAAAAATGCGCTGCGGCTGCGCACTTTTAAGCGTGTTAACCAGAGAAAAAACAGGCCTGCTTTAAAGGGGAGTGCTATCGCCATTATCAGCGCTACGCCCAGCATATCGATAGTCGGCACCGCAGTGAATCCGATAGAAAGGAAAAAACCAATCAGAAAAAGGTCTTTAAAGCTCAACAAGGATTTCGAGAGTTCAGACGCTTTACGGTGGCCACTCAGGAGCACAGCAAATACCAGTGCACCCAGGTGTGCTTTTAAGCCAACTAATTCAAACAACTCGCCGCCGGTGAATGCCAGGAAAAAACCCACCAAGGGTAAGACCTCACCATGACCACTACGCTGAAGCAATGCTGAAAGTAAAGGCCTCAGCAGAGGTAAGGCAAATAAAGCGAGCGCCCACCATGAGGGCGTTTTATCGGTAGCGAGTGAGACAAATACCACGGCGGCAATGTCTTGGATGACCAGAATACCGATGGCTATCTGACCATGACGCGCTTTCATTTCACCTTTTTCTTCGAGCACCTTTACCGCACAGACCGTGCTGCTGAAACTCACAGCAAACCCAATCAAAGCGGCGGCTGACCAATCCAGATCGACAAAATAAGCAAGGCCAAGGGCCGCAAGAATAAAGGAGTTTAGCATCGTAAGCAGTACGACGATGCCCATGTGCCCGCTGGCGCCAGCCCAAATTTCTGTTTTGAACAAACTTTTGATATTGAGCTTCAAGCCAATTGTAAATAACAACAGAGTCACACCTAGATCGGCCAGCGTATCTAGTGACGCATCAGGTTCGACGCCTAATGCATGTAGCCCAAATCCGGCGGCAAGGTAACCCACAAGTGGGGGCAGATTGATTTGCTTAACTAAAAATCCGCAGACGAAGGCGACGGCTACCCAAATGTAATCCATAAGTGACTTCCACTATCTTTATCGGTGCCTATGCCGCACCAAATATTTTTCGGCTTCTACTAAAAATAAGACCGTAGAAGAGACGAGCAGGATACGTATCCAAATACTGAAATCAATTGCCGCTGTGCCAAATAAAGACTGCATTGGCGCAAGGTAAGTAAAACCCAACTGGAATAGAATAAGCAAGCCAATTGCAATAAGTACGTAACGATTACCGGTTATTCCTGCCCAGTTAAATACCGAGGCTGTGATGTAACGTGAATTGAATAAATAAAATATCTCGTACATGACCAGGGTATTTACAGCGACGGTTCGAGCATGTTCAATGCTGACACCACGCTCTATTTCCCACAAAAAAAGCCCAAAGGTTCCTGTCATCAAAATAATCGAGACAAAGACGATACGCCAAAGAAGATAAGGGGTCAGTATGGGTTCTTGAACATTGCGTGGCGGGCGCCGCATCACATCTTGTTCGGGGGGCTCAAATGCCAACGACAACGCTAGCGTGACGGCCGTGATCATATTCACCCATAGAATTTGAACGGGTGTTAATGGTAACTGGGTAAAACCAAACAAAATCGCGGCGAGGATAATGAGTGCCTCCCCACCATTCGTTGGCAGAATAAAGGTGATGGCTTTTTTGAGGTTGTCATAAACGGTACGACCCTCTTCCACCGCATGGGTGATCGAGGCGAAATTATCATCAGCCAAGACCATTTCAGCAGCTTCTTTGGCTGTTTCTGTACCATTTTGTCCCATCGCCGTACCAACATCGGCCCGTTTCAATGCGGGTGCATCGTTTACCCCGTCGCCCGTCATGGCGACAATCCGTTTCTGCTCTTGTAGCATTTGTACGAGCAGCAGCTTGTGCTCTGGGCTGACTCGCGCATACACATCAACATCTTGAACACGTTGGCGTATCGCATCCTCACTCATTTGATCAAGTTCCTGCCCGGTGAGCACCTCATCGATATTAGCAAGTTTGAGTTGGCGAGCAATGGCCAGAGCGGTGGCACCGTGATCACCGGTAATCATCTTCACTCGTATGCCCGCTTTTTCACAGATGCGTACCGCTTCTATCGCTTCTTGGCGAGGCGGGTCGATCAAGCCAAACATGCCGAGCATAATGAGTTCATTTTCGACGTCACTGAATCGAAGTTCCATATGATTGCTTGTGGTGGGTTTTACCGCAATTGCCAGTACTCGCTGCCCTCGTTGGGCCATGTCCTCGATACGTTTCAGCCAATGACGCCTATCGACAGGGTGGTCGCCATCAAGCGTCCGCTGATACGCACACATTTCCAATACGCGTTCAGGGGCACCTTTAAGAAAAATGAAAGCCTCACCCGCATGACTGTGGTGGAGGGTCGCCATAAAGCGATGTTCGGCTTCAAATGGAATGAGATCAGTACGCGGCGTTTGCTTTGTTTCTGTGTCGATATCCAAACCTGCCTTAATACCTGCCACCAACAACGCGCCTTCCATAGGATCTCCGTGGACCAGCCATTCGTCGTTACGTCGCTCCATTGAGGCATCATTGCAGAGCACCGCAGCTCGGAGTAGTCCTAGCAACAGGGGGCGATCTTCTGGCATGACATCACTGCTATTTAGAGATATCGCCCCGTGAGGATCATAGCCGGTGCCGCTAAGCTCAAATAGACTGTTGGCAGAAGCGATCATTCGCACTGTCATTTCGTTACGGGTCAAGGTTCCTGTTTTGTCGGAGCAAATGACAGTCACAGCGCCTAGGGTATCAACGGCAGGAAGTTTGCGGATAATCGCATTACGTCGAGCCATGCGCTGTACCCCGATTGCCAGCGTGATTGTCATAATTGCTGGTAATCCCTCTGGAATTGCCGCTACCGCCAAACTGACGGCAGCGAGAAACATGTCACTTATGGCATAATCGCGAAGCAGTACCCCGAAGGTGAAGGTTGCCACTGCAATCACGATGATGGCTGCTGTCAGCCAGCGCCCAAACTGCGCTATTTGACGCAACAAAGGCGTCGTTTCGGACTCTACCGTCGCGACTAAGGTACTGATGAGGCCCAGCTCCGTTTTGGCCCCCGTTGCCACCACCACACCTGACGCCAATCCATGAGTAACCAGCGTCCCCGAATAGGCCATGCAACGACGATCACCGAGAACGGTATCGTGCTGAACCGGCTCAGTGTTCTTTTCAACAGCCACCGACTCGCCCGTCAGTGCAGATTCCTGAACTTGCAGTCCTTTGACACGAAACAATCGCAGGTCCGCAGGTACCTTATCGCCTGATTGCAACAAAACAATATCGCCGGGCACCAGATCTTCAGCTTCAACTGTGGTTTGTCGGCCGTCACGCATTACCTCCGCATTGGGAGAAAGCATCTGCCGTATTGCTTTTAGTGCATCCTCGGCCTTACCCTCCTGCACGAATCCGATCACGGCATTGATCAAAACCACGCCAAGGATCACGCCGGTATCGACCCAGTGCCCGAGAATGGCGGTGACAGTGCCCGCGGCGACTAGCACGAAGATCAGCACGTTATAAAATTGAGCTAAAAATCGTATGACCGGGCCACGAGCCCTCTGTTCAGGAAGTCGGTTTGACCCGTATTTGGCCAGCCTGTCTGGAATCTGTTCTGTGAGAAGGCCTTCATCGGTGGTCGCTAGTATTTCCAGGACGTTTTCGACACTTTCGATATGCCAGCTTGTTGACGTTGAGCGAGGCGCTTCTTGCTGAGTTTTTCGCTTTCGAGTTATGTTAAGCGAGTGATGCACGACCATAATCACAATGATCAGGGTAATAAGTACGATCAACAATTCTGTAGCCACAGTAGCAAGCCTCCCGATAAAGTAGACAGCTCGTTCGAATGACCGCTATTTATAACGCAACGACAGCCGTTCGTAAATTCGAATGTAATTGTGCTAAGACTCGAATATATCGAACATTTCCTGCGGCCTTTATTACAGGCATATATTCCCCTGCATCCTCACCTAAACTGAAGTTTTGTCAAGGTTTGGGAGTCGCCAGATATAAACCGAGACCGACATCGCTATCAGCACCAATAAAGCCTTAACAGGCCATAATGGAACAATATAAACCGAAATTGACATGGTCAGCCACAAAATACTTATCGTATAAAGCTTGGCTTTACGCGGGATACCTCTGCCATCAAGATAGGCTAGTACGTACTGACTTAGATGGGGGTGTGAGATCAGCCAATTATAAAAACGCCTGGAGCTTCTTAGATAACAAAATGTGGTCAACAGCAGAAAAGGTGTGGTTGGCAGTAAAGGAAGAAAAATCCCTATGACGCCCAGCGCCAGAGATATCGTTCCAATTAACCATAAGACTATGCGGATCGCCTTACTGCGTACGATGCGATCACTGGATGTGTTTGCAGTCAATATCAGCTCTTTCAAGGGTATCTACAATCGTAGCTTAGCACCTTTTTGGATTAGAAATTCATCGATCATCGACACAACAGCCACAGCCCAGGTTTGAATCAGTTAAAGCAATCACTGATTCAAACGTTCAATGAATAAAACTAAGGAATAAGTAGACACCAAGGATGACGGCAACCCACAACACCATACTACCTGCGGGATAAGTACGCGAAAGTAAGCCGCTGATACCTTCATTTCTATAAGCTATAAAATTTAAACAACGTTCTAATTTTACCAAAAACTTCTGGCGCAAAGTCTTGTCTGTTGCCCAGATGGCTGCAAACAGTCTTTGCAATACGTTTGGAAAAACGCGGCGATAAACCCAATCAAAATCCAAATTCGTGGAACGTAATTCGGGAGGATATAAGCCTTTGAGGTTTAGCCAGACAAAGGCCAGAGCTGAGAAGAACAACAGCTGGGTTTGTGCTAATACGTGCGTGGCATCATAAGGGTTGTAACCGGTATCGTAAGGCAGCAGTGAATATAGCGCGGCAGGATAAACACCTATGCCGATACAGAGAAGCGCTGCGATAAACATAGCGACCAACATGTTAGTGGGTGGATCACTAGCCCTGATTCCAGAGTCATGGGCAAAGAAGGCAAAATACGGAATTTTGATGCCAG
>Ga0316207_10003296_pt1 | contig 15173 bp, 16 predicted proteins | sample 6weekpyrite_MG_FD_204943 | JGI IMG/M metagenome (GOLD analysis project Ga0316207, IMG submission 204943) | Microbial mat bacterial communities from mineral coupon in-situ incubated in ocean water Damariscotta River, Maine, United States -... | ecosystem: Environmental > Aquatic > Marine >... | reverse complement strand
CCTCCTGAGCCATCTGGACAGCATGCCCTGTACCCTTGGGCGGGTCTTGCAAAGCCGTCAATGTGCCTGCTGCCAACGCTGCATCAGCCACGGCAGGTGAATGGGCCCCGTATACTGTGACGAGTGGGTCGGCCTGACATTGTTTTCCCAGCTCAATGGCCCAATTCAACATTGAACGACCACCTACACTGTGAAGCACCTTTACCGTCTTGGATTTCATACGCGTGCCTTGACCAGCGGCCAGGATGATAGCTGCACGTTTTTGAGTCATTTGTTCCTCATCTTGATCCACGAGATAAAGTGTTATCAGTCGGCGCTATAGCCTATCGCGGCAGGGTGCGTAACCATGCTTCATCGTTTGACTGTGTACCAAGGGATCAGATTTCATGTCGGAGTATTTCCAGAGCGGACTTTTTGCCAATGCTTCCATTGCATTTGATCTGGATGGAACCCTTGTCGACACAGCCCCTGATCTGGTGCGGGCCCTGAATGCCGTGGTGGGCCCCAGGGGCTTGGCTCCGGTCAGTCTGGATGATGTGCGCGCCATGGTGGGCCGGGGCTCCAGAGCCCTCATAGAACGATCCTATGCGCGTGAAAACATTACCTTGGAGCATCAGGAAGCAGACGATCTCGTTGCAGCTTTCATTGAGATTTATCAATCCGACATCGCGGCTCAAAGCCAAATATTTCCGGGTGTCGAAGACACGTTATCCGCCATGCTCAATGCGGGCGCGACATTATCGGTATGCACAAACAAGCCGTCGGCATTATCCGACCTGCTCATCGAGACTTTGGGACTGACGCGTTATTTCACCCGGATTATTGGTCCTGAACGTACCGGAGCGAAAAAACCGGCGGCAGATCATATCCGTTCAGCGCTTGGGTCCGGGCATGGTGTATCGGCCATGATCGGCGATTCGTCGCCAGACGTGGATGCGGCCCGCGCGGCGGGAATACCCAGCATAGTCTTGAGCTATGGGTATAGTGAAAAACCGGCCAGCTCGTTGGGAGCCGACCGGGTTATTCATTCTTTCAGCGATGTTCCAAAAACGCTTGCCGAAATCTGGCAAGTCAGGCGCTGATTACGCTATACGGCGCTCGCGACCAGTGTCATTTGCAGGCCGGCGTGGCATGCCATTGACGAGATTTGAACGGACATCGGTGCGCGCAGAGCGCATGGCCGGCATGAAGCCAGCATCCACGAGGTCAACATTCACGTCATAGCCACGCTCGGACCAATATGTCTCGATACGGGATTTAAGGCGACGCGCGCCTTCAGGCGTACACAGGTCATTACTCATCTACAAAACCTCCAAGACGACCGAAGATTACTTCAGCCGGGGAAAGTGTCCAATCACAAAGAAGATCGGTTTATGATCGCGCTCGGCGATCCCGGTTCGGGCAGGCTGATATATGGACCAGCCGCGACATGCGAGAAAAATCTGGTGTGACAAGTTGACGCACCCCGCTCTCATTCCGAAAATTGCCTTTCCTAGCCTCCTCACACCACAGGCCATTGCGTTGAAAAACATAACTTTATCAGGAAACCCTCACGACCACGCCTTTTACGAGATCAAAGCTTTCAGATAGAAGAGGAGCAGGTGTTGTTTGCAGATTCACATCCGCAAATTTCTTCTTCATTTTCTTGATTCGCTCACGCGACGGCATGTCGCAGCTCAATTTTGCATGAGCCACTTGCGAAACATTCGCAATAATGGCATCCGGGGGTCTCATTTCCGGATCAAGAGACCGCCATGAAAACGAATTTTATCCTGATTGCCGCCGCCCTGGCCCTCACGGGCTGTTCTCAACCGTCAACCGAAGTTGAAGGGACGTCGCGCGAAGTCAATGTGTTCAGCGCCCGGCATTACAGAAGCGATGCTTCCATTTATGCTGCCTTTACTGAACTAACAGGCATCGACGTCAATCTGATCGAAGCCAATGGCGATCAACTGATCGAACGCGTTCGTGCCGATGGCGATCGCAGCCCGGCCGATGTTCTGATTACGGTTGATGCCGCGCGCCTACACAGGGCCGAACAAGCCGGTCTCTTCGCCGCCACCGATTATTCTGACCTTGTGCCCAGCATAGCGCCCCATCTGATTGATCCGGACCAATACTGGGTCAGCTTCACCCTACGCGCCCGAGTCATCGCCTTTTCCGCTGACCGTGTCGAAGCGGGTGAGATCAGCACCTATGAAGATCTGGCTGATCCACGCTGGGCTGGCCGCATCTGTATTCGCGAAAGCGGCAACGCCTATAACCAGTCGCTTCTGGCCTCCATCGTCGCGCGTTCCGGCGAAGACGCCGCTGAAGCCTGGGCTGCCGGTATTGTCGCCAACATGGCGCGCCCGCCTCAAGGTGGTGACAGGGACCAGATCAAGGGCATCGCCGCAGGTATCTGTGATGTCGCCGTCGTCAACCATTACTATTACGCCATGCTGGCCAATTCCGCTCAGGAAGCAGACCGTGAAGCGGCTGCAGCATCTGTGTTGTTCTTCCCCAACCAGGAATCATCCGGAGCCCACATCAATGTCTCTGGTGCAGGCATAGCCGCCAATGCCCCCCACCCCGAGGAAGCCCGGGAATTGATCGCTTTCCTGTTCAGTCAGGATGCCCAGCGCCTTATCGTTGAAATGAACAATGAGCTTCCGGTTGTTGCGGATGCTGAATGGGACAATCCAACGCTTCAGGCCATGTTGCCCTTCCAGGAAGATGCCAGGAATGTCTCAGAACTGGGCGATCACAATGAAACAGCCCAGCGCATATTTGACCGGGTCGGATGGCAATAACCAGCACACAGTCATTGAACAAGAAGGGGGCGCTCAATGCGACCCCCTTTGCGATTCTGGCTGCCCTGATTTGCGCAGCCCCGATCCTGGCCGTGGGATGGATCGCGCTGACCGGTGATACAGGCGATTATCTGGAACATCTCGCCCGGACACGGCTTCCCACTTATCTGGTCAATTCAGCCCAAGTCGCCGTTTTTGCAGCCCTGGGTACAGGCCTTTTGGGAACAACACTGGGCTGGCTTATTGCCCGCACCGAATTTTTCGGCAGAAAAACCATGAGCTGGGTTCTTATCTTGCCGCTGGCGGTGCCCGCCTATGTGGCAGCCTATGCCTGGCTTGACCTCAGCACAGCGGGCGGCCCCCTTCAGGCCGTCACCTTCGGCTTGTTTCCGACCATTCGCGGCTCGTGGGGGGCTGGTTTGATGTTCACCTTCGTGCTCTATCCCTATGTCTATCTTCTGGCGCGTGATGCCTTTTCTTCGCAATCGGCGGATGCTTTTGATGCCGCCCGAACACTGGGCGCATCACCGCTTCGGGCCTTCTTCCAGACCTCCCTGCCTATGGCACGTCCGGCCATCGCAGCAGGGCTGGCACTGGTGATGATGGAAAGCCTGGCAGATTACGGAGCTGTCTCTCATCTGGGAGCGCCGACATTGTCGATCGGATTGATCCGGGCCTGGAGCGGTGCCGGCTCATTGATAGATGCGGCCCGTCTGTCTCTGGTCCTTGTCGTCATTGCCCTGTTGATCTTTGGCCTGGAGCGGGCTCAACGTCGCAGAGCCCGTTCTGTTACGGGATCAGGCAAGCACCGCCCTGCCCCGCGCACAGATTTAAAACCTGCTTCTGCCTTGGCCGCATTGAGCCTCTGCCTGCTACCGCTGATTTTGGGTCTGGTTGCCCCCATGGCACGACTGGGCTGGCTGGCCCTGAAAGAACCCATCGCCGCGGGTCTGGTACAGGCCAGCTATCACAGTCTCACACTGGCGATCATCAGCGCCCTGATCGCAGCCGCGCTGGGCCTGTCCACCGCCTATGCCCTGCGGACCAAAACACGAATTGCCACGATTGCAGCCCGCGCTGCCGGTCTGGGATATGCCGTTCCCGGAGCCGTCGCCGCTGTGGGCGTTATTGCCATTCTTTCCGGCATACAGGGCATGATTGATCCGGCATGGACATCATTGACCGGAGAGCCCTTCCCCATCCTGCTGACGGGCGGGGCTGCCGCCTTGATTTTTGCTTATCTGTCCCGTTTTGCTGCCGCCGCCATTGGCCCCTCAGAAAGCGCGCTGTCACGCGTTACACCCACTCTGGACGGCGCGGCACGCACATTGGGAGCCACGCCTTTGCAAACAGCTCGACGGGTTCATTGGCCGTTGATGATCGCCGGGATCACATCTGCAGGCCTTCTGGTTTTTGTGGAAGTGCTCAAGGAATTACCGGCCACGATGATCTTGAGACCCTTCAATTATGATACGCTGGCGGTGATTGCTCACGCCTATGCGGCCGATGAAAGACTGGGTGAAGCCGCCATGCCATCGCTTTTGATCGTACTGATTGCCATTCTTCCCATGATCTTCGTTGCCCGCTACCTCTCTCGGGACTTATCAGGGGCAAGCCAGTCATGAGTGAAGCAGTTCCAATCCTCAGTGTTCGGGATGCAAGACGCCATTATGGGGCAGACAAACCTGCCCTGAAGAAGGCCTCACTTGATCTCTACCCTGGCCGCATCACGGCTTTGCTGGGACCTTCAGGCAGCGGAAAGTCCACATTGCTTCGCTCCATCGCCGGGCTGGAGGCCCTTGATGAGGGCACCATTTCGTGTGGGGAAACAATCTGGAATGACGGGACGAGCCACCTGCCGCCCGAACAAAGACGGGTCGGAATGGTCTTTCAGGATTATGCCCTGTTTCCACATTTGAACGCCTTGAACAATGTGGCTTTTGGCCTGACGGGGCCAGACAAAAAGAAACACGCAATGGCGCAATTGGCAGCGGCTGAGCTGGGCCACAAAGCCAATGCCTATCCTCATGAGTTATCGGGCGGAGAACAACAACGTGTGGCCCTGGCACGCGCCTTGGCTCCCTCCCCGGCCATCATGCTTCTGGACGAACCGTTCTCAGGCCTTGACCGACGGTTGCGCAAAGATTTGCGTGAACGCACAATATCCAGCCTGAGAGCCTCAGGAACAGCCGCCTTGATCGTCACCCACGATGCAGAGGAAGCCATGGCTATAGCCGATGAGCTGGCCCTGATGGACGCTGGGTGCGACATCCAATGCGGAACACCAGGCGATGTCTGGCTAAACCCCGTCAGCGCGCTTGCTGCGCGTCTTTTGGGTGATGTTGATACTGTTTCCGGTCGTGTCGCTGAGGGGCTTGTAGAGACGCCCCTGGGGACGGTTACGGCCAAAGGATTCACAGACGGTGAAACCGTAGAAGTTCTCGTGCGTCCCAATGCCATTGCCGTGACACCGGATGACAATGGCACCCTTACCATCACCAACCGTCATTCTGTCGGGGCCGAGATATCATTGACCCTGAAAGACCAGAACAATGATCAATGGCACGCCTTTGTTTCGGCCCCTTCGGCTTTGAATATCGGTGATAATGTCAGCGTTGTTCTCAATGAGACATTCGTATCCGTGGTCAAAGGCTAAGCCTTTAAGGGCCAATATCTGGTTCAAGTCTCTGGGAGGTAATATTTTGGACCCGCTGGACGGCCCCCTTGATGATCTTCTGGGAGATGGCCCTTTCGATGAAGAGGGCAATCCGGTCGAACAAAGACCGGGCGATGATGTCGATCTGATCCAGCACCATTTTTATATGTTGCCGCGCTTGCGTGTTCGGGCTCGTTCCAGCAGCTGGCTACCCATGGAAGAGGTCCGCCCGGGCACGCGTCTGGTCTCCATGGTTCGACGTGGGCGCTCGTATGTGGACCAGGTGCAAAGCGCTGAAACCCCCTTGGTAAAACTGGAAATCGAGAGCAAAATCTCTTTTGTCACAATTTTGCTCTCAGCCTGGCAGGAGGTTTGTTATCTGGAACCCGAAGATCGTGCCAGAGGCGTCAGGCGCGCCATTTTGTCTGAACTGATCAACCGGGACAAACCCTTCTATTTACCAGCAAAAAAAGGACTATACGGAACATATAACGTCAGGGCTTCGAAGCGGAGCAAGGCAACAAAACGCATGTTTGTCAGGATAGACAGGGCTTTGCCTGCCGGAGAGGGCATGTGGCATTGGCCTGTGATCAACAAGCGCAGTGACTGGGCCTGCCATGTGGTGATCGAACCCGGATTGAGCTTGCCTGCCAGCGGCCTGCATATTCCAGACTAGTGTGCTTTCAACAAAAAAGCCCCCTGCTTGGCAGAGGGCTTTTTCAATGTCATACCTGAAATCAGGCTATTCAAGCCGTCTTGGCTGAGCGGGCCTCTTCAATCCTGTTACGAGCCAATTCGTCAGCAATGATATTTGACGGACGGCCACCGTTTTCAGAGCGGTCGAGGATTTCGGCTAATGTCTTTTCAAGGCCGACAAGCTTGTCTTGCACCCAAGCCGGATCAAAATCACCGGTGATCTCACCCATCACATTGATGATCCCGCCTGCATTGAGCACATAATCGGGAGCGAAAATTTTGCCACGCTTTTGTAGCTCGGCACCCATTTCAATTGTCGACAGCTGGTTATTGGCAGCTCCGGCAATGATTTTGGCTTTGATACGATCAATCGTGTCCGGATTGATGATGGCTCCTAATGCACAGGGCGCAAAAACGTCCACATCGGCATCATAAATCTCATCCAGGCCGACGATCTGGGCGCCATATTTTTCGTTCAGGGCCTTCAGGCCGGGTTCATTGATATCTGTGATGACCAGATCTGCACCGGCCTCAGCCAGATGACCGGCCAGATATGTTCCCACATGTCCTGAAGCGCCCTGTATGGCCACACGAACACCGGACAAATCTGTTTTACCCAAACCTCGCTCGATGCAAACCTTCATACCCCGGAACACGCCTTCAGCTGTCACAGGAGATGGGTCTCCAGACGCATCAGGCAAACCGACAACATGTTTGGTCGATTTGTGGACAGAGACCATGTCGGATGGATTCACGCCGACATCTTCAGCCGTGATATAACCACCGTTCAAGCTTTCCACGGCCCGACCAAACGCCTCAAAAAGCGCCTTGCGATCAAAATCACCCTCGGGCTTCATGATCACACTTTTGCCGCCACCAATGGGCAGGCCCGCCATGATGTTTTTATAGCTCATGCCCTGGGACAGTCGTAGAGCATCATTGAGCGCAGCTTCCGAAGAAGAGTAGGACCAGAAGCGGCAACCGCCACAGGCCGGACCGGTGACACTGGTATGAACGGCAATGATAGCCTTCAATCCTGTAGCTTTGTCGGTCGCAAAGAGAACTCGTTCGTGATTATCAAAGGAAGCGTGCTCAAAGACACTCATAAGGCACTACCCTGTTCAGCGGGGGCAGCTAACAAGCTGCGAAATCGGGCGTGGAAATACCCCCTCCCGGCACTTCACACAAGCGCGTGTCAGCACCTGTCCCGTTTTTTATAATAACAATTCCTTTATTCGCAGGCGAAGCATGGGGAGAATTCGTGCCTCAAACCAAGGGTTTTGCTTGAGCCACGCACTATTTCTCCACGAAGGGTGCGGAAGCGGAAGAAATTCCGGTGCGTATATCTCAGCCTGTTTCACTGTCTCTGTCAGGTTTTTTCCTGCTCTTTTTCCCAAATATCGACGCTGGGCGTACATTCCGACAAGCAATGTTAGCTCCACATTAGGCAAACCAGAGCGCACTTTGTCCTGCCAAAGAGGCGCGCATTCCTTGCGGGGCGGTAAATCTGATCCTTTGCTATCAAGGCCTGGAAAGCAAAACCCCATCGGGACAATTGCTATTTTTTCAGGGTTGTAAAACGCGTCAGCATCTACCTTCATCCAATCGCGCAGCCGATCACCGGACGGGTCGGTAAAGGGCTTGCCGGACGCATGAACTCGCGTCCCGGGGGCTTGTCCGACGATCATGACCTTGGCGTTGGAACCGGCCTGAATGACAGGGCGAGGCTCATGCAGCATGGCACCAGCACAGACCCTGCAGTCTCTTATTTCTTTCAGGAGCGTTTCAAGCTTCGGGTCGGCCAATTCGGTAGACACCCTTGAATTTTTCAGCGTTCTCGACGGGCTTTCCTTTGCGAAGGATGGATACCTCACCGCGCAAAGCCAAACGAATGGCGGCTTGCCTGACATGACCGAAGCGCTTCGGCCAATGATCAGGATCGATGGCGCGGGCAGCATCGGCCGGTGCAATTGAGCGCCCTTCAGGGGCCGCTTTTACCAATTGCAGAATGGTGGCTTCGATTGGGTCGTCATTTGATGTATCGCTCATAGCCGTTCTTTATGACGAGCCGTCACACAAAGCCAGAGCCATATATGTCCAGACACATGCCAGAGCAAAGACAAAGATGAGACGCGATCATCGCCCCTATTGGATGCACAAGGCCTGGGAGGAGTTTGAAAACGGGTGGATGAGCCATTTTCTGGCTCCCCACTTTGAGGCCCTGGGTTCTGATGCCAAAATCGTCAGGCCCTGGCATGTCGAGATTTTCGGCCCCAATGTTCGTGCGGGCAAATCCCTGCATATCATTGCCAGTCAATCTGATCCCGTAAGGCTGACCGTCTGGGCTCCCCAGGAAAAGCCCGGCCATGTCACGCTTGGTGATTGTGTCTTTATCGCGGGTGGAACCCGTATTCTGGCAGCCGGGTCCATCGATATCGGCGATGCTTGCCTGATTGCCCGGGAAGCCACGATAACCGATTGCGACTGGCACAGCCTGTATGACCGGGTCGATCCGGCCCCACCGCCCAAGCCCGTCAAGCTCGGCAAAAATGTCTGGGTTGGTGATGGCGCTTTTATCGGCAAGGGAGTTTCCATTGGCGATCACGCGGTGATCGGGGCCCGCGCTGTCATCACCAAGGATGTTGAGCCCTATGCTGTCATGGTTGGAAACCCGGCCCGTATGGTCAAAAAGCTCGACCCGGACACCCCGATGAAAACTCGACTGGATTTACTAGGAGATTCTCCGGCTTTACAGGCCTTTATGGAAACTGCGTATCGCGATGCCATGAAAGGCAATTCAACCTGGAACTGGCTGCGGACAAAACTTTTCCCCAAAAAAGGCGACTAAAGGCTTGCCACACAGCTCTCAACACAGAATGCTAGGGGCATTATGAGTGAGCGTCCTATCAAGACACCATGTGTTCAGGTTTGTTTCGTTGATCCCCGCGAAGGTCTTTGCGTGGGGTGTTTCCGGACGATGGATGAGCTGGGCCGGTGGACGAAATATGATGATGCCAAGCGTGAAGAAATCATCGCCACCCTGCCCAAACGGGAAAAGGCGTATCAGGCCTTGCGGTCTAACTCCCGATAATCGCTTCTCGCAGCAATAACACGCCGACAACCACCAACCCCACAGCAAACAATTTCTTGAGCTGTTTGGCAGGAAGATTGTGGGCCAGTTTTGCGCCCAAAGGAGCGACAAAAAATGCCGAGCCCGCCAGAAGGGCGAAACCTGGAAGGTTCACATAGCCCAATGACATGGGAACCGCGCCTGATCCCCAACCATTGATGATATATCCAAGCGCACCGGGAATACCGATCGCCACGCCAAAACCGGCTGCCGTCGCGACGGCCCGGTGGATGGTCTTGCCACACAAAGTCATCAAGGTGACACCAAACACACCACCACCAATACCCATCATGGCCGACATCGTACCAATCAAGCTGCCCAAACCTGCTCGCGGCAACCCGCCAGGCATGTCCTCACGCAGATTCCAGTCAGGGCGGCCGAAGAAAAACTGGGCCGACAAGACCAAAGCCATTCCGCCAAACAGGCCGGTCAGAACCCGGCTTGATGTATAATCTGCGATGACAGAGCCCAGCAGGGTTCCGATCATGATCCAGGGGGCCCAGCTTTTGAGGACAGCAAAATCCACCGCCCCATGCTTGGCATGGGAGGTCACGCTTCTCAGGGATGTCGCAACAATCACGGCAAGCGAGGTTCCCACCGCCACATGCATGATGCGGTCTCCGCCATAACCCAATGTCGAAAAGACGTAATACATCGCCGGCACCATCACGACGCCACCGCCAATGCCAAACATGCCGGCAATAAGCCCCGCAAACGCGCCGGTCACCGCCAATGCGACAACCAACATGATCATTTCAGTCATAGATCACCTTCTTCATATTGCGTAGCAGCGGCAAGAGCCTCATCGAGAACCTCCAGCCCGGCACCGGGTTTATTGGCCTTTTCAGACAAAATTCTTCGCCATTGCCGCGCACCTGGAACCGCGTGGAACAAGCCCAGCATATGCCGGGTCATGGCGTGTAATGGAACACCTTCAGCAAGACGTTTTTCAAGGTAGGGAATATACCTATCGACAGCCTCGGCCCGGGAGCCGACCGGGTCATCCTGACCGTAAACCTTCGAATCGACCCGGGCCAATATCCACGGCGTGTGATAAGCGGCCCGCCCCAGCATGATCCCGTCCACGCCCCTCATCTCCTGCAGTCCGTGTTCCAGAGTTTCCAACCCGCCATTGAGGATGATTTCAAGATCAGGCCTTTCCTGCTTCAAGCGGCGAACCAAATCGTAATCCAGCGGGGGAATTGAACGGTTATCCTTGGGGCTTAGCCCTTTTAGCCAGGCTTTACGGGCATGGATGGTAAAGCTGCTTATGCCAGCACTTGCTACGACGTCAACAAAGTTGAAGAGCGCCACATTCGGGTCTTGTTCATCCACACCAATCCGGCATTTCACGGTAACAGGTTTATCGCTCGCATCCTGCATGGCTTTGACACATGTGGCCACCAGATCTGGCTCTGTCATCAAACAGGCTCCGAAACGCCCAGATTGAACGCGATCAGACGGGCAACCCACATTCAGATTGATTTCATCATAGCCAAATTGGGCACCAATATGCGTGGCCTGAGCCAATTCGTCAGGATCAGACCCGCCCAATTGCAAGGCGACCGGGTGTTCGCTGGCATCAAAGCCGATCAAGCGGGGCGTATCACCGCGGATGACAGCCTTGTCGACCGCCATTTCGGTATAAAGCAGGGCACACTTGGTCAGGACACGATGGAAAGCCCGGCAATGCCGGTCTGTCCAGTCCATCATCGGTGCTACGCTGACACGTCGATCCAAAGGGGGCTCAATCTCCATCTCAGCCACATAGCGCGACCAGCTGCTTGCATCAAACCCAAGATACTTTCAGGTAACAGCCAGAAGGTTTCATCAAATTATTTGAAATTGATTCACACCATTTCAAGACGCTCATGTTCAAGTGGACAAAACGGGAGCAGGATCATGGCCAAGGCAGTCTTTCACAAACATCAGAGAGTTTTCGTCCACCCGGTTGGAACCTGGGCAATAATCGAACATGTAAAACCTCAATGGGTAAAGGATGTCGAAGAGCCTGTCCGGGTCTTTTATGACTGCGGATTGGGTCGGGATTTTGTTGCCGGTGAATTGGCTTCTGAACAGGTGGAAGAGGTGGATTCCGGCCAATGGCGCCTGCTTCGGGCTCAAAACAAGTGGCAATCCATGGAAGAATGCGCAAATCACCCCTTCCCCGGAACATTTCCTGTCATTGTAACCGATGCCCTGGATTGGGGTGGGTGGCGTGTTCCAGCGGCCGAATATGACCGAGACCCGGGGCGTATCGAAGCTCAGGCCAGGCTTCTCATGCAAACACCTAAATTATTGGAACTGGCTAACAAATTAAATGATATAGCCAAAGTTGAAACCGACCTTCCCAATGATATTGCTGCTCTTGCCCGCCAAGCTGCCGACATTCTTCAGGCTGTTTCCAGAAAACCGTCTTCTGGCGATGAAGATAAAACCAGGCATGCAGCCTGACTCAAAGCATCAAATTTAATCGGGTAATAACGTTTCTTGACGAAACTGGGGCAATGCATAATTTCGTCTGGGGCTCTTGATGTCGCTCATTGAACAACGCAACCGGTTTTTATCTTTTGCTTTTGCTTCGGCAGATATATTGATCGAAACAGATATGGAAGGACAGGCTTGCTATGCTGCCGGTGCTTCCGCACTGTTGGGGATGCCCCCGATCAATGAAAGCGATGAACACCTGGCCCAAAGGCTGGATCGAACATCCCGACCCATCCTCAAAGCTCTGATGTGCGGACTTCGCCCAGGGAAAAGAGCCGGCCCTGCCCGTATCACCATCAATGGGAGAGAGGCCCGTTTATGTGGGTGGCTTTTGGGTGATGACGATAAAATTCGCTGGACGCTTTCTTTCGACGCTATCGACGCCCCTGTAGAGCTTGACCCCGAAGTTTTTGAGCGCACAGCTGAAATTGCCATTTCTGCAGCGAGAGCTAACGACCAGCCCATGTCGATGTCTGTCCTGCGTGTTGATGGGATAGACGATATTGATCGAGAACTCGGCGATGCATCCGCATCGCGCCTGCGCAAAGCTGTTTTAGCTGAAGCTCTTCTGTCGGTCGGAGAAAACGGTGTTGTCCGGCAAGTTGGTGCCAATCGCTGGGCCCTGATTCATGTCAAGTCTGCTGATCTCAAAGCTTTGGAAAAACAGGTCAATATTATCCTCAAAGATAATAAATTGGGTACATCCACAGCGAAAATCGAATCTGTCTCTGACACCCAGGACTTGGATCCAAAAGTTGCTGTTCAAGCCTTCATCCACGCCGTCAATCAAGCCGCGGAAAGCGATTCTGATCTGGATATCACCAGCCTGAAAGATGTTGCGGCTGTCATGATGGAAGAAACAACCCGGCGGATGAATGAGATAAAAACCACCATTGCCGGGCGAGTTATCGAACCTTATGCGCAAGCCGTTGTGGATATAGAAAGTGGTGAGGTTAACCACTATGAAGTTCTGCTGCGCATGCCCGGTGGAAAACCAGTTGGCGATAATATCGGTTTTGCTGAAAGCACAGGGCTGATATTTGAAATAGACTTGGCCATGACAGAGATTGCGGCCAATTTTCTGCGCGATGATTTTGATCGCCCTTCCCTGGCCGTTAATTTGTCTGGCAAGTCTTTGGCCAATCCCAATTGGGGAAAGAAATTTCTGGCCCTGCTTGGGGATTTGAAGATTGATCGTTCCCGCTTGCATTTCGAACTGACTGAAACTGCAAGTATTCACAATACCAAAACAGCCAATTCCGTGGTTCAAAAAATCAGGGAACGTGGTCACAAAGTCTATCTGGACGATTTTGGCGTAGGCACTTCAGGCTTTGGGTATTTAAGAGACTTTCCAACCGATGTCGTTAAAATTGATGGCTCCTTCATCCGCCGGGCCACAAAGACCGAACGCGACGCGACCATCTTCAAAGGCATGGTCGCTCTATGCACGGAATTAGGCGCTGAAACGGTCGCAGAAATGATCGAAACCAAGGACCATGTGAAAATGGCCAAGGCAGCAGGTGTAACTTTTGGTCAAGGTTACTATTTCGGTAAGCCTATTCCACTAAAAACGCTGACAGACCCGCGCAAGACATCAACGAAAGCAGCATGACGCGGAAGGAATTGAACCATGGCGGCTGATTTTTCTCGCGTCCGCGTCCTGATTGTCGACGACAACGGGTATATGCTGACCATATTAAGAACGATCCTGCACGGCTTTGGTATCAAGCAAATTCATGAATCCAAAGACCCGGCAGACGCATTTGATCTGGTCCGCTCTGATGCGATCGACATCATCATTACCGATTATCAGATGGATATTCTGGACGGGCTCGACTTTGTCCGCCTCGTGCGAACGGCCGATGATAGCCCCAATCCGCTGGTTCCGGTGATTATGCTGACGGCTTACTCCGAAAAGTCAAAAGTAACAGCGGCCCGGGATGCTGGCGTCACCGAATTTTGCTGCAAGCCTATTACGGCAAGAGAAATGTTTGCCAAAATTGCCTCTGTTATCAATGAGCCAAGGCCCTTTATCCGGACTAAAGCCTATTTTGGCCCTGACCGGCGGCGTGCCGACCCTGACAACGCCAAATACAAGGGACCGGAACGGCGAAAAGGCTCGAAAAAAGTCGGCGCTGACGATGAAAATGCTGAGACCGAAGACGAAAACTCTGGCGCATCCGCAGCCTGAATAATATACAAGCGCATTCCACGGTCGACAGTGACAGCGAATGCACCGTAATTTGTTTCCATGAATCACAGCGCTTCTCAAAAACGCTCGCCAACTGACGAGCCGTTACCGTCTGCCTTTACAGGCAACGGAGCCCGTGACAGCGCACCAACCAAGGCAACCCAATCCGGGGTCGGCTGGATTATATTGCTAATTGCCTTGTTCACGGTCGCCTATGGCGTGATCATCCTGACCAAAGCACAGCAAGAATATCAAACTTTCGTGACGGACGCCGAACGGTCTCAAGCCAATGCGGCGGGTTACCTTGCTGAGCGGATAACCGGTCGTATTTCTGAAGCCCGCAATGCATTGTCCTTTGCCAGTGCCGACCTTCAAAATTCTCCTCTGGATGATATTGAACCGATAGCCCTGTCCCGTTTGTCCACCCTCAGTGAATCCGCGCTGATCGAGGAAATCGCCCTTTTACTGCCGGATGGGCGCACTTATTCCCTGAACGAAATGACACCCGGTTTGCGCAATATCGCCGGGCTCGCCCTGGAGGCACAATCAGGTCTGTCCGCAGAAATTCTAAACGATGGCAGAGCTTATCTCGCCCTGGCTGTTCCTGTTCAACTGCAGGATGGGAGCGTGGGTGCCTTTTTGGCCCGCCTTCCGACCGAAACAATTCTTCCTGAATGGGGCGAAGAGCGCATTGTCGCCCTGGCAAATGCAAGTGGTGAGATGTTGGCTATTCGCCCCCAATTGGGTGGTGCCCGATCAGGCACTCCCTTGGCGGAACGCTTTGGTCTGTCCCAGCAGCATGTCAGCAATCTGGCGGCCGGTGGTGGCGGTGCAACATCAGACGCCAGCATTGGCGGTGAGCGGGTTACATTTGCCATTGCCCCCATTTCAGGCACTGATTTTCTGGTCTATGCCATTGGCGAAACCCGGATCGACAATACAGCCTTGATACGGATGGCCTCATTTTACGGGCTTTTGTTTATCGTCACCATTTTTGTGGCGTTGGGATTGAGTGCTCTGGTCTTCATGCAAATGAAGCGTTTGCGCTCCACAAAACAACAACTTATTGATAATGAACAACGTTTTAGATACGCGATTGAAGGCGCGCGGTGCGGTGTCTGGGATTGGAATCCGGTTGATGACACCATTTTAGTCACAGATTCACTTGCCCACATGCTGGGACTAAGCGAAGCCGTATATTGTAATAGCCAGGAATTTCTC
>Ga0316207_10003295_pt1 | contig 15181 bp, 12 predicted proteins | sample 6weekpyrite_MG_FD_204943 | JGI IMG/M metagenome (GOLD analysis project Ga0316207, IMG submission 204943) | Microbial mat bacterial communities from mineral coupon in-situ incubated in ocean water Damariscotta River, Maine, United States -... | ecosystem: Environmental > Aquatic > Marine >... | reverse complement strand
ACTGCAGCTTAATTTATTTATGAGACGAGACTTATTATCATTATTACGTGGAGATCCGCCACTTGATACGAGTCAGAATAATAAGCAGTTGGTGCTTATATGAAAGTTTATGGGACAGCAGTGGGTCTGGCCCCTTTGATTGGACCCCTTTGATTGGACCCCTTTGATTGGACCCCTTTGATTGGACCCCTTTGATTGGACCCCTTTGATTGACCCCTTTGATTCATATATGTCCTGATAAAAAACCAGATAAAGAATTAATGTTATGAGCGATTCATCGCTCTTTTTTCCAGTGCTGATATTCTTGCATCTATCGGTGGGTGCGATGAAAACAATGCCATAATGCCACTTTTATCATTAATACCAAATGCAGCCATTTGTTCAGGCAGTGCTTCAGGTTCTACCTGACCAAGTCGCTTTAGTGCATCAATCATATTCTGATGTCCTGCCAGATCAGCACCGCCCGTATCAGCAATAAACTCCCTTTGCCTTGAAAAATACATCACTATGGTCGATGCAAGTATGGATAAAACAAGCTGAGCCACCAACACACTTACAAAATAACCAATACCATGCCCCTGATCATTTTTTAAAATTACTCGATCTACAACATGGCCAATAACCCGTGATAAAAACACAACAAAGGTATTCACAACACCCTGGATCAACGCCAGGGTCACCATATCACCATTAGCAATATGGCTCATTTCATGGCCCACAACTGCTTCAATTTCACCTTGCGTCATATTATCTAATAAGCCCTGAGATACAGCCATTAATGCATTATTTTTACTGGCACCAGTAGCAAAGGCATTCATGTCCGGGGATGGAAAAATGGCAACTTCTGGCATTTTTATGCCGACTATTCTTGCCTGCTTCTCAACGATGTTAATTAACCATGATTCAACATTAGATGCTGGATTGGTAATCACCACCGCTCCTGTCATGCGTTTCGCCATCCATTTGGATATCAACAGTGAAATAAATGAACCACCAAAACCAATCACACCAGAGAGTATGACTAATGCCTGTATATTAAGGTCGGAACCGTTCTCAGCCAGAATACTGTCGACACCTAATATTCTTAAAGTAATACTCAACACAACCATAATGGCTATATTTGTCATAATAAATAACATAATTCGTTTCATTGTCTTGCCTGTTTTAGTTTATAAAGTATCTGCCTGACTGCTTCTTAGCACTAGCAATGGGATAAACACACCACTAAATCTGAAATATTCTACAACGAGAAAAATTTTAAGTTAATTCGAATATAAGAAACCTAATCATCGTATTTTACGAATAATAATTTAAGAATGTATTACTAATAGTGACATTTCCCTGGAATGTATATTTGTAAAAAATCCTGCAGGTTAAAATATACTATCACTACAGCAACGACTTATGCTTATGAAATAAAAGAACTGGAGTGTACCCTCAAGGAAACTCAAACACACTCATTCCAAGATTTACATAGCTCAAACTATGGTGAACACGCTTACCTGCTTTTTGTGTATCCGCCGCCGCCCAGGCAAATACCAAAGGTGCATAATGTTCAATACCTGGGTGGGCCATTCGAAAGTACTCTGGAAAATCGTCTGCTTCAATGAGTTTTTTAAAATGATTGCCTTCTACACTCTCTAGTAACCAGTTTTCAAATTCTAGCACCCAGTTTTGGGTGGTTCCTTTGTAAGCTAAAGCGCTTAAATTATGCACCGAGCCACCGGAACCAATGATTAAAATATTCTCCTCTCGAAAAATGGATAATGCATTGCCCAGACAGACAATATCACTCAGTGAACCTGCGGGTAAGGAGATTTGAACAACAGGTATTTCAGCCTGGGGGTACATTATTTTTAAGGGCACCCATGATCCATGATCCAGCCCTTGTTGATAAACCAGCTGGCTTTTTATATTTTTCTGTTGCAAACGCAGGTGAATTTGTTCTGATAAAATCTCACTACCCATCGCTGGATATTGCATTTCGTAAAGTGCGCTAGTGAAACCATTGAAATCATGGTCAATAGTAAGCTGTTTTCCCGCGGTAATGCTGACAGGATTTTGTATCCAGTGTGCTGACACTATTATTATTGCATCCGGTTTTTCACGTTGCGATGCTAGCATACGCATTGCACCAACAGCCGGATGTTGTGACAGAATAATATCCGGTGCACCATGGGAAATAAATAATGTACTGCTTAATGAGTTCATACGAAATTACCAGAGTGATTCAGGTCCAGTTGGTACAATTCCTTGCGGGTTTAAAGCTTCTATAGAGTAGTAGCCCTGTTTTATATGCTCAACATTTACTGTTTTATCTATACCCGGAATTTGATAAATACGCTGCATATATGGGCTAATATTGGCATATTCATTTAGATGCTTTAAATTGGTTTTAAACAATCCATAATAAGCAAGTTCAAACCTGATTAATGTAACAAAAGTGCGCACATCAGCTTCTGTTATTTTATCACCCAGTAAATATTTCTTACCTTCGAGTTGCTGGTTAATAAAATCCAGGCTATCAAATACGTCACTAACTGCCTTTTCATATGCCAACTGGGTGGTAGCAAAACCGGCACGATAAACTCCGTTATTAAACTTGTGATATAAACGCGTATTTATTTCCTCTATTTCAGTTTGTAATGACTCCGGAAAAAGATCAACAGAATTGTTAGCTAACTGGTCGAAACCATTATTAAACATGCGAATTATTTCTGATGATTCATTATTTACTATGGTTTGTGTTTTTTTATCCCACAGTACCGGCACAGTAACCTGACCTGTGTAGCTTGGTTTTGCATGCAGATACAACTGATAAATAAATTCATAATTGTATAAGGGATCAGTCTGTGAGCCGTGTAATGAATTTTCATCGCCACCAAAGCGCCAAACTTTAGTGGTAAGCCTGGGTTCAACCACCGTTACTGTAATTACATTTTGCAAACCTTTGAGCTCACGTGCCATTAATGTGCGTGAAGCCCAGGGGCAGATAAGAGCAACATATAAGTGATAACGATCGGCTTCGGCTTTAAAACCCGCACTACCCGATGGGCCGGCACTGCCATCAGGGGTTACCCAGTTACGAAAGCCCGCTTGTTCACGAACAAATCCGCCTTCTTCATCAGTGCCTTGCACCGGGTGAAAATCTTTTACCCATTGACCATTGATAAGCATGTTAATTTCTCCATATTTTTTTCTATAAATAATTTCAGTTTTGCGGCGATGAATTTGTCTAATATATTTTTAATTTCAAAAAACACGATTTAATAGTAACTATTAACATCAGCGTCCAGTAGTAACTGGCAAATAGCCGTTACAACACTTGTAACAGTTAAGATATATGCATAACGGATTGTAGGAATAAGACTAGCTAATAAAGCGATTAATAATAAAATAAAAGTTGTTAAAGGTATCTCTACAAAAATCCTCGCAATTACCAGTGTAAGCAAATAGAGCTGTACAACAGGTACCAGCCTTAACGCATTAATCGAAGCCTGTTGTTTACTCATCACCTCCCAGCAGGCAAATACAACAAGTATGCTTGCCATGGCACCTGCAAGCTGAGCAATTAATAAGCTCCCCCCCAATGTGACGACTAAACCCATACCAGCAAAACAGATTGTTAGTGATAACACAGGTATTGGCGCATTATTTTTAACCGTTCTACCAAGAACAGTATAAGCCGTAAAAATAACTGCTAACATTTCGATAATTAACATCAAATCAATTTTATACTGCAACACTGGCCAGGCTACCGTTATTAAAATGATACTTAGTAATGCTGTCTGGAATACTGCTAACAAAACTAAACGTGATTTAAACATTAAGTTGATGACCATCGAGCCAGTGAGCAACCACCACAGCCAGTGAACCACTTCAGCAGGAATTAAAGGTAGCCAGCCATTTAACCAGAAATAAGAAGGTAGCCATATCAGTGGTAAAATACCTGATGCTGTGGAATTGATCAGGCTAAAGCGCCAAAGTAAAATTGATAAAAATAACGGTAAAATTACACTGGGCAATATCAGTTGCAGTAGTGTTTCCATGCTCAACCTCACGACTTTAAAAAAAGGCATATCCAGTTTCTGGATATGCCTGGTATTATTATTTTTTAATTGCTTCAATATTTAAGGTGATATTGATTTCATCACCCACCCCGCCCTGCATAAAATTCATGCCAAATGCTGAGCGCTTAATCGTTGTTGTTGCATCATAGCCTGCACGATAGCCACCCCAGGGATCTTTACCGGCACCAACCGGTTTTACTGATAAGGTAATATCTTTTGTTTTTCCATGGAGAGTTAATTTTCCAGCTATGCTTACCGGTTCATTATTCTGGTTATACTTCACATTACTGGAAACAAATTTCATCAGTGGAAATTGTTTTGCATTAAAAAAGTCCGGGCTACGTAAGTGGCTGTCGCGTTTTTTATGGTTAGTATCTACGCTATTGGTTTCAATCCTGACTTCAATATTTGATTTTCCCTGAGGGTTAAGAAGTATGTCACCCGCTACGCTATTAAATCGACCAACCAGTTTGCTAGTGCCGAGATGGCTTACTGAAAACTGCACACTGGTATGGTCAGGGTCGATGGTGTAAGCGCCAGCAACCGCCACTGCAGCCGAGACAGGGCCTGTTCCAATGATGATTGCCAGTGCAGCAGCACCTAAGGTAGTGACTGTTATTTTATTTTTCATGGGATTCTCCTCATTAATTAATAGATTTCATTCGTATGCAAACGGTGCATGGGTAAAGAATGCACTGTTTTTAATAAATTGATAATACGCCAAATATCAAATACACTGTTCGCATTACAGAACAATAAGATTAATCAGGAAATGTCAATTATGGACTTAAACCAATTGGTGGTGTTTGCAAAAGTTGCGGAAAAACAAAGCTTTACGAAAGCTGCTCAGGAACTGGGAATGGAAAAATCAACCGTCAGCAGTAAGGTCTCACAGCTGGAAAAGCGCCTTGGCATACGTTTATTAAACCGCACTACTCGCCTGGTAACACTAACGGAAGCAGGTGATGGCTATTTTCAATATTGTCGTCGAATTGTTGAGAGCGCCAGGGAAGCTGACCGCTATGCGGAGACCTTAACAAGCGAACCACAGGGAGTACTCCGTATCAGTGTGCCGATGGATTTTGGACAGTTGCTGGTAAAAAAATTCATAAAGCCTTTTATGCTGGCCTACCCAAATATCAAGATTGATTTATCCGTAATTGACCGTGAAGTGGATCTAATCGCAGAGTGTTTTGATCTTGCCCTGCGCATTGGCCCAGGCAGTTTAAAGGACTCAAATCTTGTCGGTAGAAAACTGTTTGACATTCCGATGGGTTTATTTGCTACGCCCGCATTACTCAAGCAGTTCAACGAGCCAGTTACCCTTGGTGATGTAAAAAATATTCCTTTTATTTTTTTTTCAAAAGAACAGAATTCAGATTTTAAATTTGACTCGATGCTTATTCCAGAAAAATTTGATGAAGTGAAAGGTAACCTAAAAATCAATGACATTCTTACATGTAAACAGGCAGCGTTATCGGGTTTAGGAATCAGTATTTTACCTGTCGATATTGTGCAGGAAGAAGTAAGTTCAAGTAAACTGAAACGCATAATTCCAGACTGCAAACTCCCCCTGCTGACTTTATTTGCTGTGTATCCTAGCCGCCACTGGATACCCTCTAAACTAAAAGTCTTCCTTGAATTAATCGAGCAGTGGAAAAAGTAGAATAGTGTTTCTGCTTATTCATGCGATTGGACTAATTTATTTTAAAGACATAGTAATAACGAAATGTATAACAAACAGATCAATGTTGTTCCGTTAAACACCAGAGACATGAAAATTAATCTATCCACAATACGCACGTAAACATAAAATTATTTCTATTAACGGAATAGCAGTGAAAACAGATATTAATGCAGACTAAATCCTGTAATCCTATATTCTATATTTTCGTAGACTAAAGTACCCCTTGTTCGTCCAGCGTATGACGAACAGCTACTGCAAGTTCATTCAGGTTGTAAGGTTTACCCAATAAATTTTCAGCCAGCTTAAGATAAATTTTTTGCTTACCATTAGTATATTCCATATGTTTAGAGCTAAAGCCGGAGGTTAGAAGTATTTTAATTGAGGGTTTTAGTTTAACGGCCGCAAACGAAAGCTCAAAACCATCGGCGCCGGGCATAACTACATCACTAAAAATAAGATCAATACTGTCATTTTTTGAAAGAATGTTAAGTGCTTCTTTAGTACTGTTTGCCACCAGAGTCTGGTAACCCAGTATTTGTAGATACTCTTTTGCAGCCTCTGAAAGTGCTACTTCATCATCAACTATTAGAATAGTTTCATCTCCACCTAACTGCTCAAGCTGTTCTTGCTCCTCATTAATCTGTACATCCTGTTCTTCTATCGTGCGCGGAAGGTAAATATGAAATGAGCTTCCACTTCCCTCTTCTGAGTAAAGCTGAATGTGACCTTTAGAGCGCTGAACAAAACCATAAACCATACTAAGGCCCAGGCCCGTTCCTTTGCCAAATTCCTTGGTCGTGTAGAAAGGATCAAATATTTTTTTACGAATTTCTTCACCAATGCCAGTACCGGTATCACTTATCGAAATCATCACATAATCACCCTCGCTTATATTGGGGTGTTGATTTACATATTTAGCATCAAGATATTTATTTGCCGTTTCTATAACCAGCATACCGCCTTTTGGCATTGCATCACGGGCATTAAGAGAAAGATTTAGAATTGCATCTTCGAAGTCACCGGGTTCGATCTTTACCGGCCAGAGATTTTCGGACAGGTGAGTCTCCACCTGGATTTTTGCGGTAACAGACTTTGCGATCAATTCATACAAATCTTCAATAAATGAATTTATATAGGTAATCTCCTGCCCCTTATGACTCTGACGAGAAAAGTTAAGTAGTTTTCGGGTTAACTGTGCTCCTCGCATAGCACCTGTCAGTGCATTATCAATTCTCTTTAGTTCCTTTGGTTTATCACTCAGCGTCACCCTGAGTAATTCAAGATTACCCATGATAACCCCTAGTAAATTATTAAAATCATGTGCGACCCCACCCGTTAGCTGACCCACGGCATCCATTTTCTGACTATTTCGCAGTATCTCCTCATTTTTCTTTTGATCTGTTATATCTTCGGCAACATATATGTTATGAGAAACCGAACCATCTTCAAGTAAAATGGATGAGGAGAACATTCGCATACAACGATACTCACCCTCTTTAGCCTTTATAGTTAATTCACCAATCCATTTTTTACCTGACTTAAGGGCGTCTTTAAGCTCAGCTACCTGAATTTTATCCTTTTCATTATCTAGAAACAGCGGTTCTAAAGAGCTACCCACTACCTCACTTATATCGAAACCACTGGTTTTTTCAAACTGCGGGTTTACATACTCAATTAAATTAGCCGGATCACAGATGAGAATTGAAACCGGGCTCTGTTCCGTTGCCATAGAAAGGGTTCGCAACTGGTCTTCACGAGCTTTAAGTTCATTATGCTGTTCTGTCAGGGTAATTCTTGAATTTCGTATTGTCTGAACCATGTTATTAATTGTATTTGACAGTGTAGAAATTTCTGCTGAAGCATGACCTTTGATTGACTCATAAGGTATGCCATCATCATCACTATTGCTGATTACTTGAATAATATTTGAAATCGGTTTTAACACGAATAAACGTATAGCGATGAAAAGTGATAATGCCAGTAACAGGGAAATCACAACCGTATTAATAAAAGTTTCAATGATAATCTGGTTTAACTCTATTAGCATAGAGCGGTTAGAAATATAAATATTTATAGACCCCAGGTTTTCACCTGAATAATTGCTGATAGTATATTTTTCAGAATAATAAGATGCTTCTAACTGTTTAGTTTGTTCATTATTTTCAGAATCATAATCAATAATATTCCAGTTAGCGTCACGAATACTTCCACTAATATACGCTTCTTTATTTAAGATTTTACCCATATTGTAGTCTTCAACAATAATGGCAAATGTATCTCGATGACTAACCATATTAGAAACAAGCTTGCCGTATTCATTTACTGAATAGGAGGAAATAAGATCAACGATGTTTTTCTGTAAAAAAGAACCGGTGAAATTCGAATTATATTTCATCTCCTCTATAATCTTGTTTTTAGTCGAAATATAGGTGTATGTAGACTGAATAGACTGAATAATGGTAACCATGAAAATAATGATTATCACAAGGGTTACGTATAAGGATTGGTGATAAAAATTTTTTTTCAAAATTTAATCCAACCTAGTGTTTTTCTACACCGAGTACGTTTCTCTTTATTACCGGAAGTTTCCTGGTTATATTTTCAGCAGATACCACAAGAATGGGAAGCATTAAATCCCTTTCGACTCTCTTACCGTTCAGATGCCTGTCCATCACCTGAACCGCCTTTTCTCCCATTAAGTAAGGTTGTTGCATTGCAGCACCTACAAGCACTCCCTGGGGTATGAGATTCAGAAATTCAGGCTCCGCATCAAAAGAAACCAATAATATTTCACCTTTTTTCCCGCTATCGGTCAGGGCATCTAAAACGCCCTTATATCTATCTGAACCCTGTATAAAAATTGCCCGAAGATCAGGATGATTTTCTATCATCTCTCTGGAAAAGTTATATGTCTCCACATAAGAGAATGTGGATTGTTGTTTCAGGGCTGCACCTTTAATCCCCGCTTCATCCATCGCCTGCATAAATCCGGCCGTTCGCAACTGCCCATTTAGTCTTTTTTGAGGAATCGCAATAATACCGACCTTAGCATTTCCCCAATTATGCTTTAGTATCTTCTTAGCCAGTACCTTTCCGATCATATACGCACCTTCTTTATTATTTGAAGAGATATATGAAACATACTCACCACCATCTGTTCCAATATCAGATATTACAACCGGTATGCCCGCCTTTTTTGCAAGCTTGAGTATAGTAACACAGGCTGAAGAGGTGGTAGGGGATACAATAATGCCTGATACCCTGTCAGTTAAGGCAATTGCAGTAAATTCTAATTCACGTTTCTTACTGTTTTCAGCACTATAGATTTCAAGCTCGTAACCAATAGAATCAGCTCTGCTTTTTATGCCACGCGCCATTATTTCCCAGAATGGTATCCTTGCGTCGGAGACAAGATAAACTAACTTTTTATTTTTTTTCTTTATTAATTTTTCGGATAAAGCTGGTTTATCCGCTACTTCCAGGCCTGCAACCATCATTCTTGCACCAGGCCTGCTCTCTGAATAAGAAAAAGAGCTTGTTAGTAGTGTAATTGCAATTATTAAAAGTGAAACCCGAATTATTCCGACTCGTTTTTTATACATCCTAAGTACCTGGTTTTTATTATTTGGTCATATTTATCTATTAATTATAGACAAGGAAAAAGCTAAACCCCTGATAAATTAAATATTTCTTGAAATTTGTCTCTAAATACACGTGATGCCTCTGTGATTATCATTTTATTAGATCATGACAACACCTTTAACAGCTGAAAATAGACTTTCACAACTTATGCTTCGAACAGGGTGAAGTAAATTTGATCACACTACAGTTCGGTTTAAGCTGGCAATAACTTCTCAAGCTCATTAAGTATCGATAGCCGTCGATCCCAGAACGGTTTTTCTAAATATTTATAACCAATTCGTTCAACATTATTAGCATGAATTGCCATGACCCATATAACTGAGAGCAATTCATAGTACGGAATTGCCAAAAGCTCTTCATGCATTAACTCTCGCACTTGTTGATAACCATCTATAAATGCGTTAGCGATATCCTGTTTAGACGTGAAAGAGTGGATTGAAGAAAAGAATTTTCCAATTTCAAAGGCCCTGTAACCATAACCGCACTGATCAAAATCAAAAAGTGTGATTTCCTTTTTAAGATTTATATGGAAATTACTCGGGTTAACATCGCCAATACAAATTCCGTATACCCCACTTTGTTGAGAAAGGGAAGGCAACGATTTTTTAAGTAGACGCTGAAGACTCAGCAAATATCTCAATGAATCTATATCTATAAAAGGTTTTATAGCAATAATTGATTCGTCAAGCAGATAGGGTATATCTAAAATCGGCCTGTTGTGGCCTGTTTGAAAAGTATCCGTACTACTATGAATACCTGCAACTACCTTCCCCAGCTGTGTACTCTCCTCTATCGAAATGGCATTTCCAGGCGCAGAGCCGTCGGCATAAGAAAATAATACGGCTGATCTTTCTCCCTCAGCTGAGTCAATAATAAAACTAAGCTTAGCCGATTTAGTTGGAACTGGAAAACTAACCGGCGCACCCTTTGCGCCAAGGAAAGCTAATAGCTCTAGTTCAAACTGAACTTCCTGAAACGAACGCCAGTCATTTCTATATATACGCAGGATATATTTTTCCTGTTCACATTCAATTAAATAATTATCATGCAAACCCAGTAGATAAAATTTGCTGCTTGTTAATTCGGGTAAGTCATATTGACTGGTAACTAGTTGAGCAACTGATTGAGATGACAACTGAGAGTAAGTATAGTTTAACTTATCCATAACTATGTAAACGCCCGTTGAGTTGATATCAGTATAAATCGCCTGATAGCCAGTGTATTACATTCAGAACAAAACGACTATTATCTGCACCCTCAACCGAATTCATACCCCATTTTTTCATTTTTTTACCGCTTATTTGAGCAGTAAAAGCCCCTGCCTCACCAAATACTGCAAGCCTGCCTTTACCGTAATCCCTGACAGCACCCTGAGACCAGTTAGAAACATCCAAGCGCGGTGTATCTTTATCGAACTTATGAGCCGTTTTTGGATTTAAAGAATAAGACCCATTTTCAAACTGAAGAATGGATTCTGCCCCGGCAGGAATTTGAAAAGCATGCCCAGTATAAGTCTGAACAGAATTTACAAATTCATAATCCTTCCTACCATTTGAAATTATGTGCTTATTTAATGTAGCTTTTTCTCTACTGAATTTAATCCAGCTCTTATCATCTGGAGCATAGGCAAATCCATTTTCCAGTTTAAACCCAAACGAGAGTGCAAGCTCTTTTGCTGCTCCTGGTATAGGCATATGGTCAGCAATCAGCCATAACTTGCCACCCTCTCGAACCCAGTTGTTTACTATTTCTATTTCACTCTCCGTAAATGCAGATGGCGTTGGCAAAGACCATGAACCGATATTGCTTATATGTACAGGGTTCACAATAACTAAAATATCAACCGCTTTTAAATTCGCCTGGGTAAATATCTCTTTAAATGGAAGAACCCTGTAACCATCTTTACGCAGCAGATCAGCAAAAGGTTTATAGCGTCCGTCTATTGTATGAAAATTATTATGTGCTTCGTCTATAAATACTTTTGGACCTGTACCTGTAGAAAATTTGGGAAATTCTATTTGGGGAATAAAATCAGGATCATAAATTTGATTCGTCATTTTTGAATTACTACAACCATTAACTACAAGCAGCGTAAAAAGAATGATAAATATCTTCATACTATGATTCCTTTTTTCCATAAACGTAGAACATAGTCATATCATGCCAGACACCTTCATCTGTCATATGTTTTTTTACGTCTGCTTCAAAATCCTGCTGCGCCTTTTCCATGATTTCTTCAGGTACCCCAGTTAATGGATGTGGATACTGGCCAGGAGAGTAAGCATCTTCCGTTAATACAGTTGGCATTTCATTCTCCAGTTTAATATATCTTCCGTGTTTTTCTTCATGGATCTGGATATTTTCATACCCTGCCAGGGTAAGTAATTGCCTGCATTTTTCTACCGTTCCAGATGCCACATTACAGTAAAAGTCTATTCCATAATTACCCAATGCCTTACGTGCACCGGCACCCCATATAAAAGAGTTTTCAGTAAACGCATTTAGCCCTAACACTCCACCTGGTTTTAATAATTCTAACCAGTGCCTTAAGGCAGCTTGCGGGTTACTCATCCAGAAAAAAGCTGAGCTACAATAGATTCGGTCAAAGCTATCGATTTTATATTTAAGGTTTTCTGCGTCTGCATACTCAAACCTGAGATTCTTAAAACGGGAATCAGCCAGTTTTTCATTGCATTTTGCTAGCATCCCCTTTGAAATATCAATACCCGTGACGGAGCCATCTGAGCCTACAATATCCGCTGTATAAAATGCGATTGTGCCAGTTCCCGTGGCAATATCCAGAACCTTATGACCACTTTCAGGGGGATTATAATCTACTGTTTGTAGCGCTAACCCCCTGTGCCATTCACTATTATCATAGTTTTTACTACGTTCATCATAAGAGTTAGTAATTACTTTATGATAAGAGTTTTTGTTATTTACACTGTTATAGAGCTTCGAGTCTAATGACTGTATGTATTGCTTAAGCGTTGCCCAGCTTGAATACCCGTATTCACGAGCAATAATACGTTGCGCGTCATTTATTGAAAAATTCTGATCAAAAATATCTGTATCCGTTTTCTTGCTCAGTGATGTATCAAACTGGCGAATTAGATTACAGCAAGCGATATCTTGTTGCCGATGCAAAGTACGTAAGGCTTTCGCCTGTTTTTTTAGAAACTCTATATCAGGTTTTTTGGGTAGGGATTTCATAGAAATCCTCCTTTCGTTAAACCCTGTTGTCCGCGATACAGGTGGAAAGAAGGATAAGTATTCTTAGTTAATTGCAAGTGGGGGTAACCCCCTTTCCGCGGACCAGCTGCACCCTGCATGTACTGGCGATGAGCTTATCATAATTAATTAACGAAGAAAACACTAAACTTTACGAATATAATTACACGTAAAAAATTGCATCACTGTATTTTCATAAAAATGACACATTTTCGTCATATACCAAATATATCTTTTCATTTATATAAACAGGTTGAGAAAAAGTTGATGATTAATACTGATAAACTTCTAGATAGTTATATACAGAATAAAAGCACAAAAAATAAAACTGTTATAAGAGCTGCCTCCTCAATAATAAAAAAACTTCTTCATCAAGAGGAAATTAATCATTTCATTCAGAAAAACAAGCATCTTGAAGGATTTGAATTTAATGATGCTGTTCTTGAGCATTTTAATTTTCAGTTTCGGGTATCGAACAAAGATCGTTACTATATTCCTGACCAGGGTCGTGTGATTATCGTTGCAAACCATCCTTTAGGCTCTTTAGATGGTCTTGCCTTATTAAAACTGGTTTCAGAAATAAGAACCGATGTAAAAATAATAGCAACATCTCCATTAGACCAAATTGAACCACTGAAATGCTTATTGCATTCGGTAGAAAATTTATCTAGCAAATCTGGTAACCGTAAGAGCCTGCATTCAATAATAGACGCACTTGAATCCGAACAGGCTGTAATCATATTCCCAACGGGTGAAGTGTCTCGAATTAGACCTAATGGGGTTCGAGATGGTAAATGGAAAACAGGGTTTGTGCGTATTGCAAAAAAAACCTGCTCTCCTATAGTACCCGTACATATTGACGGTAAAAATTCATCCCTGTTTTATGGTTTATCCAGTGTTTATAAACCACTTGGCACAATGATGTTAGTAAATGAAATGTTTAACAAACATGATGGGGAAATTTCAATTAGAATTGGTAAACCAATACCATGGAATTCCATTTCGAACCTTGGTTTAACAAATAAATCTATTGCAAAGCGTATGAGAAAACAGGTTTATATGCTGAACAAGAAAAACAAGAAAGAACTGTTCACGTCTGTTGAAAGCATTATACACCCATCTAAAACAAAATTAATTCGAAGCGAGCTAAAAAATTCTGAGTTGATAGGAAAAACACAGGATGGAAAACATATATATCTATTTGATTATAAATCAAATTCCAGTGTTATACGTGAGCTAGGGCGATTGCGAGAACTGTCATTTCGTCAGGTTCACGAAGGCACAGGCAACCCGCTGGATATTGATAACTATGACAGATATTATCGCCACCTCATTTTATGGGATGAAGAGGAACTTGAAATTATCGGCGCTTACCGCATTGGTGAAGCTAAAAATATTTTACAAAAAATGGGTGAACAGGGCCTTTACACAAACACGCTCTTTGATTTTGATGACAAGTTAATACCCTGTCTTGAAAACTCAATTGAGCTTGGTCGCAGCTTCATTCAACCCAGATACCAGGGAAAACGCAGTCTCGATTACCTCTGGTATGGAATTGGTGCTTACCTTAGCCGTAACCCTGACATTAAACATTTGTTTGGCCCAGTATCACTTAGTAACTCCTATCCTGATGATGCAAAAAAAATCATAGCCAGCTTTTATACCCAGCTTTTCGGTAACTATAAATCACTAGCTGAACCTCGTCTTCCCTTTAACTTTCAATATATCGAGGACTTTTCAGAATACGAGGATATAAATGAAGAGGCGGAGTACAAAGCCGCATTTAGAGTACTTAAACAGAAATTATCAGATTTCGGTGTCAGTGTACCCACACTTTATAAACAATATGTTGAATTATGTATCCCAGGTGGATGTGAATTTATTGGGTTTAATATCGACCCAGAGTTTTCTAATTGCGTAGACGCTATGATCCTTGTTGATGTAAACAGCATTAAGGAGAAAAAACGTCTGCGGTATATTGAAAGTCACACACAAAGTTCAAATATTATTAATGTCGCCTGACATATTTAGAATATACGCCTATCCAACAACAGTAAAAAAATAGCCTACATTAGATGCTAAGCTATTGATTATTAATATAAATTAATAATCAATAGCATTGCTGTCCCGTTAAAAGAAGAGAGTTTATGATTAAACCACATTGTAATGAGTTTAAAGATTATTTCATTCTGATCGAGGCATGAATTGGGGATACCTGCCGCCATATAATCACAGGGCACGCCGTAAAACCTGTAAAAACCTCATATAAATCAGCACCTAAATTAGTTTTATGACCTATGCTTTATTAGTCATATCTAAAAATAACCATCACTAATTTATGGATATCATACATAAACGCATACAGACATACTGGATAGTTGCCTTAACGCTTTCTGTCGGATCTGTGTTAATGAGTAATGTCAGTTGGCAAGGCACAGCTCATTTACATACACTCATGGAAACCTTAGCAACCGTACTGGCTCTGTTTGTTGGTTTATTGGCCCTGGTTCGTTTTTATAGCCGAAGTGGCACAGACTATTTAGTCCTTGGT
>Ga0316207_10003294_pt1 | contig 15183 bp, 14 predicted proteins | sample 6weekpyrite_MG_FD_204943 | JGI IMG/M metagenome (GOLD analysis project Ga0316207, IMG submission 204943) | Microbial mat bacterial communities from mineral coupon in-situ incubated in ocean water Damariscotta River, Maine, United States -... | ecosystem: Environmental > Aquatic > Marine >... | reverse complement strand
CACACATTGGGCCGGGGGCACCCTACTGGGTATTAAGCAGCGAGTGCGTAGTTGTCTTCGTTGGCAACTATAAGTTTTGTAGATGGATTTACGAGGTAATCTACACCTCGGCATGCACCTCGGGTTTTGCAATCCACGTCGAATCCAGATCGCCCCCTTGGTTACTGTAGGTGAGACATTCTATATGAGTTGTTAGTTCCCGACCAGCACTAGGTTTTTGAAAGCGTGCCTAGCCCCGTTTCAGGACCCGTTGTTTCTCTCTTGCCCAGTCTTTATCTTTGAGGGTGGCGCGTTTGTCATGTTGTTGTTTGCCTTTGGCCAGACAAATTTCTACTTTGACGCGGTTGTGCTTCCAGTACATGGCGGTGGGCACAACGGTATAACCTTGGCGTTCGACTGCGCCAACAAGGCGATCCAGTTCGCGGCGATTGAGTAATAGTTTACGGCTGCGGTTTTGTTCAGGTCTGATGTGGGTGGAGGCGGTCTGTAATGGTGTGATTAGGACTCCGGTCAAATAGGCTTCACCATTTTGCAGTACAACATAGCCGTCGCGCATCTGTACCCGACCGGCGCGCAGGCTTTTTACTTCCCAGCCTTGTAGGGCGACACCCGCTTCGAATTTGTCCTCAATAAAAAAGTCGTGTTTGGCCTTTTTATTGAGGGCGATGGTGCTGCTTTGTCTTTTTTCTGGTTTTTTTGCCATAGCGCGCAATTATAGCTAAGTCTGGTGATTTTCGAAGGTTTTTTCCCTTAAATCGCAATCTTTATCGATTCAGCGTAAAATTCGCTATCTATTTAATTTGACTAGATTTGATTGGCTAAACCCAATCAGGTGAGGGGAGCTGCGGGGAATGCAAGTGAAGACGCGATTGGCGATATTGGTGACGGGACTAATAATGGCTCTACTGGCTCCAACGGCTATGGCTGCGGAACAGGCGGTTGGTTTTGGTGAGTCTGTCGATCAGTTGTTTGGTGTCTTGGTGGGTTATATCTATGCGATCACCTTTTTTGATGTGTTGGGTTTTGTCGATGGAGTGACCTTGCCGTTTGCGGTGGCCTGGTTGGCGGTTGGGGCTATCTATTTCACTTTCCGCATGGGCTTTGTCAATATTCGCGCCTTTACTCATGCCATCAAGTGTGTGCGGGGTAAGTATGATGATCCGAAGGATGTTGGTGAGACGAGCCACTTTCAGGCGCTAACGACAGCCCTTTCTGCCACTGTCGGTTTAGGCAATATTGCCGGGGTGGCCATTGCGATCGGTATCGGTGGCCCGGGCGCGACTTTCTGGATGATCGTGGCCGGTTTTTTTGGCATGGTGGCCAAGTTCACCGAATGTACCCTGGGGCAGATGTATCGTCAGGTGCGTCCTGACGGTCACGTGATGGGGGGGGCGATGGAGTATCTCAGCCGCGGCCTGGCTGAGGAGGGGTGGGCCAAGACCGGCAAGGTATTGGCAGTGCTGTTTTGTGTGATGTGTATTGGTGGTTCGCTTGGGGCCGGTAATGCCTTTCAAGTGAGTCAGTCGTTGTCGGCGGTGAAGCAGAGCGTTCCGGCGCTGGCCGACAGCCCATGGATTTATGGCTTGATTATGGCGGTGTTGGTGGGGTTGGTGATCATCGGCGGTATTAAGCGTATTGCTCATGTGACTCAGGCGATTGTGCCGTCCATGTGCGGCGTTTATATCCTCGCCTGTCTGTGGATTATCTTGAGTAATGTTTCTATGGTGCCTGAGATGCTGGTTAAGATTGTTGCCGGCGCTTTTACCCCTGAGGCCGGCTTGGGTGGCATTATTGGGGTGCTGGTGGTTGGCTTCCAACGGGCGGCATTTTCCAGCGAGGCGGGTATTGGTTCGGCGGCAATAGCTCACTCGACAGCGCGAACTAAATATCCGGTACGTGAGGGTATTGTGGCGTTGCTTGAACCTTTCATCGATACGATTGTGGTTTGCACCATGACCGCCTTGGTGATTGTTATCACTGGTGTTTACAACAGCCCTGAGACTGCCGAGCTGGTGGCAAGCAAGCAAGGTGCCGCTCTGACTAGCGCCGCTTTTGGGACGGTGATCGCCTGGTTTCCGCTGGTCCTGACTCTGGCGGTGGTGTTGTTTGCCTTTAGTACCATGATTTCGTGGTCTTATTATGGTGAGCGTTGCTGGTCATATCTGTTTGGTGAGCAGTCGGCAATGGTCTTCCGGATTATGTTTGTTGTAGTGGTCTTCCTGGGTTCGGTTACCAGTGCTTCCAATATTCTTGATTTCAGTGATTTGATGATTCTGTCGATGGCCTTTCCCAATCTTATTGGTTTGTATTTTTTGCAGGGTAAGGTGCGTGCGGCGCTGGATGTGTATATGCAGAAGTTGCGCAATGGTGAATTTGAACGTGAATTGCTTGAGCGTGACTGAGTTGTGAGTGTGGTGTAGTTAATGGCTAATATTGATCGTAGTGCTCTGGTGCCTTATTCTGCGGCTGAAATGTATGCCCTGGTGGATGATATTGATGCCTACCAGCGTTTTTTACCCTGGTGCAAAACCAGCCAAGTTTTAAGTCGTGATGAAGATGTTGTGCGTGGCTCCTTAGAGCTCAGCAAGGGTGGCATCGAAAAGGCCTTTACCACCTGCAACCGGGTGCAGAAAGACAAGATGATCGAGATGCGTCTGGAAGAGGGACCTTTCCATCACCTGGAAGGCTTCTGGCGTTTCGATGCCCTGGATGAGCAGGCCTGCAAGATATCTCTGTTAATGGAGTTTGAGTTTTCCAGTAAAATACTCAGCCTGACAGTGGGGCCGGTGTTTAATCAAATCGCCAATTCGTTGGTAGATGCTTTTTGTAAGCGAGCAGTAGAGGTCTATGGTGAGCGATAACATGATTAAGCTTGAGGTGGCGTTTGCCCGTCCTGATGGTCAGGTGATTCTTGAAGTGGATGTGCCAGCTGAGGCAACGGTGGAAGAGATCATCAAGCTGTCGGGCATTATGGAAAAATTTCCTGAGATTGACTTGGCGGTCAACAAGGTCGGGGTGTTTGGCAAACTGACCAAGCTTGGCAATAGCCTGCGCCAGGGTGACCGTATTGAGATCTATCGCAAGCTGATCGCCGATCCAAAAGAGGTGCGGCGTAAACGGGCCGCAGACGGTAAGAAGATGAAGAAGGGTGGCGGCGATCTCTAGTCGTTGCGTTCGATCTTGCTGAGGCTGTCGCCTTCGAAAAAGAGGATCAGGTGCTTGCGTTCAGTCTCAATGCCATCTTGACGCAGACTATAAAGATAGTCCCAGCGATCAGGGTGGAAAGGGTCGGTCAGCTGCGGTGAACCCAGTACAAATCTGACCTGGTTTGTGGTCATCCCAACTTTGAGTTTTTCCAGCATTTCCGGCGTAATCATGTTGCCTTGCTGAATTTCCAGTTTATGCGGGCTGCAACCTAAAAGAAGGCTTGCGCAAAGCGATATAGAAATGAGAAGCTTTTGCATTAGCGTTTTGATCAACTATTGTTTGAAATCATCAGAGGGCGGAATCTTACACCAAACGAGATTTGGCTGCCATTGGGCATAGTTCTAGGGAGTTTTAGTTTGTCGCAACAAGAATTAAAAAAAGCAGGCCTTAAGGCGACTGTGCCACGCCTCAAAATTCTCGAAATTCTCGAGGCCAGGCAGGATCAGCATATGCGGGCAGAGGATGTTTATAAATGCCTGCTTGATGGTAATGAAGATATAGGCCTGGCAACTGTCTATCGTGTCTTGACCCAGTTTGAGCAGGCCGGTTTAGTGGCGCGGCATCATTTTGAGGGTGGTCACTCTGTATTTGAACTCGACCAGGGTGAGCATCACGATCACATGCTCTGTATAAAATGTGGTCGGGTGGATGAGTTTATGGATGACACCATCGAAGAGCGACAAAAAGCCATTGCCGAGAAGGCGGGCTATAAAATTACTGATCACAGTTTATATATCTACGGCATCTGTCCAGACTGCCAGAAAAATGAGGAATAATCTAGAAATAAGCTAAGCTAGTTCGGCGCGGCTAATCATCTCTTCGGCGTGGGCGCGGGTCTGGCTGGTGATTTCGACACCGCCAAGCATCCGCGCAATTTCATCTTGGCGGTCGCTTTCTGTTAGCTCAACAATGTTGGTCTGAGTTGATTTTTTGTTGGTCTGTTTGCTGACCTGAAAGTGTTGGTGGCCCAGTGCTGCCACTTGAGGCAGGTGGGTTACACAGAGTACCTGATGACTTTCACCCAGGTTGCGTAATTGGCGACCAACGGTTTCGGCCACGGCGCCACCAATGCCGGTGTCAACCTCATCGAAGATTAGGGTTGGAATCTGTTGGCTGTTGCAGAGCAAGACTTCAATTGCCAATGAGATACGTGATAGCTCTCCACCCGAGGCAACTTTTGCCAGTGGTTTGGCTGGCTGGCCAGGGTTAGCGGCCACCTCAAAGCTGATGTTTTCCATACCATGGCGGTGTGGGAGGGTGTCTCTGGCGATTAGGTTGATGCTGAACTTGCCTGCTGGCATACCTAGCTCTTGAATGATTGTTGTGACCTGTTTGGCCAACTTACTGGCGGCCTTGCAGCGTTTCTGGCTTAGTTTTGCTGCAGTTTCAGTAAACTCCTTGCTCAGCTGCTCGATCTTTTTTTCGAGTGCCTCCAACTCGATATCGACGTTTTCCAATTGCTGCAGTTCGTTAGAAAAACTGTTCAGCAGTTCGGGGAGTGCCTCAGGCTCGACGCGGTGTTTGCGGGCCATATCGTGAATCGTGCTGAGACGTTGCTCGACCTGGTTAAGGCGTTCGGGGTCGAGTTCAACGCGGTCGACATAATGGCGCAGTTCATTGCAGCCTTCCTGAATCTGGATGCTGGCATCAACGAGCATGTCGCAGATGCTGGTCAGTTGTGGTTCATGCTGGCGCAGAGGTTCCAGTTCGGCGAGATGCTGGTTGATTAGGCTGAGGGCGTTGCCTTGGTCACCTTCATATAGATCTTCCAGCGCAGCGCTGCACTGTTGTAATAGTTTGTCGCCATTGGCAAGCCGACGCTGTTCTTGGTCCAGTTGCTGTAGCTCGTCATCACCTAGCGCCAGTGTTTCTAATTCCTGGGTGTGGAAACGCAGTAGTTCGAGGCGGGCATCTTTTTCGCGGGCATTCTGGCGCAGACTGTCGAGCTGTAGGCTTGCCTGTTTCCAGTCCTGAAAAACAGCCTGGACCTGTGCCGCCAGTTTTTTGTTGCCAGCGTAGTCGTCCAGCAGGTGGCGTTGCACCTCGGGTTTGAGCAGCGACTGGTGCTGATGTTGGCCATGGATGTCGACCAGCATTTCGCCAAGCTCTTTCATTAGTTGCAAGGGGGCAGGGCTGCCGTTGATGTAGCCGCGTGAACGGCCCTCGGCTGAGATGATGCGACGTAACACGCATTCTTCAATGGTATCGGGAGCAGTATTGAGGTCGTGCTGTTTGAGCCAGGCTTGCACGGCTGTCAGTTTTTCGGTGTCGAAATAGGCGCAGATCTCGGCCCGTTCGGCACCGTGGCGTACCGCCTCACTATCGGCACGGTCGCCCAGCACCAATCCCAGGGCATCGACAAGAATGGATTTACCAGCGCCGGTTTCGCCAGTCATCACTGACATGCCTGTTTTTAGGTCGAGTTCTAGTTGCTCAATGATGGCAAAGTTGCGGATATAGATTTGGTTCAACATAAAGTGATTTGCTGCCGATTAGCCCCAGCCCATCTTGGCGCGCAGTAATTGATAGTGATCGTGACCAGCCGGATGTATCAGGCGCACTGGTTTTTCTTTTTTGCGAATCAGGATGCGATCTTCATCGAGTATTTCAAAGTTGTCCTGGCCGTCTAGCGTGATGCGGACGTGGGGTTGGCTGCCGGGTTTGACTACCAGTTCAATCTCGCTGTCGGCATCAATCACCAAGGGGCGGTTGCTGAGAGTGTGGGGGCAGATCGGTACCAGAATGATGGCGTTCATGCTTGGATGCAGGATAGGACCGCCGCCAGACAGGGCGTAGGCAGTAGAACCAGTCGGGGTTGAGACAATCATGCCGTCGGAACGCTGGCAGTTGACTAGCTGGCCGTCGATGAGGGTCTCAAACTCAATCATGCGCACAGAATTCCATTTATGGATCACCACGTCATTGAAAGCATAGCCCTCGTCGATGACAGTGCTGTCGCGTTCGACGTGGGAAACCAGCAGGAAACGTTTTTCCTCGTGGTAGTCACCGTCGAGAATTTCACCCAGCTTTTCCATCATGTCATCGGGGGAGATGTCGGCCAGAAAGCCAAGCCGGCCCAGGTTAATGCCTACCAGGGGGATATCGTGGTCGGCCAGGGCGCGGGCTGAGTGCAGGATGGTGCCGTCACCACCGACGACGATGGCCAGGTCGCAACGCTGTCCCAGTTGATCTAGGGTGACTGTTTCCAGCTCTGATGGTGGCAGGGTCTTGGCGGCGCTCTCGCTGAGAATAACTGTGATATCTCTTTCCATCAGGAAGTTGATCAGTGTGGTGATGGTGCCACCAATGCTCAGGTCGCTGAACTTGCTGATAATGCCAATTGTTTTGAATTCTATTTTCATAGGGCCAACTCTATGATAATTGAGATGATTTTTCCATATTAGTATTTATTGGGCTTGATTGGGCATGGCTTGACAGTGCCGGGGACAGTTGGTAGCTTTTTTTGATGCTTAGTGGTCGCTACGACTGGCAGTCAGGGCTATCCCTTTTGAATTTGAATCTTACCCTAGTTAAACGTAATCAGCATGGTAATTGATGACCTTAACGAGCGTTCTCAGCATCTGCTGAGAAGCCTGATTGAAACCTACATCCAGCAGGGGCAGCCGGTGGGCTCGCGCAGTTTGGCAACAGATTCCAGATTGGATGTTAGCCCGGCCACGGTGCGTAATGTGATGGCCGATCTTGAAGAGCTGGGGCTGATTGTGTCGCCGCATACCTCGTCTGGTCGTATTCCTACCGCCAAGGGCTATCGTATTTTTGTTGACAGTTTGTTGAAGGTGAATCCTTTGCGGGCTAGCGAAGTCAAACGGCTTGAGCGGGAACTGAGCGGCGCTTCTGAGCAAAACACCGATGCCTTGATCAGTCGTGCCTCGGGGTTGTTGTCTGAGGTGAGTCACCTGGCTGGGGTGGTGATGGTGCCGAATCGTGCCGGCATGGCGCTGCAACATATTGAGTTTATGCGGTTGTCGGAAAAGCGGGTGTTGGCAATTCTGGTAATCAGTTCGTCTGACGTACGTAATGTTGTCATCGATACCGAGCGTGAATACAGCAAGCCTGAGCTGGAAAAGATTGCCAATTATCTCAATTCAGCCTTTGTTGGTAAGGGCTTGGCGGCAGTGCGTGAAACCCTGCTGCGGGAGATGCGTGAAGCCAAAGCTGATATGGATGCGCTGATGCAGTCGGCCATCGAAATGGCCGGCAAGGTGTTTGAAACGACCGGTGACGGCAAGGGCGATTACGTTATGGCGGGGCAGACCAACCTGATGGGCTGCTCAGGCTTGTCACACGTGGACCGCTTACGGCAGTTGTTCGAGGCGTTTAATGCTAAGCAGGATATCCTCTATCTATTAGATAACAGCATGCAGTCCAAAGGTGTGAAGTTGTTTATCGGTGAGGAATCGGGCTATCAGGTGTTGGATGAATGCAGTGTAGTGACAGCCCCATATGAGGTTGATGGTCAGTGCCTCGGTGTGCTCGGGGTGATTGGTCCGACCCGAATGGCCTATGAACGTGTTATCCCGATTGTCGATGTCACGGCAAAATTATTGGGTTGTGCCTTGAATCAGCGTTAACTATCCCCATATTCCCCACAGGCAATAATCAGTAACGTCTTTAAGTGATTGATATTAGTGATATCATGGCGCCCGCTAGAATGGGCCGTATTTTTGGAGTGAGAGACCTGAGGTCATGACAAAACAAGCAAACGAGAACAACGAAGCAATGGAATCCCAGGAAAATATTGAAGCTGTTGACGCAGCCGAGGCTGAGGTGGTTGAAGAGGTTGGCGCTGAGGCAGCTGCAGATCAGCCTAATTATGACGTCCTGATGCGGAGCCTGCAGGAGGCTCAGGCCAAGCTCGAAGAGCAGCGCGAGCAGGTGTTGCGGGTGCAGGCTGAACTGGAAAATGTTCGTCGTCGTGCTGAGCGTGATGTTCAGGGGGCACACAAGTATGCGCTGGAAAAATTCGTTAATGAACTGTTGCCAGTGAAAGACAGTCTTGAGATGGGTGGTGCAGCGGCCAAAGTGGAAAATAACGATTTGGCCAAGGTGAGTGAAGGTATTGAGCTGACGGTGAAAATGATGACTGATGTGATGGCCAAGTTTGGTGTTGCCGAAGTTAACCCTGTTGGCCAGCCATTTGATCCCGAGTTACATCAAGCGATGTCGATGCAGGATGTTCCTGATGCCAAGCCCAATACGGTTATTACTGTGTTCCAGAAGGGCTACCAGCTGAATGATCGTCTGGTGCGTCCTGCCATGGTTGTGGTTGCCGGTGCTAAATCGGGTGGCCAGCCATCGAGTGAGAATAGTATCGACGAGATGGCTTGATTTTGATTTGAGTAGCCCCCATATGTTGGGAAAGCGTCGTTAAAGACAAGATAATTGAATTTTTAAGAAAAATTTTACGGAGAAATGGCAATGGGCAAAATTATAGGTATTGACCTCGGTACCACTAACTCGTGTGTGGCGGTGATGGAAGGTGGCAAGCCACGTGTTATTGAAAGCAGCGAAGGCGATCGCACCACACCCTCAATCATCGCTTATGCTGATGACAATGAAGTGCTGGTGGGCCAGTCGGCCAAGCGCCAGGCAGTCACCAACCCAGCTAATACTCTGTATGCCATCAAGCGTCTGATTGGTCGTCGTTTTAAGGATAAAGAAGTTCAGAAAGACATCAAAATGGTGCCTTATAATATTGTTGAAGCCGACAACGGTGATGCCTGGGTTGAAGTCAATGGCAAGAAGATGGCAGCCCCAGAGATTTCTGCCCGCGTTTTGCAGAAGATGAAGAAGACCGCCGAAGATTATCTTGGTGAAGAGGTAACAGAAGCGGTTGTTACCGTGCCTGCATACTTTAATGATTCTCAGCGTCAGGCGACTAAGGATGCCGGCAAGATCGCTGGTCTGGACGTTAAACGCATCATCAATGAACCAACGGCCGCAGCTCTGGCCTACGGCATGGACAAAAAGACCGGCGATCGTAAGATTGCGGTCTATGACTTGGGTGGTGGTACTTTCGATGTTTCTATTATTGAAATTGCTGAAATTGAAGGTGAACACCAGATCGAAGTATTATCTACAAACGGTGATACCTTCCTCGGTGGTGAAGACTTTGATCTGCGTCTGATTGACTATCTGTCTGATGAGTTCAAGAAAGAGAGCGGTATTGATCTGCACAGTGATCCAATGGCCTTGCAGCGCCTGAAAGAAGCGGCTGAAAAGACCAAGATTGAGTTGTCATCTAGCCAGCAGACCGACGTTAATTTGCCTTACATCACAGCTGATGCTACTGGCCCTAAACATCTGAATATCAAGTTGACGCGTGCCAAGCTGGAGTCTCTAGTTGATGATCTGGTTACACGTACCATCGACCCTTGTCGTCTAGCCTTGAAAGATGCTGGTCTGTCTACGTCGGATATCGATGATGTCATTCTGGTGGGTGGTCAGACGCGTATGCCTAAGGTTCAGGATGCGGTGCAGGAATTCTTCGGCAAAGAGCCACGCAGAGATGTCAATCCTGATGAGGCGGTTGCTGTTGGGGCTGCGATTCAGGGTGGTGTTTTGGGTGGTGAAGTTAAAGATGTGCTGTTGCTTGATGTTACGCCATTGTCGCTGGGTATCGAAACCATGGGCGGCGTGATGACCAAGCTGATCGATAAGAACACGACTATCCCGACTAAAGCCAATCAGGTCTTCTCTACAGCGGATGATAACCAGACTGCAGTAACCGTACATGTACTGCAGGGTGAGCGTGAGCAGGCAGCGGGCAATAAATCTCTGGGTCGTTTTGACTTGGGCGATATTCCGCCAGCACCACGTGGTGTGCCTCAGATTGACGTAATCTTCGACATCGATGCCAACGGTATTTTGAATGTTTCGGCTCAGGACAAGGCGACTGGAAAAGAAACCTCTATTACCATTAAGGCGTCTTCAGGTTTGTCTGATGAAGATGTTGAAAAAATGGTTAACGATGCTGAGGCCCATGCTGAGGAAGATCGTAAATTCCACGAATTGGTCTCAGCACGCAATACTGCTGACGGCATGATCCACGCCACTACTAAATCTATGGACGAGCTGGGTGAACAGGTTGAAGCGGAAGAGAAGGCAAGTATCGAGTCTGCCATCGAAACCTTGAAAGAAGCCATGAAGGGTGAAGATAAGGATGACATCGAAGCCAAGACTCAGGCCTTGACTGAGGTCTCTGGCAAATTGGCCGAGCGTGTTTATGCGCAGAAGGGTGCAGAAGGCGGTGCCGAAGCCCAGTCTCAACCTAGTGCTGAAGCAGAAACTGAGTCAGCGGCCAAGGATGATGTGGTTGATGCTGAGTTTGAGGAAGTTAAAGACGACAAGTAAGTCGACAAACTGAGTGATGTAAGGTGATGACAGGCGTGGTCTTTGGCCCCGCCTGTCGTTGCGTGTTAGGGATCTGAAAATGCCATCGTGGCATTATGAATAATAGAAGCTTAGGTTTATGGCCAAACGAGATTTATACGAAGTTTTAGGGGTGGCGAAGAACGCCAGCGAAGGCGATATCAAGAAGGCTTATCGTCGCGCCGCACAGAAACACCATCCTGACCGCAATCCTGATAATGCCGAGGCAGAAGAGAAGTTCAAGGAGGCCAAGCAGGCCTACGAAGTTCTTTCTAACGCTCAGAAACGTGCCGCCTATGATCAGTTTGGTCATGCTGGGGTGGATTCTTCTGCTGCTGGTGGCCCCGGTGCTGGCGCTGCTGGTGCGGGAAATTTCGGTGACATCTTTGGCGATGTGTTTGGTGATATCTTTGGTGGCGCCCGTGGTGGCGCTGGCGGTGGTGGGGCCAACGTCTATCGCGGTGCTGATCTGCGTTACAATCTGGATTTGAGCCTGGAAGAGGCGGTGGCCGGTACTACGGTCAAGATTCGCGTCCCCACCCATGTGAAATGTAAACCTTGTGATGGTTCAGGTGCCAAGAAGGGCAGTAGTCCGACCGTTTGTTCTACCTGTGGTGGTCATGGTCAGGTACGGGTGCAGCAAGGTTTCTTTTCTCTGCAGCAAACCTGTCCTCACTGTCATGGTAAGGGCAAGGTAATCAAGGATCCTTGTGGCAGTTGTCATGGCCAGGGCCGTGTTAAAGAACAAAAAACCTTGTCAGTTAAGATCCCTGCTGGCGTTGATACGGGTGATCGCATTCGCCTTGCCGGTGAGGGTGAGGCTGGTGAGAATGGTGGTCCAGCTGGCGATCTGTACGTGCAGGTCAAGGTGCGGCCACATGCTATTTTTAGCCGTGAAGAGAGTGACCTTTACTGCGAAATGCCAATCAGTTTTGTTACCGCTGCCTTGGGCGGTGAGTTGGATGTGCCGACTCTTGAGGGGCGTGTGAAATTAAAAATTCCGGCCGAGACACAAACAGGCAAGGTGTTTCGTCTGCGTGGTAAGGGCGTTAAGTCGGTTCATGGTGGTGGTGTTGGTGATCTGATGTGTCGGGTTGAAATAGAAACGCCAGTCCATCTGAATCGCAGGCAAAAAGAATTGCTGGAGCAGTTTCAGCAGGCTACGGAGGAGGGTGACGGTAAGCACAGCCCCCGCACCAGTACTTGGTTTAATGGTGTGAAAAAGTTTTTTGAAGAGTTGAAACCGTAGCCATTGGTTCTGAGCTGAAGTTTGCCGGGAGAATAAAATGACGAGAATTGCAATTGCTGGAGCTGCTGGACGAATGGGGCGTAACCTGATCGATGCCTGTCATCAACATCCCGAGCTGAAAGTGGCTGTGGCTACGGAGTGGTCGGGTAGTTCATTGCTGGGGGCGGACGCCGGTGAGTTGGCTGGTGTCGGTAACCTTGGCGTAGCTTTGGTTGATGATCTGTCAGCTGTGACAGATCAGTTCGATGTGTTGATTGATTTTACCTCTATAGAGGCGACTCTCAGTCATCTTGAGGTTTGCCGTAAGGCAGGTTGTTCGCTGGTGATAGGGACTACCGGTTTCAGTGATGAGCAAAAGCAACAAATTACTGCTGCGGCCAGTGATGTTTCTATTGTTTTTGCCCCCAATATGAGTGTTGGCGTTAACTTGACCCTGAAGCTGCTGGATATGGCGGCACGGGTGCTGGGTGATGAGGTGGATATCGAGGTGATCGAGGCTCATCATCGTCACAAGGTTGATGCGCCATCCGGTACAGCTCTGCGCATGGGTGAGGTGGTGGCTGAAGCGCTTGGCCGAGATTTGAACGAATGTGCAGTCTATGGTCGTGAAGGCCTTACTGGCGAGCGTGAGCGTAAAACAATTGGTTTTGAGACCATCCGTGCCGGCGATATCGTTGGTGAACACACGGTAATGTTTGCCGATATCGGCGAGCGGGTTGAGATTACCCACAAGGCCTCCAGCCGCATGACATTTGCCAATGGTGCGGCCCGGGCGGCAGCCTGGTTGGGCGATAAAGATACGGGCTTGTTTGATATGCAGGATGTGCTTGGTCTAAAAGACTAAATCTGTACTTTTGCAGCAGAGGTGCGTGGACACAAGGGGTCATCTAAAGTAAAATTTGGCTGATTTTGTATCAGTATTTTAAAAAGCGGGGTGGGTCGCGAGAACCACCCCGCTTTTTGTAGATAGCTCCTGGAGGATGAATTGGAAAAGTCGGCCCTGTTAGTCTTGGAAGATGGTACTGCGTTCTATGGTAAAGCCATAGGAGCAGAGGGGCAGACTGTTGGTGAGGTGGTGTTTAATACCTCAATGACGGGTTATCAGGAAATTCTCACCGATCCCTCTTATTGTCGCCAGATCGTTACTCTGACCTACCCCCATATCGGTAATGTTGGCGCTAATAGCGAAGACGAAGAGTCAGGTGAGATTGTTGCCAGCGGTCTGGTGATTCGCGATTTGCCCCTGATTGCCAGTAGCTGGCGTCAGCAGGAGAGCCTTGGTGCTTATCTCAAACGTCACAATGTGGTTGCGATTGCCGATATCGATACTCGTAAGCTGACTCGCGCCCTGCGCGAAAAGGGTGCCCAGGCGGGTTGTATCGTCGCTGGGGTTGACCTCGATGAAGCCGTCGCCCTGGCAGCGGCCAAAGGTTTTGGCGGTCTGAAGGGGATGGATCTGGCCCAAGAAGTGACTACCCGTCAGCCGTTTGAATGGGCTCAGGGTAGTTGGAATATCAAGAGCGGCCTGCCAGAAGCTCCGCATCCCGTTGAAGAAAAACTACCTCATCACGTAGTTGCCTATGACTACGGTGTGAAGCGCAATATTTTGCGGATGTTGGTGGATAGAGGTTGCCGTCTGACGGTTGTGCCGGCGCAGACCCCGGCCAGCGAAGTGCTGGCCATGAATCCCGACGGTGTGTTTCTCTCCAATGGCCCGGGTGATCCGGAGCCATGTGATTATGCCATCAGCGCAATCAAAGACATCCTGGAAACGAAAGTGCCGGTGTTCGGGATCTGTCTCGGTCATCAGCTTCTGGCTTTGGCCAGTGGCGCCAAGACGGTGAAGATGAAGTTTGGCCACCACGGCGGTAATCACCCTGTTTTTGAAGATGAGGCCAAACGCGTCATGATTACCAGTCAGAACCACGGTTTTGCCGTTGATGAAGAGAGTCTGCCTGACAATCTGCGCGCTACGCATCGTTCCTTGTTTGATGGTTCGTTGCAGGGCATTCATCGTACTGATGTAGCAGCGTTCAGTTTTCAGGGTCACCCAGAGGCTAGCCCGGGTCCGCATGACGCGGCGCCGCTGTTCGATCATTTCATCGATCTGATTCAAGCAGCCAAACAATAATTACCCAGCGTATATTAAGTTTATGTACTAGCAATTGAGTTGAATAATGCCAAAACGTACTGACATACAAAGCATCCTGATTATCGGCGCCGGCCCCATCGTCATCGGTCAAGCCTGTGAATTTGATTACTCTGGCGCCCAGGCATGTAAGGCGCTGCGTGAAGAGGGTTATCGCGTCATTCTGGTGAACTCAAATCCAGCCACCATCATGACCGATCCCAACATGGCTGACGCCACCTACATCGAGCCGATTACCTGGCAGACCGTGGCCCAGATTATTGAGGCAGAAAAGCCGGATGCGCTGCTGCCGACCATGGGTGGTCAAACTTCACTGAACTGTGCCCTGGACTTGGCCCGTGAAGGGGTGTTGGAAAAGCATGGTGTTGAGATGATCGGTGCTGATCGTGATGCCATTGATAAGGCGGAGGACCGTGATCGTTTCGCCAAGGCGATGCGTAAAATCGGTTTGGACATGCCTAAGGCAGACGTGGCCCATAACCTGGAAGAGGCGTTTGCGGTTCAAGAGACAGTTGGTTTTCCAGCCATTATCCGTCCTTCTTTCACTATGGGTGGAAGTGGTGGCGGTATTGCCTATAACAAGGAAGAGTTCGTTGAGATCTGCGAGCGCGGCCTGGATCTGTCACCTACCAATGAACTATTGGTAGAAGAATCCATCATCGGTTGGAAAGAGTATGAGATGGAGGTGGTGCGTGATCGTAATGACAACTGCATTATTATCTGTTCGATTGAGAACCTTGATCCAATGGGGGTGCATACCGGTGATTCGATCACTGTGGCTCCGGCTCAGACTCTGACGGATAAGGAATACCAGATCATGCGTAACGCCTCTTTGGCGGTACTGCGTGAGATTGGTGTTGATACCGGTGGCTCTAACGTCCAGTTTGCGATTAACCCTGAAAATGGCCGCATGATAGTTATCGAGATGAATCCGCGTGTGTCGCGTTCATCGGCACTGGCCTCAAAGGCAACCGGTTTCCCGATTGCTAAGGTAGCCGCCAAGCTGGCAGTGGGTTACACCCTGGATGAATTGAAGAACGAAATTACCGGTGGTGCTACGCCAGCTTCTTTCGAGCCTTCGATCGATTATGTTGTGACCAAGGTGCCGCGTTTTACTTTTGAAAAATTTGCGCAGGCAGAGCCGTTGCTAGGCACACAGATGAAATCTGTTGGTGAGGTAATGGCG
>Ga0316207_10003293_pt1 | contig 15184 bp, 20 predicted proteins | sample 6weekpyrite_MG_FD_204943 | JGI IMG/M metagenome (GOLD analysis project Ga0316207, IMG submission 204943) | Microbial mat bacterial communities from mineral coupon in-situ incubated in ocean water Damariscotta River, Maine, United States -... | ecosystem: Environmental > Aquatic > Marine >... | reverse complement strand
TAGGGTACGAAGATATCAAAAATCAAATCCAAACCCAATTCCAAATCCCAGAGAAAAAGTGTCTTTATCAAAATTTAAAGAACAACCCAGATTCCATTAGATACTTCTCTTCAGACTAAAAAACCCATAAAAATCGTCCAAACAACTTGTTTGGACTTTTTTACCAAGTAACCTTTTTAGAGATAAAATTGATGGAATTTCTTTAGGTTTAGTAATTAACACACATCAACTACAACTACAACAAACAACTTATGTCAAAGAACACAGTTTCACAAGAAAAGGCAGACACACTGAGAAAGCTTATTAGCAAGATTAGAAGTTTCCCTATGAATTTTACGGACGAGAAGGTCTTTGATTCTCTCTTTGAAGTCAAACCCAAAGAACCAATTGCTCCAAAGAAACCAATTGTAACTACTAGTAAAAAACCAGTAGCCGTCGTGCCCAAGAAACAGCTTTCAGCACTTGAAAAAATGTCAAAGAATTTAAATGAGTTCTTTGCTTTAATGCATAAGGCTAGTTTTACGGACACAGGAGACTTCGGACGCAATGGACAACTTGTTGGTGCAGACTTGTGTACCAATAGTGGTAGTTTCCACACAATCCTTACTCAGATCGAGAAGTTGGATATTATGAAGGAAGATGGAGCAAAAGATTTTCTCCTGAGAAGAGTTCAAGATATGAAAATTGGAGCAATGGGGAGTCAAACAGACCTTTGGGAGGCCACTTCAATGTTTGTTGGTACTTTTGACTGGGTCAAGGAATTGGACAAGAAATACAAGGTCCTTTCAGCAACAAACAGAACTCAATTGAATAAGGATATTAAGCAACTTGATATGTGCTATGGTAAATCCAAATAAAGAACAACTTTTAAAGTCCAAACGTATGTTTGGACTTTTTTACCAAATGGTCTTTTTAGAGCTAAAATTGATGGAATTTCTTTAGGTTTAGTAATTAACACACATCAACTACAACTACAACCAACAACAAACAAGTTATGTCAAAGAACACAATTTCACAAGAAAAGGCAGACACACTGAGAAAGCTGATTAGCAAGATCAGAAGTTTTCCTATGAATCTTACGGACGAAAAGGTCTTTGATTCTCTCTTTGAAGTCCAATCAGAGTCAAAACCAAGTTCAAAACCAGACTGGAAGTCAGCAGTTAGAAACTCCAAGAAACTGTACTTTAATGAGTACTACAACGAGTTCACTGTAAAGACTGAAACAGAGACTTTCTTCTTCTACTTTGCGGAAGATGATCCCAAGAGTGAACCAATCAAGGGTGTGATCGAGATCCCACTTGAAGATGAGGGTGATCTCATGAACCTTCAAAACACTATTCTTCTTGAAGTTTCTGGAGAAGACTCAAAGCTTGAAGAACTCGAGTACATCTCGAGATTTCCTGGTGAGATCGAATTTGACGAAAAGATCTATCTTTCAAACTTGAAAAAGGTTTCCATTCCAATCTACGAACCAGTTCACAGTCGTATGATCCCATCCGTAGAGACTATCTGTATCACAAATCCAAGTCTTGTTGACATTTCACTTGACAAGATTCCAGAGACTCTTAAAGAGTTTTATATCCCCCCAGAAAACCAACCAGATGTAATCACTGAAACCCCAAACTTCTTTGGGTTTGTCAAATCTCTCAAGAAGAAGGTACCAGGAGTCAAAGTGAATGTTAAAGAAGCAACTGCCAAGACATGGTGCAAGAACAATCCCGATTATGCTCAGTTCATGAACACAAACTAAAATAAAGAAGCAACTTTTATAAGCGGTGTTAAAACACTGCTTTTTTTACACAAGTTCACACAAATTGAAAAAAATCAAACCACTGACAAAACAAAATGTCTCTTTATACTAATTGTAAGAATTGGAGGGTTGTTGAACGCTCTTTTGATTGTGACAAACTTACCCAAGTCATTGAATGTATGTCACAAGAAGAAGCTGCTCTGAAGTGTAAAGACATTAAGAACAGATTCAATCTTGTGTATACCATTGCTCCGAGCGAAGAAGAGGATCCTCACGCTTTATTGCATAAGTTCCTTGACGAGAAAATTGCTATCTGGCGCGAGAAGGGTCTTTGGGGATTTGAGTGGACCATTCAGATCGATCGCAAGAAGATTATTGAATCCATTGAAACTTTGATGAAAATAATTGAGGATTGTAGAACACGTAGTGAAGGAGGTGCACTTGAGCAATATGAAAATACAACTTCATTCGAATTCAACTTTGATCTTCTATGTTCAGTGTTTCCTATTAACATCAATAATGATGATGCAACTTACATTCAAGGGGAAATTTCTGAAGTTCTTTGGAATTTCATTCGTGAGACTTACTTTTGGGGTGATTCCGATGTTTTGGGATTGGACTCCGATGACTAGACTTAAACGCAAGCATTTTCGCTAAGTTTTAACGTTTTTTTTTAACAAATTCTGATTATCAGAAAATCAGACACAATTTGATCTGACTATCAGAATTTAGACTGATTTCAACCGAATTTCAACCATTTTACAAGGGTTTTTGAGCAATTTCAAGCCTTTTTACCTGGTCTTTTCAAACAACAACTAATCAGATGTTTCAAACAAAATTCTGGCTAATTGGCAAATGGCTTGTTAACAAAAAAATTGACATATTTTGTTTAAAGTCTAGTATATGCACACATAAAACGAATATGAGCATTCAACTCAACCAAACTCAACTTTCCAACCTTATCTCAAAGGCAAGACAAGACACGACTACTTCAATTGAAGAGCTTATGTCAAGTCTGAGTATCAATCCCAAGAATATGAGAGTCATGAAGTGTTCTCATTGCAATTCTATTTCTCATACCAAGCCTAGATGTCCTGATCTTGTTCATCTTACTACTTGTAAGAGATGTGGTCTTTCTAGAGACCACTACACTGCCAATTGTCCAAAGAACAGACAAAGAGTTAGAAAATGCAGCAACTGCAAAGAACAAGGTCACTTTATCTACAATTGTCCGAAACCAGTTGTTGAAAAAACCAAAAAGGTCTACCATTGCAAACTGTGTGGTTCACCTGAACACAACTCCAAGACTTGCCCTGATTCTGACAGTGATCGCAGAAACACTTGTGGGATTTGCTTTGAAAAAGGACATAACAGAACAACTTGTAAGAAACAATGTGACCACTGTGGATTAACAGGCCACCAAGTTACTGATTGTCCTAATTGGGCAGAAAACAACGACCAAGACCAAGACATCCCTTACTTTGAAGACTCTGACGACTCTGACGAACTCCAAGAAGTCCTCGATTCAGAAGAAGAATCTGACTCAGATGAAGATACAGACACAGAATAGAATAGAACAGCTAAATAAAAACCAAATTTTATTTTTTTTCAAAATTTTTCCAAAATTGAAAATTATTCGATCTTTAAAAAATCAAAATGGATACTTCAAGTACTACTTTTAGACTCTGTGTTTTAGCTCTTGTTGGTGTTGCTGGATACGCTGGTTGGGTTTATTCTCAACAAGAAACAGAAGAACCAACTCAAGTTTCAACGACGGGATTACCACCAACAAATCTTTCAAAGACGGAAGAATAGTAATATAAAAACGTGTAAAACGCATAAAATTCTTTTTTTTTTGTTAGACAATTTGAGGTAATTGAAAAAAAACTCTTAGAATAGGATAAAGCACCAATCTAAACTTTTTTCTATTAACAAATAGCAAATACAATGTCAGCTGTTACTGATCAAATTAATGCAATTTTGGATAAGCCAATGAAGAAGAACAAACAGACATGGAATTTCTTTGACAAACCCGATAAAGAACCAAAATATAGAGGTAGGGTGTTTACCAAGAAGAAGGGAAAGATTGATATTGGTTGGGACACAAAGTTTAGTTCAATCAATAATCTGTTTGACCAACTTATTTTGATTGCTTCATTTGATCCAGATCACATCAAACCAGAGACAAAAAAGACTTTTAAGAGTCTTGGTGACTCTATTATGTCTATTAAAGAGACTCCGTCGACTATTGGACTTGTTCAACAGTTGAAGGCTGTGTACAATGTAATTGGAGGAAAGGTCGGTGGATACAGAAGACATTTCTATCTTCCAAACGAAGAACTTTGGTTTAATTACGCAGTGAAGTACATCAATGAAAACGTATTGATTCATAGACTTAAGAGACACTTTCCGGTTAATTCCAAGGTTATTGTAACTAGACCCTACAAATCAAGCGACGCTAGAATTGTTAGTATTTCCAAGGTAGGAATTAGAGTTAGATTCAATCAGGGTGAACAAACAGGCCAAATCAAATTAATCCCAATGAATATGATTGATCAGAGCAAGAGACCAGCAGGACTTTCAGATCCAATTGTAAAGGCGAGTTTTTCAGTAAAAGAACTTCAACAAAGACTCAACGCAATTAAAGAGGCAGGAGCAGCAAAAGTTAACAGAAGAGAATTCGAAAAGTTGACTTCTGATATTGCAATTGAGTACATTTCTTCTCCAAGTTCTTCACTTAAAAAGTTGGTTGATGACCACACAAACTTTGTTAAGAAGCTTTCTATTAGTACATTGACAGTTAAACAAAAGGTAGACAAGATGGAAGAAGAAGAGTTTGATGAAGATATTGTCTATTCGGAAGACAAGATTGAAGGAGAAACAGAGAAATTTGCAGTTTCAGGAGATGACTTTGACGCACATCAAGGAATGTCCGAGTTTAATCAGAGAACACTTACAAAAATCAAAAACACAAAACCCAAAACACCAGAAGGTGTTATTATCCAAGACTTTATGAACCAACTTTTTGGTAAGGATGAAATGGAAGAAGAACTGGATCTTAGAATCCCAAAGAAGGTCTATGAAGACATTTCAAAAATGAAGGAACTCTTTCAAACAAGAGGTATTGACTCTGACAACTCTAATTTGTTAAAGGCTATCGTTATCTCAAGACTCTTCTTTGTCTTTAACAGTGTTCTCCCAAAACACGAATTCATCAATCCTTATATCCTTGCAAGTTGTGGAGAAGGTAACATTTTCTCAGACTATAAGTTTGTTGCTTGTGCAGCAGGTATTACAGGAGATCTCAAGAATGTCAACACTTTCTCTGAAGGTCAACTCGTAAAGTTAATGTCTGGTGTAACACTCTTCAAGAATCTTGTTGATCTCTACATTTCAGAGTTTGGTCTCAAGATCTTCAATGTTAAGAAGAACTACGATGTCACCAAGCCACTTAACTACCAGGCAGCAAAGGACATCAAGAGAATCCAAAAGAAGGACAAGAATGGTATGACAAGAATGGATTACAAGAGAGCAGCAAAGAGACAAGAGAGACCCAACTTTATGAGATTAGACACACTTCTTGGAGATGATACTGGTAGAGTCCAGAAATACAAGAACTCTTCAAGATCTGATATCATCAACTTGGTTCCAAGTGACCTTAGAGACTATCTCAAGAATATTGACACAAAAACACTTCAATCAATTGTAACTAGAAAAGGTGTTCAGTACCTTGCCGTTGTAGCCAACAAAGAAGCAGAGAAAGAAAGAAAGTTCAAGGAGATCTACGACAAGGTCCCAAGCGAACTTCATAAGTATCTTGTGTCCTTTACAAAGAAGGAGTTGATGGAACAATCAACTGACAAGATTCTCCAAGAAGCAATGAAAAAGAAACTTGCTAAACTCAAATCAGAAACCAAGGAAACCAAAGAAAAGAAGAAAAAGAAGAAAGAGAAAAAGGTAGTGAAACCAAGAATTTCTGAAGCTGACGCCAAGAAGTTGCTTCAAGGTCTTGACTCCAGAAAACTTGTTTAAAAAAACAAAAGTAATAGACTCAAGTAATAAAAAAATTTTTTTTGTTGATGTTTGGTTTCGTAAAAGAATTCTATTACAGAACAATTTACAAGAAGTTAGGGAGTTCTGACAATAAGGTTCCTATTTTCTCTTTGAATGGTAAAAGGGTTATTGCCAAGGTTGTCGATGTTTACGATGGAGATTCTGTCACAGTTGTATTCAAGTACAATGGTAAGTTAAGGAGATTCAAAATTCGTATGTATGGATATGACACACCAGAAATTAGAACAAAAGACATTCAAGAAAAGGAAGCAGCAATTAAAGCAAGAGACATTCTAAGAACAAAGATACTTGGAAAATTGGTAAAGTTAGAATGTGGTGAGTTTGACAAATACGGAAGACTCTTAGGAACGATCTTTAGTGTATCTGACGATGAATGTATTAACAAATTCATGGTTGAATCCAAATTAGGTTATGAGTACTTTGGGAAAACAAAAAAAGAATTTAATCTTTCTGAGAAAGATTAAATAAGTGATCCCAACTTTTGTTGGGGTTACAAGCAGCGCTTGTCCTCGCTGCTCTCGGAGATCCAAAGAGCGTTCTTCGCTCTTTTACATCAACTGACAAGAATTAAAACTAGTTGTTTCTTGAATATTGGTCTGGGTTTGGGATTGGCTTGGTTCTTTCCGTTTAAGTCTACCTGGAATGTTATTTAAACATCCAGAACAGATTCTTGTTTTATTTCCATCATTCGTTGTCATCATAATAGGATAATCTTTTTTTAAACAACTTGTACAATAAGCATACGAGTTATTAATGTAATCGATGTAGCTTTCTCTATCTTTAAAACTATCAAGACAAGAAGAACAAAACTTAATAGAACCGCCATCTAGTGTAACTGGAGTTACAGAAGGTTCTTCAGATAGACACATTGTACATCTTGGATCATCATCGATTAAATGTATTTCAGATGGTTTAATTGTTCTAGCTTGGGTTGGGACTGGACTTTCAAAGAACTGATCGAGATCTGAATTGGGTTTTGGTTTAATTGTAAGATCAGATTCATCTTTTGAACTTTTATAAATATGAAAGAATTGGTGATTATTCTCAGGGAAACCGCAATCGACACATACGTCCATTTAACTCTTAATTAACAATTATTCCCATGTTTTTACGCAATTTTTATATAGTAATAGTAATAGCTTACTATGGAAACAAAGACTAAACGTATTTTATTATTTTTAATTGGATGTATTGGTGTTCGGTTTTTGTTAGTTGTATTGGCAAAGAAGTCTAGTACAAGAACTTTGAAATATCTAGGATACATTGCAATGTTGCCAGCTTTAGGATTTGCTTTGATTTACTTGTTTGGTTGGAGAAAGACAGGAGCAGAGGTATTCGGAGATCGAATTTGGTGGAATAATCTAAGACCAGTCCATTCCTTGTTGTATTTCCTTTTTGCTTATCTTGCAATCAATGGAAATAGGAAATCATGGATGGTATTACTTATTGATGTATCTATTGGTCTTGTTGCTTTTGTAAACCACCATAAATTACTGAAATTGGTTTAAACTTTTTTAATCTTTGATTAAAAGTTTCAAGCGAAGCGTTCGAGCTTTGCTCGGCTTTTTGTCATGACTTTTCTTAAAAGTCTAAAATATATATTTTTTGTTGAAATTTTGATGAATTTAATCTGATATTCGAAAATCAGAGTAAAAAAACGAAAATCAGAATAAGAATTGATGAAATCAAATGGAATTTTGGTGAAAATGGAGAGTTCTAGCTGAAGGATCATCTGTGTCCTCCCACTTTGGCATCCATTTGTATGGAATGTCCGTTTTTTTATAATGCTTTCTAAATACAGTTTGAAAGTATTCTTCTTCAGTGAAACCTTGTTTCTCGCAATAAACCCGAATTGCATTTACCCAATTGTATCCAACAGCATCACTGAAAGCATCTTTTTGTCTAAAGAGAACTTCCTTTGGAAGGATTGAATGGAATGAAGATCTAAGAAGCCATTTTTCCATACTCCTCGTTGAATCTTTGATCAATTCAAATTCATTTGTAGATGGCATTTTATGAATTGGATCAAGTGAAATTACGTAATCAACAAATTCTTTATCCAAAAACGGAACTCTCACTTCAAGACCACAACAAGCTGTCGACCTATCAGATCTAAGTGCGTCAAAAAATCTAATGTCTGATAGAAGCCTTTCAGTTTCTTTTTGGAAATCTTCTTTGGAGGGAGCAGAATGGAAATAGAGATATCCACCAAATAATTCATCACTTCCTTCACCTGAAAGCAAGACTTTGACATTTGTATTCTCTGAAATCCATTTGGACAAGAGATACATTCCTGTCGACGCTCTAATTGTTGTTGTGTCATTACTTTCAAGGATTCTAATTACTTCTGAAATCGAATTGATCGCTTCGGATTCTTTAATCTTAACTGTTGTATGATCTGTTTTGATAAATTCTGCAACCTTTTCAGCAAAGTAAATGTCTGGACAAATTTCCTTTAACTCTGATGTTTCTTTGGAGAATTGGTCATCTGGAATAATTCCAATACTAAATGATTTCAGTTGGGTTGAAGATTCCTCCTGTGCAATCGCAGCAATCAATGAACTGTCGAGACCACCAGAAAGAAACACTCCTATTTCCCTATCAGAACTTAATCTCTTTTTAATAGCAGTTCTTAATTTGTTAGAAACCATTGACTTGATTGTATGAATTGTATTGTCTAAGAAATGTCTATTGTTAATGATCTCTTGGCTAAATGTGTTGATTTTGTTCTCAGCGATTATTTCTTGTGTTGGGGTGTTTTGATTGAAGTCATATTTGACTAAAGTTCCGTTTTTAATTTGATATGAAACTCCTTTGATACTTTTCCCTTCTGATGCAAATGTAATTCCTTTTGGTGTAAGATTGTTTCTATACATTGGTCTAACACCAAGCGGATCTCTTCCTTGATAAATAACGCCACTCTGAAAATCGATAATAAGAAATGCATAAACACCATCAAGTTCATTTAGGAATTCTGTGACCTCCAACTTGTATAATAGTTCTGTTTCCGGAGGGTTTCTGATTTCTTTGTACATACTTTGAAGAATCTCACAATCTGATTCAGAATTTCTGGTTAACATGAATTTTCCTTGGAGCTCATCAAGGTTGTAGATTTCTCCATTACAGACAATTGCAAATTCAGGTGATTCTTCATTTGGATAAAAAAATGGTTGATTTGCATTTTCTTCTTGACCATGAATTGCTAGACGATGAAATCCAAGTGTTAAATAAAATTCTTTGAATTTGAATGTCTTCAAGTAGTGATTCTCTGGCCCTCTTGACTTTATTTTATCAAACATTCTCTTTGTTTCTGTATCTTCTGGTTTATTCTTTGTAATGTTACAGTAGATACCACACATTCTTTGTCTTGACCTTAAGAAAAGTTTGAGGAAAAAAACGCTTAGTTTTATTTAATCTTGACTATGAATCCTTCAAAATTCGAGGAACAGTCAAAAGAATTTCTTTTTAACGTTTTTAGTAACTTTAATTATAAAGATTGGGAATTTTTAATGCAAAGTTTATTATTCGGAGATCCTTTTGAAGAAGCTTGCGATTTTTCAAAACTTTACTATATAATAGGTTGTAATATGTCAGTTAAACAGTATTATAAAGTTAGACCTTTTGTTACATTTCTAAAAAATAATTATCTTAAAGATACCGAATACAGAAATGAAACAGGAGAAATAGTTCCTGAAGAAATATTTCCTTTCTCGAAAGGAAATCTAGATTTTAGATACGTTGTATCTAAAATATTTGAAGAACAATGTAAAAAGTTTGAAACTTCACTCAAAGAAATTATAAATGATTCTTGGAATGATATAAAACATTTTTATCACATCGACAACCAAGGATATTTTGACAACAATTTCAATTGGTACCCAAATAAAGAATTAATTCCAGATGATCACATTTCTGATTCCGAAAAAGAATCATATGAAAACTTTGAAAAAAATAGTTTAATCAGTGTAACTGATCTAGTTTTTTCCAAGTCAAATAGTTATTACTTAATTAGTTACGTTTAGATCTACGTTTGGAACCTCTACGCTTAGATCTGCGTTTAGATCTACGTTTAGATCTGCGTTTAGATCTGCGTTTGGATCTGCGTTTAGATCTGCGTTTGGAACCTCTGCGTCTGGATCTACGTTTGGAACCTCTACGCTTAGATCTGCGTTTAGATCTGCGTTTGGAACCTCTGCGTCTGGATCTACGTTTGGAACCTCTACGCTTAGATCTACGTTTAGATCTGCGTTTGGAACCTCTGCGTCTAGATCTACGTTTGGAACCTCTGCGTTTAGATCTACGTTTGGAAGATCTGCGTTTGGATCTACGTTTAGAACCTCTGCGTCTAGATCTACGTTTGGAAGATCTGCGTTTAAGAGATCTACGCTTGGATCTACGTTTCGAAGATCTGCGTTTGGAAACCTTACGGGATCTACGTTTAGAACTACGTTTCTTGTATTTCATTGGGGTATAGGCGTGGTTCTTTTGTGGTCTACCTCTAAGAGCTTTGGGGGTGACAAAGTGGAGAGGTCTAGTAACGGGACCAAGAACAGCAGGTCTACCTTTACCACGAGGGATAGGGGTAACAACTACACCAGGTGGAAGGACAGGGCCGACATAACGAGGTCTTCCAGCTTTACGTCTAGGACTTTTACGCTTAGAACTTCTATGTTTTGGCATTCTAATATTTTGTTAGAAAAAAAAACACGAGATGTAAAAAAAAACGCATAGGTTAAAAAAAAAGAATTGCGAATAAAATTCTGAAATAATTTGGATAAGTAAATATGAATGAATTTAATATGAATGAATTAAATGTTTCTCTTGGAGGAGAATGGAATAAAAATCTCAAAAGATGGGTATACCCAAAAACAACAGAAGGATGGTATCTGGAATGAAGAAAAATTCTTTTTAAGGATAATTTTGAGCCTAAGAAATAAAAGTCAACTTAAAACAAGTTTTTAAGTTCTCGATAATAAATTTTCTTTGAAAATTTGTATTTTTTTTAATAATTAAAGTAAGTATGCAGAGTCCTTGTTATTCGACTTTCAAACCAACGAAATCATCCGAGGAATATAAATGGAAACCAAGTGGAATGAATTCTCCATTTCACGTCTATGATGACTTCTATTTCAAAAGAGAAATCAAAGAAGCTGGTATGCCTTTTAACTATGCAACTGATCCAAACAGATTCCTTCCATTGACTGATTGTGTTCAGTACCCTCCTGGATCCGGTCAACGTGGTCCGATTGTAAAAGGAGCAACACCAATGAACGTTGTAGATCTTAACTCTGAGATCAGAAACCAATTTAGAAAAACTTCAAAGTGTCCATCCCAAAAGTACTTTCCCACACAAGTCTCTTCAAACAGAATTAATTCAATTGCAGGAAAACCACTTTCAAGAGGTACTGTGAATTTTGCTCCGGAAGGTTTTAATGGTGGAGCACCTTACCTTGGAGATAAAATTTCAAATTATGGTGCTAATTTTGTTAACACAGGACCATTAGGTGTCAATAATCTTGATTGTGATAAGTGTAATCACGGTCTTCCATGCAACTCTCCTCGTTGTGAATATGGAATGAGCCAAAAGTTTGGTGGACCAGGAATGAATCCAGTTGAAAACTTAAATATGCCACAATTTTTGGATTGCGATGTCCCAGGATTAATTCCAGAACAATCCAGACAATTTGGAAAAGCATGTAATCTTCCCGGTGTTTTCATTAATAGATTTGAAGCACTTTGTGATGACCTTCAAGATCCAAGAACAATTGACTCAAACCAAAAAATTGGAGTTGATACAAGAAATATAATTAAAGATGCTTACAGTATGCCAAACCTTAAGAAAATGTCTGGTAGACTGACCATGAAAAAAATGAAACCACAAAGAAAGTAAATTTGTTTTTTTTAGTTAAAAAAAATCTATTTGTTTTAAAATGACAGAAGAAGAATTTTTTACACCTAATCCATGTCCTATTATCTTCATTGATGGAAATGAAATGGAACTTAGTAATGAAACTGGTTATTCAACTGTCCAAAGATTATCAACTAAAGATAGAAAAAGGATTGAAATGAGAGAAAAGCAATATTATAATAAATATGGAGAAGAATGTGATGGATGGAAATATATGTGTGTATGTAGCGTTTGTTGGGAATGGCCACATTCATGTAAAGACGTTCCAATAGGAGAAGATTGTGATTGCTATCATCCTGAATTTAATGCAACTATGGACATAGAGACTTAATCTAACAAATTGTATAAACTTGTTGGAGTAAAGATTTTTGTATATTCAACTTCATCATTTACAATAATTTCATATTCTTGAGAGTATTCTTCAATAGTTTCCTCGAGTTCTTCCAAAATTTCCCAATTATTATCAATGATTCCTCTTAATACAAGGAAACATAAATGAATATCTTCTTTACAAGCTTGAATCCCAATTTGTTTATTACTGCTTAATCTTTCGAATTTTGTTTGATTTGAGTCAAACTCAATCGCATTGTAATAGTTGTCCGGCAATTCCTTTTCAAGAATACCTTTTAATGCGACTTTTAACTCTTCTTTTCCCATCTAAATTTGTTTTAACACTACAAAAAGATTCATATTCAATTTGATGACTTTTTTAGATTTTTTATTTCTTTTTTGGAGTCGGAACTTTATATAATTTCCTTCTCTTTCTATCAGGTGATGTTGCATCTGGAATATCCTTAAACAATTTACGCAACATCTTCTTATATTTTGGTGTACCCTTCTTTGGTAATTTTGGCAAAGGTTTCTTTCTAATTCTTCTAAATGCCTGTTCTTGAGTTTCACTTGGTAATTTTGGTAAAGGTTTTGATCTTCTCTTTCTTGAAGGAACTGGTGGTGGTGCTCTCTTCGAAATAAATCTTCCTTTGTTTCTTGGTGGAACTGGTGGTGGAGTTCTCGTTGTACTTGCTTTAGATTTTGGTTTTGGTTTAGATTTATTCTTGTTTCTAAATAAGTTCTCTACTTTTGAGAAGTCTCCTTTAATCTTTCCAACTTTAACACTTGGTTTTTTAGGTTTAACAACTCCCATTTTTCCCTTTAACATATTTTCAATGTTTGAATAATTCTGATTTAATTTCTTTGGATTCAGATTAATTTGTTTCTTTACAGGTGAATTGTATTTCCCTTGTCTCTTTAATAACATCTTATTTACATCCCCAAATTTGGCTTTGTTTAACTTCCCTGGTTTAACCTTTGGTGAAGAATTCTTTGCCTTTGGTTTGAATCCCATCTGTCTCTCAAGTGCAGACTTAAGATCAACATTCGAAACTTGTTGAGAACTTTGTTTCTTAACCGGTGTAACGGGACTAACGTTATTGTAACTTCCAAAACTTGAATTCGGACTTGGTGAATCTGGACTATCACCAGCCAAAGCCCTTCTCCTCTGAAGAATACCCATTCTTAATTGCTGTTGTAAATTCTTCTTTGGGCTTGGGTTTCTTTTCTTTGGACTAAATTTCTTCTTTGGACTTGGTGTTTTCTTTTTTGGAGTTGGGTTTCTTTTCTTTGGAGATAATTGTTTTTGTCTATTTGCAAAAAGATTTTCGATTGCTGAAAAATCACCTTTAATTTTCTTTGGAACAGGTTTATAATCTCTTTGTACCTTTTTTGGAACTTTGACGATTGATCCAACTTGTTTTAACGGAGATCTTGATCCAAGTTTGTAATTTAGAATGTCTTTACACAATTCTTTTTTAGATCTATTGATAACAGATTTAGTTTTCCCAGCTTTAGTTGTTGAAATGTTAAGTCTTCTAGCTTCTTCTTGGATAATACTGAGAGGAGTATTTGCAAAATTCTCACAATCTTTTTTATTGAATGAAAAATTCTTTCGCCTATTCATCACTAAAAAAGTTTAGAAATAAAGTTAAGTCTTTCTTGATGTTTTTTTAGATGTATTCTTTTTAACACCGCTTCCACTTGCTTTTTTCGTAGTCGATCTTGACGGTCCAAATAAACGAGATTTATCAACTTTGAATATTTCTTTTGTTATATCTAACATAAAATAAACATTTTCTTCATTTGAACATTCAAAAACTTCTTCGTATCTTTTCTCTGTGCCTTGAGCAAATTCATTAAGTTCAATACGTAAACCAGAAACAATATCTTTATCAAGTTCTTCATGACAAGAAAACTCATAAAAACTTTTTACAAGATCAATTGCAAATCTTATCATCTCTTTTTCTTCAAAATTCTCATACATTGCATTATTTGTTTCAATCTTATATCTTTTAATATTCATATAAACTACTAGAAAATAAAATACTTTTTTGTTTGAATAAAGTAAGTATGCCATATTCTGAAAAATTAAGAGACATCTCAAATAATGCTGATGAAATTATCTCTAGACTCTTCCTTGGAAATGAACAATCTTCTCAAGATTCAAAATTCCTCAAAAGTAAAGAAATCACCGCTGTCTTTAACTGTACTCCTAGTGTCCCTAACAAACACAAAACAGATGGTGTTCTTTACGTCAGATTGCCTCTTGATGACTCACTAAAGAATAAAGACATCAACTTAATGAGTGAATGGTTACCATATGTAATTGAACAACTCAAAGTTTTACATAAAGACCAAAAAAGAAAAGTACTCGTTCATTGTCATGCTGGAATGCAAAGATCAGCAATTGTTGTAGCAGCTTATCTTGTTGATACAAAAGGAATGTCTCCAATGGAAGCAATAAAATATATTATAAAGAGAAGACCAATTGCATTTCATAATGGAGAATCTCTGAATTTTGAAGATTCCCTCAAAAAATTCTATCTTAACAAAAAAAGATTCACACCAAGGCATGACAAAGTCCCACAAAAAAAAGTAAGTTCCTCAAAAAAACCAAGTTCTAGTTCTGTTTCTTCAAAAAAAAATGTTAAGAAAAGTTCAAAATCAAAGTCCACTCCAATTTCAAAACCAAAGTCAAAAACAAGTTCTAGTTCAACAAGAAAAATCAGAATTGTCTAAATAAGGACCGTTTTTAATTAGCATTTTGTATACTCTTAGAATCTAACTTTTTATCAATAAGATTAAGTTTATTAATCTTTTTAAAAAAACATCTTGAACAAATTTTGTTAATTATTGGAAACTTTGTGTTCTTACACCTCGCACAAAAACTATACAAACCTTTTTTTTTGTTAAATCTACAAGAATTACAAGTCGAGTGTAATTCTTTTACCTTGTAACACATTTTACATCTATAATACATTCTTATCTCTTGAAAAAAAAGAAGAAGATCTTTCTTAAGAGTTTAATCTTTCAAAGAAAGATTAACCTAGTGGCCCTAACTATTGTTAGGGTTACAAGCAGCGCTTGTCCTCGCTGCCCTCGGAGATCCATAAGAGCGC
>Ga0316207_10003291_pt1 | contig 15200 bp, 16 predicted proteins | sample 6weekpyrite_MG_FD_204943 | JGI IMG/M metagenome (GOLD analysis project Ga0316207, IMG submission 204943) | Microbial mat bacterial communities from mineral coupon in-situ incubated in ocean water Damariscotta River, Maine, United States -... | ecosystem: Environmental > Aquatic > Marine >... | reverse complement strand
TCGGGGCGCCGGCCCCGGCCCAGCGCCGGATGCACGCCATCGCCGAACAGGCGCTGGCCGCCTGCGAGGCCGCGATCCGCCCCGGCGCGCCGATGGGCGATGTCTATGCGGCGCATGCCGCGGTGTTTGACGCCAACGGCCTGGGTCACGCCCGGTTGCAGGCCTGCGGCTATGGCATGGGCGCGGTGTTCACCCCGATCTGGGTCGATTTCCCGATGTTTTACGAAGGAAACCCGCTGGAGATGCAGCAGGGCCAGGTGTTTTTTTTGCACATGATCGCAATGGACGATGCCGCCGGGCTGGCCATGTGTCTGGGCCATTCGGTGCTGGTGACGGACAGCGGCTGTGAACGGCTGTCGCGCCATGCGCCGGACCTGGTGGCGCTATGAGACGGCTGCTGGCGATCTGGCGGCGGCACCCCGCCCTGATGACCGGGTTCGTCGCGGCATTGGTGCTGACGCTGTTCTTCAGCGCGCGGATGATGATGTTTTCAATCTACTGGGCCACTCCGATGCACCGGGATCAGACGCTGGCAGGCTGGATGACGCCGCGCTATGTGGCGCATTCCTGGCGCGTCGACCCTGACCTGATGCGGGCCGCCATCGGGCCGGTGCAGAACCCGGACCGCCGCCGGAATCTGGCGGATATCGCCGCCGAACAGGGCATCCCGCTGGCTGACCTGATCGCCCGCATCCAGACCGCGATCAGCGCCAGCCGCGAGGCCGCGCAATGATCGAGACGCTGCTGGCCCTGGTGCCGCACTACGGGCTGTACATCGTCGCGCTGGCCACGTTTTTTAGCTGCCTGGCGCTGCCGATCCCGTCCTCGCTGATCATGCTCACGGCGGGGGCCTTCGTGGCCGCGGGCGATCTGGCGATGACCGCCACGGCAGGGCTTGCCTTCGGCGGCGCGGTGCTGGGCGATCAGGCCGGGTTCCGCATCGGCGCGCGCGGCGGCACGCTGCTGCAACGGTTCAGCGGCAGGGGCGGCAAATCGGCTGAGCTGATCGCCCGGGCGCACCGGCTGGCCGACCGCTGGGGCGGGCCGGGCGTGTTTTTCAGCCGCTGGCTGATCAGCCCGCTGGGGCCATACATGAACTTCGTCACCGGGGCGGCGCGGATGGACTGGCTGCGCTTCACCCTGTGGGGCGCGGCCGGCGAGGCGGTGTGGGTCACGGTCTATGTCGGGCTGGGCTATGGCTTTGCCTCCCGGATCGAGGAACTTGCAAGCATCCTCGGCAACTTCAGCGGCGCGCTGGCGGCGGGCGCGGTCGCGCTCGGTCTGGGCCTGTGGCTGCGCGCGGCGCTGCATGCGGACCGGCAGAAGGCACGCCAGCCCGGGCGGGCAAGGTAACGCCGCCCGCGACACCGCGCGCAATGCGCCATTGCGCCCTGCCCGCCCTGCCCCCATATTCGGGACATGTTGAAATTCACGCCAATCCTGCTGGCGATCATCTACGCCCTGGTGATGTACCGGTTTTCCGCCTGGCGCACGGCGCGCGAGCTGGACGAACGCTCGACCGAACTGGCCGATCCGCTGCTGCGCAACCTGTGCGACCGGATGGCGGCGGCGCTGGAGATCCCGCGCATCAAGGTGCATATCTACGAGATCGACCCGGTGAACGGGCTGGCCGCGCCGGATGGGCGGATCTTCATCACCCGCGGGTTTTTCAACAAATACCGCGCCGGACAGGTCACATCCGACGAAATGGCCAGCGTCATCGCGCATGAGCTGGGCCATGTGGCGCTGGGCCATTCCCGGCGGCGGATGATCGACTTTTCCGGCCAGAACGCGCTGCGCACCGCGCTGGCGATGGTGCTAAACCGGTTTCTGCCGGGCATCGGTGTCTATATCGCCAATGCGCTGACGACACTGCTGGCGGCACGGCTGAGCCGCTCTGACGAATACGAGGCCGACGCCTATGCCTCGGCCCTGCTGGTAAAGGCCGGGATCGGCACCGCGCCGCAGAAATCGCTGTTCGGCAAGCTGGAGGCGCTGACCCAAAGCAACAGGGGCGCGGTTCCGGCCTGGATGATGAGCCACCCGAAATCGGCAGAGCGGATCGCGGCAATCGAGGCCATGGAAGCCCGATGGGCCACCGGCCTGCCCGGATCCTGACACCGAATTCTTGCAAGAATTCGAACCGGAATTTTGCAAAAATTCCGAGCCGCGCCTGGCGCGTGTCGCGTTCAATCGAATTCACACCACAGGCCGAACGCGTTATGCGCCGCAAACGCTGCCTCGGGGTGCGGTGTGAATGCCCGACTCCTGTCAAACGCGACGCGCTCTAACCCAGCGCCTTGCCCAGCCTGGGAAGCCGGGCCTTTTTCAACAGGGCACGCAGCGGCCAAGGCGCACCTGACAGCCGTTCGGCCTCGGCGTGAACGCGCGCCACGGCGGCGGCAACCCGATCGGGATGCTCCGAGCACAGCTGCCACAGAAAGCCGTCGGGATCGCGGCGGCTCAGCCCCTCTTCGCGCAAAATATGCAGGGGAAAATCGGCGGCGTTCAAGGTCAGGATCAGATCGGCGCTGCCCGCGATGGCCGCCGCCAGCACATGCACATCGTCCGGGTCCGGCAGATACAGCCGCGCCGCGATACCGGGGGCCCCCGGCACCTCGGCCCGTGGCCAGTTGGCGCGCAGCATCGCGATTTCGCCGCGCGCCTGCGCCTCGCCCTCTGGCCCCAGCTTGCGGCTGGCGCGGGCCCATTCCTCCAGCAGGCGCGCCGACCACAAGGGCTGGAACAGCCCTTGCGCGGCGACGCCAAGCACCACCTCGCGCATCACCGTCGGATACAGCACGCAGGCGTCGATCAGCACTTTTGGCGGGCTGCTCATGGGTTCAGGCGGTAAAACACCGATTTCAGATAGCCGCTTTCCGCCAGTTGCGGCAACTGCGGATGATCCGGCCCGGCAAAGCCGGTATGAATGATCTGCGCCCGCCGCCCGGCCCGCCCGATCCCACGCGCCGAGGACGCGCGAAACCGCGCAAGATCAACGGCATGGCTGCAGGAACACAGCCCCAGATAGCCGCCCGGCGCCACCAGATGGCTGGCCAGCCGCGCCACCCGTTCATAAGCGCGCAACCCCGCCTCCAGCGCCGGTTTGGCGGGCGCGAAGGCGGGCGGATCGCACACCACCAGATCGAATTGCGCGCCTTCGGCGGCCAGCGCGCTCATCACCTCGAACGCATCGCCCTGCCGGCTGTCGAGCCGATCCGTCGCGGCCATCGCCTGCGCCCCGGCGCGCGCCAGCTTTAGCGCGGCGGCCGAACTGTCCACCGCCAGCGCCTGCGCCGCGCCCCCCGCCAGCGCGGCCAGCGAAAAGCCCCCGACATGGGCGAACACATCCAGCATGCGCGCATCCCGCGCCAGCCCGGCGGCAAAACCGTGGTTCGGACGCTGATCGTAAAACAGCCCGGTCTTTTGCCCGCCCAGCAGGTCGGCCATATAGATCGCGCCGTTCATCGGCACCGGCAACGGTGCGTCGATCACGCCGCGCAACACCTGGGTTTCGTCATCCAGCCCTTCCAGCGCCCGGGTACGGCCAGACGCATTCTTGACCACGGTACCGACACCGGTGACGGCGATCAGCGCCGCAACCAGCGGCTCCAGCAGCGTCTCCGCCCAGGCGGCATTGGGCTGAATCACCGCCGCCGCGCCGAACCGGTCGATGATCACGCCGGGCAGACCGTCGGCTTCGGCATGCACCAGCCGGTAATGGGGCTGATCATACAACCGTTCCCGATGCGCCTGCGCCACCCGCAACCGGGCGGCAAACCAGTCGGCATCGATGCTGGCGTCAGGGTCGCGGTCCAGCATCCGGCAGACGATCCTGGAGCCCGGGTTGAGCGCAACGATGCCCAGCGCCCGCCGCTCGGCATCTTCAAGCCGCGCGATGGTGCCGGGCGCAAGCGCCTTGGTGCGGCGGTCCATGACCAGTTCATTGGCGAAAACCCAGGGAAAGCCGTGGCGGATGGCGCGGGCATCGCCCCTGGGCAGCAGGCGGACAACGGGAAAGGAGGATGGCGTCATGCCATCCTCCTAGCCGTTCGTCGGGGCGCAAGAAAGCCTAAAGCTGGTTGATCGCGCCGATCAGACCGGTGGCCTGCTGCTGATAGCCGTCGCTGCGCGTCAGCTCGTCCTGGATCACCCTGGCCAACTGGTTCGTGATGCGCACCTTCTGCGTCACACCACGGCTTTCGGCGGCAATGGCAGCCGCCCCGCCAAGGGCGTCGAAATCCGCCTTGATCCGGCGCGGCGGCATGATCAGCGATCCGCTCTCCGCATCCCGAAGCGAAATGTCGAACTGGATCGCATGGACCCCGCCAATGGTATAGCGCGCCTTCTCGGTCAGCGCATGAAACCGGGCGACGGTCACGTCCAGGATCACCGGGCGCTCGCCCCCGACCCGTGCGACGCCGCGCTCCAGACCGGCGCGCATGATATCCGCGACCTGCTGGTAACGATTGCCGATCGGATCCTCGCGCCAGACGATATCGCCTGACGGGTAATACCGGTTGGCTTCGGACACCCGCAGCGTTTCGGGCACCGTCACATTGATCGCCGTAACCTTGTAGGTTTCCGATGGCGCCACCGCCGCCGCTGTGCCCGCATCAAGCGGCGCGTTCAGCGAGGCCGCGATCGGCGCGTTGCGCGACGCGGTGTCGACCGAGGCGCAGGCCGACAGACCAACCGCCACGATCAATGCCAGAACGGGGCGAACAATTCTTGTGCTTTTCATCGGGTTCATGACCCACCTCCAGGGCTTCTGCCCATTAATTGATAAGGCGAATCTGAACCCGAAATGGGGCGGGAATGTGGAAATCCCATAGCATTTCCGGGATTTCTTGGTTGCTTCAGCCGGCCCTCAGGCGGCGTTCAGGCCACCCGCCCGCGAACCGGCCGGCTGTGCAGGCTGGGCTTGCGAAACCAGTGTGCAACGCGTTTCAGCGCGGCGCTCATCGCCTCCGCGCGCAGGCGGCGCGCCTCGTTCTCGATTCTGGCGATATCGTATTGCAGGGTCTTGTAGCTGTTCATCGGTCTCGTCCTTCTTGGCGTGTCGCCGTCAGTGTCGACAAAAAGATAGGCCTGCCGCAGCCGATGTGCGACGCCCATCTCTGCATTGCCGCCATGCGTTCCCGGCAACCCGGTGCCGTCCGGCGAATGCCCTGCAATTCGCTGGTTGTTAGCGCTAACTTGTTGTGTTATGCGGCGGCAGACCCGATTTTGCGGGGGTATTTGCCAGGGGTTGAGACATGACGCTGAACGCCACGATCGCGGCGGTAACGGACCGCATTGTCAACCGCAGCCGCGACAGCCGGGCGGCCTATCTCGACCGTATGGGCGCGGCGGCCGACGCCGGTCCGGCGCGCGCCCATCTCAGCTGTGGCAACCAGGCGCATGCCTATGCGGCCATGGGCGCGGACAAGGATGCTCTGGCCACCGCACGCGCCCCGAACCTGGGCATCATAACGGCCTATAACGACATGCTGTCCGCGCATCAGCCGTTCCAGACCTATCCCGACCGGATCAAGGCCGCGGCGCGCCGGGCCGGCGCCACGGCGCAGGTCGCGGGCGGCGTGCCGGCGATGTGCGACGGGGTCACGCAGGGCCAGCCGGGCATGGAGCTAAGCCTGTTCTCGCGCGATGTGATCGCGCTGGCCGCCGGGGTCTCGCTCAGCCACAACACGTTCGATGCGGCGGTCTATCTGGGGGTGTGCGACAAGATCGTGCCCGGGCTGGTGATGGCGGCGGCCACCTTCGGCCATATCCCGGCGCTGTTCCTGCCCGCCGGGCCGATGACCAGCGGCCTGCCCAACGATGAAAAGGCGCGCGTGCGCCAGCAATTCGCGACCGGCGAGGTCGGGCGCCAGGCGTTGATGGCCGCCGAGATGGCCAGCTATCACGGCCCCGGCACCTGCACCTTCTATGGCACCGCCAATTCCAACCAGATGCTGATGGAGCTGATGGGCCTGCACCTGCCCGGCGCCTCTTTCGTCAATCCCGGCACCGATTTGCGTGAGGCGCTGACGGTGGCGGGCACCGAACGCGCGCTCACGATCACCGCGCTTGGCAATGATTTCACCCCGGTCAGCGCGATCCTCGATGAAAAGGCGTTCGTGAACGGCATCGTCGGGCTGATGGCTACCGGTGGCTCGACCAACCTGGTGCTGCACCTGCCCGCGATGGCGCGCGCCGCCGGGGTGCTGCTGGATCTGGCGGATTTCGACGAGATCTCGTCGGTCGTGCCGCTGATGGCCAAGGTCTATCCCAACGGGCTGGCGGATGTGAACCACTTCCATGCCGCGGGCGGGCTGGGCTATCTGATCGGGCAGCTGCTGGATTGCGGCCTGCTGCACGCCGATGTGCGCACGGTGATGGGCGACGGGCTGGCGCGCTATACCAAAGAGCCGCGCCTGATCGACGGCGTGCTCAGCTGGCAGGACGGGGCGGACGCCAGCCTGAACGACAAGATCCTGCGCCCCGCCGCCGATCCGTTTCAACTGACCGGCGGGCTGCGCGAATTGTCCGGCAACCTGGGGCGCGGCGTGATGAAGGTTTCCGCGGTGAAGCCCGAACACCACGTGATCGAGGCCCGCGCGCGGGTGTTTGACACCCAGGACGCGGTCAAATCCGCGTTTCGCGCCGGCGAATTTACCGCCGACACCGTGGTGGTGGTGCGCTTTCAGGGTCCGCGCGCCAACGGGATGCCGGAACTGCACTCGCTGACGCCGATTCTCGCCGTCCTGCAGGATCGCGGCCTGAAAGTGGCGCTGATCACCGATGGCCGCATGTCGGGCGCCAGCGGCAAGGTGCCCGCCGCGATCCACGTCTGCCCAGAGGCCGCGACCGGCGGGCCGCTGGCGCGCCTTCAGGATGGCGACCTGGTACGCCTGGACGCGGCCTCGGGCCGGCTGGAGGTGCTGAACGCCGATCTGTCGCGGCGCACCCCGGTCACGCCCGATCTTGGCGGCAACGCCCATGGCATGGGGCGCGAGCTGTTCGGGATGTTCCGCGCGACCGTCTGCGACGCCACCGACGGCGCGGCGGTGGTGCTGTGAAAGGCCCGGCATCTTTGGTCCATAAATATTCCCGCCGCAGGCAGGAAATCTTTTCCGCAGCGCCCAAAGAGTTTTCCTGCCTCCGGCGGGGATATTTGAGCCAAAATGAAACCAGCGAACAAGACAGGACAGCGACATGATCACTCCGCAACAGGCAAGCGCGCGCACGTTGCAGCTTTGCCGCACAGCACCGGTCATTCCGGTTCTGGTGATCGACGATGCCGCCACGGCAATTCCGCTGGCGCGGGCGCTGGTTGCGGGCGGTTTGCCGGTGCTCGAAGTCACCCTGCGCACGCCCGCCGCGCTGGACGTCATCGCCGGGATGGCGACGGTGCCGGGCGGCATCGTCGGCGCCGGCACCGTGCTGAACGCGGGCGATGTGCAGGCGGCCAAAGCGGCGGGCGCGACATTCGCCGTCTCGCCAGGCGCCACGGACGTCCTGCTGGCAGCCTGCGAGGCGGCGGATCTGCCGCTGCTGCCCGGTGCCGCCACCGCGACCGAGGCGATGGCGCTGCTGGAACGCGGCTATAGCACGGCCAAATTCTTTCCGGCCGAGGCGGCGGGCGGCGCGCCCGCGCTGAAAGCCATCGGCGCGCCCCTGCCCCAGATCAGCTTTTGCCCGACGGGCGGCGTCGGCCCGGCCAATGCGCCCGATTATCTGGCGCTGGAAAATACGGTTTGCGTCGGCGGTTCCTGGGTGGCGCCTGCCGGTCTGATCAAGGCGGGCGACTGGGACGGCATCACCGCATTGGCGCGCGCGGCGGCGCGCTTGGGCAAACCCGCCTAAGCCTGACCCAGCCGCGCCCGGCGCCCGCCGCGGCGCACGGCAGGTCTGGCGGCCCCCAGCCCCTCGCGCAGCACGGCGGTCATCGGATGATCGGGATGCGCGGCGCCATATTCGGCCAGCAGCCGCTGGATCGCCGTCCGGCTTGAAATCTCCGCCGGCAACTTCAGCGCCCAGTCCATGAAGATCGAGCGGCATTCGGGCGCGGAAATGCCGTCAATGCGGTAGGAATCATGGATCAACTGGCTTTTGTCGATGTCATCCAGTGTCATGGCATTGCCTTTTCGCGCGTTCCCCTTTCCCCTAGCGCGGTGGCGGGGCACGCTCAAGGGCTGCGTCAATGATCGCGGCGGCGGCATTCGCGCGCTCGGCCATGGCCCCGGCCAGTTCGTCGATGCTGCCCATCCCGGTCTGGCGCAGCAGAAAGCCGCGCCCGCCCTCGCCCACATCGGCGAAATCCAGCGTGACGCCGGTCAAAAGCCGCGCGGCGGCCTGCACCTGCCAGAACAGCGCGTAGGCCTCGCTCAGGGTCGTCATCTCGGCCTCGGCAAGCCAGCCGATGCGCGCCCCCGCCCGCAGCTGATCGCGGCTGCCGCGCGCCGCATCGCCACCCAACAGCGCCGCCGCCTGCGCCAATAGCTCGATGTCCTGCATCCGGCCGGCGCCCAGCTTGGCCTCGAACCCGCCCGCGCCCGGCTTGGCCTGCGCCAGACGGGCGCGCATGTCGGCAACGTCGGACAGGATCGCGGCGGCATCGCGCGGCGCGGCCAGCAGCGTTTCGCGAAACGCCTCGATCCGCGCACAAAGACCGGCCGCCCCGCTCAGCGCGCGCGCCCGCGTCAGCGCCAGATGCTCCCAGGTCCAGGCCTCGGTCTGCTGATAGGTGCAGAAGGCGTCAAACGAGGTCGCCACCGGCCCCTGCCGCCCGGACGGGCGCAACCGCATGTCGACCTCGTATAATGTGCCCTCGGCCATCGGCGCGCTCAGCGCGGTGACGAAGGCCTGGGTCAGGCGGGCATAATAGGGCCGCGCCGCCAGCGGCCGGCGCCCGTCGGAATTTTCGACCCCCGCCGCGTCATAAATCACGATCAGATCCAGATCCGAGGTCGCCGATAACTGCGCCGCCCCCAACGAGCCCATGCCCAGCACCGCGGCACCGCGCCCCGGCGGCGGGCCGTGTTTCGCGGCGAATTCGGCCACCACCGGCTCCCACACCGCTCCCAGCACCGCCTCTGCCAGATCGGCATAGTGCCGGCCGGCCTCGGCGGCGCTGATCAGCCCGCGCAAATGATGCACCCCGATGCGAAAATGCCATTCCTTGCGCCAGCGCCTTGCGGCATCGAGCCTGGTTTCATAATCCGGCGCCCCGGCCAGAACCGCCGCCAGCCGCGCCCGCAGATCGCGCGGCGCCGGCCAGGGGTCAAAGAAACTGCCGCCGATCACCGCGTCGAACACCTGCGCATTGCGCCCCAGATATGTCGCCAGCGCCGGTGACGTGGCGGCGATGTCGACGATCAGGTCGATCAGTTGCGGATTGGCGGCGAACAGCGAAAACACCTGCACGCCCGCGGGCAGCCCGGCCAGAAAGGCGTCGAACTGCTCCAGCGCCTCTTGCGGTCTGGCGGCCTTTTGCAGCCGGGCCAGGATTTCGGGGCGCAGGCGCTTGAAGATCTCGACCGAGCGGGCACTGCGCAGCGCCGGGTAGTTGCGCCAGCCCTCGACGATATCGCGGCTGGCCTGCGCCATCTCGGGCGCATCGCGCGCCGCATCGGGCGCAAAGAAGCCCTCGGTCAGGCCATGCACGCGGTCCAGCCGCTCGGCAAGCTCGGCGCGCAATGCGCCCACTTCGCAGCCCATGAAGGCGGCCAGCCGCTCGAACCCCGGCGCATCGGCGGGCAAATCATGGGTCTGCGCGTCGGCGATCATCTGCACCCGGTGTTCGACCTCGCGATGGGCGCGGTAAGCCCCGCTCAGCGTATCTGCGGTGGCCGGCTCGACCCAGCCCTTGCCCGCCAGGCTTGCCAGCCCGTCCAGCGTGCCGCGCGCGCGCAGGCTGGCGTCGCGCCCGCCCGCGATGATCTGCCGGGTCTGGGTAAAGAACTCGATCTCGCGGATGCCGCCCGCGCCCAGCTTCATGTTGTGGCCTTCCAGCGCCGGCGCGGTATGAAAACCCTTGTGCTCGCGGATCCGCAGCCGCATGTCATGGGCATCCTGAATCGCGGCGAAATCCAGATGCTTGCGCCAGACGAACGGCGTCATCCGGTCCAGAAACCGCGCCCCCGCCGCCTTGTCCCCGGCGCAGGGCCGCGCCTTGATATAGGCCGCGCGTTCCCAGGTGCGCCCGACGCTTTCGTAATAGGTCTCGGCGGCGTCCATCGACAGGCAGACCGGCGTGACCGAGGCATCCGGGCGCAGCCGCAGATCGGTGCGGAACACATAGCCCTCGCCGGTCATTTCCGACAAAAGCCCGGCCATCTTGCGGGTGGCGCGCACCAGGGCGGCGCGGGCGTCGTGGTAGTCGTCCGCGCCGTAGCGGTCGCCATCAAACAGCACGATCAGGTCGATGTCGGAACTGTAATTCAGCTCATAGGCACCCATCTTGCCCATCGCCAGCGCGACCATGCCGCCCGCGATTCCGATGTCGTCCATGCTGGCGCCGGGCAGCTTGCCGCGGGTGATTTCAGCGCCGACCATCGCCTTCATCGCCAGATCGACGGCCAGATCGGCGAATTCCGTCAGCGCCCGCGTGACCTGTTCCAGCGTCCAGACCCCGCCCAGATCGGCCAGCGCCACCAACAGCGCCACCCGGTGCTTGGCATGGCGCAGCGCCGATTTCAGCTCCCCCCCCGGCACGGCGGGCAGCGCGCCCAGAATCTGCGCCAACGCATCCTCGGGCTCGCCCGCCAGCGTTTCGGCCAGCCAGGCGGCATCCCTCTCGATCAACCCCTTCAGATAGGGGCTGCACCCGGCGGTGCCCGCGATCAGCTCGCGCAACTCCGGCGCAATGCCGGGCAGCAACGCGGCGGCATCGGCGCCCAGGGCGGCATCATAGGGCCGGGGACAGCGGGTCAGGCGTGCGGCGAAACTCATGCACGGAAAGATGCGGCGGGTGGGCGGGATGGTCAATGGCAGACCCCGGCCCGGGCTAGACCGGCGCCACGTCGCCTTCGATACTGTCCTGACTGAAGATGTTCAGCCAGTCCGCACCGCGCTTTTCCCAGATCGAACTGACGAACATCGCCTCCGACCGGTCCGCAGAAATGCGCGTATACTCCGCCCGATACGCCAGCAGCACCCGCCCGGGGCCCAGATCCATCAGCCGCGCATCGCCCAGGCTGAAACGGGCAATTGTGGGGCCGCCGTCAAGCTGGCCCGAATGGGCGTCACGATCCGCGAACCCCGTCGAATAGACGCCCAGAAACTCCGGTGCCAGCAACGCGCGATCCAACCCGGCGTCACCGCTCAGCAGCGCGGTCCAGACGCGGGTTTCCAAATCCAGAAAGAAATCAAGTGTGGGCATTCACCCGGGCTTGCATGTCCAGCCAGCGGATTCAACCCGGCTTCAAACCGCGCCCCAGGTTCCCCGCCGGAATAACAACGCGTAATATACTGTTTTCATTCCAAAATACCAGTTAATGTAAAAAACCTTCACATCAGGGCTTGATAATGCCCGGCGCGCTGCCAATCTAGGGTATGTGAAAGGCATTCACATTCAAATACCAACCGCAACCCGTACCTGGAGCATATAAAAGATGAGTTCTGTCGCCACCTGGCCCTCCCAAGCTGAATCCTGGCTCGACGCCCGGGGAAAAGGCGCCTGGATCGCCGCCATGGTCCTGGGCTTCATTTTCTTCTGGCCCATCGGCCTCGCCCTTCTTGCCTACATGATATGGAGCAAACGCATGTTCAACGGATCCTGTTCCGCCCGCCGCAACAAACACGCCTCTCACGGCGCCGCGCGGCATCCTTTCAAATCCACCGGCAACGCCGCCTTCGATGCCTACAAGGCCGAAACCCTGCGCCGGCTCGAGGAAGAACAAGACGCGTTCGAGGCCTTCCTGCAACGCCTGCGCGAAGCCAAGGACAAGTCCGAGTTCGACGATTTCATGGACGACCGCGCCCGCGCCGCGCGCGACGCCCCGGTGCAAAACGAAGAACCCGCCAGCGCCTGACCCGCAGACCGACGCGCGGCCTCGCCCCCACATGGGCAAGGCCGCGGTCATGATCTTATCCGACGGAACCCTTGAAATGCCCATGACGACGCCGCTTTGGGGCCTCCCCGACCCGGATACAAAACCCGAATTCTATGCCGATGTGCCCGCCAAACGCCTGCTGGCCTGGATCATCGACACGGTTCTGATCGCGCTGATCACCGCTGTGATTGTCCCGTTCACCGCGTTCACCGCCCTGTTTTTCCTGCCGTTTCTGTATATGGCCGTCGGGCTGATCTATCGCATCGCGACCATTGCCAGCCGCTCCGCCACGCCCGGAATGCGGCTTGTGGCGATCGAATTGCGCCGCCATGACGGCCAGCGGTTCGATCTGGGCATGGCCACCCTGCATACCCTGGCCTATTCGGTTTCCGTCGCGATGATGTTTCCGCAACTGATCTCGATCATCCTGATGCTGACCAGCGAGCGGGCACAGGGGCTCAGCGATCATTTGCTGGGCACCGCCGCCCTGAACCGCGCCGCGCGATCCTGAACCGCGCCGCGCCATCCTGAGGCGCGGGCCTCAGCCAAGACTGTCGCGCGCCCGGGCCGCCTGCGCCCGCAAACCGCTGGCCAGCGTGGTCACATCGCTGGACACCGCCATGACCGCGACGCCCATATCGCGATACTGCGCGAACTGCTCGGGGTTCAGACAGAACATGCCGGCGGCCTTGCCCGCCGCCTGTGTGCGCGCGATTACATGGGCGATGGCCTCGACCACCTCGGGCGCGCCGGGATTGCCCGGATGGCCCATGTCGGCGGCCAGATCCGAGGGCCCGACAAAGATGCAATCCACCCCCTCGGTGGCGGCAATCGCATCGGTATTCTCGACAGCGGCGCGGCTTTCGGCCTGCACCATCAGGCAGATCTGATCGTTCGCGGTGTGCATGTAGTCGGGAATTGCGTCATATCCCGAGGCCCGCACGATGCCGGCGGCCAGCCCGCGATTGCCGGCAGGCGGATAGCGCATGGCACGCGCCAACTCGGCGGCCTGTCCGGCACTGTCCACCATCGGCACCAGGACAGTCTGCGCCCCCAGATCCAGCACCTGCTTCAGCACCCAGGGCTGGCCCACCGGCACCCGCACGGCGACAGGCGTGCCCGAGGCGGCCATCGCCATCATCTGCGCCTGGATCAGCGGCACATCGCTGGGGCCGTGTTCGGCATCGATCAGGCACCAGTCAAACCCGGCGCCCGCCGCGATCTCTGCCACCATCGGGCTGGCGAAATCCAGAAATACACCGAATTGCAGCCCGCCGCCCGCCAATTTCGCCTTCAGCTTGTTTTCCGCAGCCGGCACCCGCGCGCCTCCCGTTTATGTCAGTCGATTGCGACACTTTTGGGGTTGGACCCCGTGCCGCGTCCCTCTAGGTTACCTCACAGCAGATCAGCAAGATGTGCAATATGGGAGGAACCAACATGAACAAAATCCTGAGCAAGGCCGCCATCGCGGCGCTGGCAATCGGGTTCGCGGGCGAAACGATGGCCAGCGAGGCGACCGTCGAATGGAACGTCTCGGTCTGGGGCAAACGCCGCGCCTTCACCGAACATATCGAAAAGCTGGCCGAACTGGTGTCCGCGAAAACCAACGGCGAGTTCAAGATGAACGTCAGCTATGGCGGCCTGTCCAAGAACACCGAAAACCTGGATGGCATCTCGATCGGCGCATTCGAAATGGCGCAGTTCTGCGCCGGCTATCACCGCGACAAGAACCGGGTGATCACCGTGCTGGAACTGCCGTTCCTGGGCGTCAACACCCTGCAAGAAGAAGTCGCCGTCAGCAACGCGATCTATGCCACCGACGCTGCGCGCGATGAAATGGCACAGTGGAACGCCAGGCTGCTGATGACCTCGCCGATGCCACAGTACAACCTGGTCGGCACCGGCGAGCCGCGCGATTCGCTCGATGATTTCGCCGGAATGCGGGTGCGCGCCACCGGCGGCCTGGGCGAGGCGTTCAAGGCGGTGGGCGGCGTGCCGACCTCGGTGACCGCGACCGAAGCCTATAACGCGATGGAATCCGGCGTCGTCGATACGGTCGCCTTCGCGCAGCACGCGCATCTGTCGTTCCGCACCATCGACATCGCCGACTGGTGGACCGAGAACCTGAACCCCGGCACCGTGAACTGCCCGGTGGTGGTCAACACCGACGCCTATGACGATCTGTCCGATGAAAACCGTGCCGCGCTGGATGGCTCCGTCGACGAGGCGATCGCCTATTACCTGGAAAACTACGGCAAGCTGCTGGACAACTGGGAAAGCATCCTGGCCGAAAAGGGCATCGAGAAGGTGTCGATTTCCGATGAGGTGCTCGCCGAGTTCCGCGCCACCGCCGCCGATCCGATCCGCGAGGCCTGGATTGCCGACATGACCGCCCAGGGCCTGCCCGCGCAGGAGCTGTACGATCTGGTGCAAAGCACCCTCAATGACGTGCGGATGGCAAACTGATCCGCGTCCAGCCAACCTGAACGCAGTCCCGGCCCCGCGCCGGGGCCTCAACCTCGGTGAGGCCCCGGATCAGGTCCGGGGCCGCGCCGCCCTTTCCAGATACAGGCCTGCCTCATGTCCTCATCCTCGGTGCTTGTCGATGACAGCATCCTTTCGCGTGCCGACCGGGCCTGGCTCCGGCTGGAATCGCTGCTAAGCCTGCTATCGGGCACCGTCATTTTCGCCCTGGTCATGCTGGCGGTCTATAATGTGCTGGGGCGCAAGCTGTTCGGCGCGCCGGTGCCCGGCTATGTCGACTGGACCCAGCAATTCATGGCCGCATTCGCCTTTCTGGGACTGGCCTACTGCCAGCGCGAAGGCGGGCATATCCGCATGGACATCGTCGTCGGCCAGTTGCGCGGCCGCGTTCTGTGGCTGGCGGAATTCCTGTCGGTCGTGTTCATGCTGCTGCTGACCACGGCGCTGATCTACGGCACCTATTTCCACTTTCTGCGCAGCTTCGATTTCGGCAACCCGCTGTGGAGCCGCGACAGTTCCATCGACATCGCGCTGCCGCTGTGGCCCAGCAAACTGCTGGTGCCGTTTTCCCTGACCGTGCTCTGGGTGCGGCTGGCGCTGCAGATCTGGGGCTACGGGCGGGCGATCCGAACCGGCAGCCGAACCCCGGTCGCGGTGCCGCTGATCGAGGACGCC
>Ga0316207_10003290_pt1 | contig 15203 bp, 15 predicted proteins | sample 6weekpyrite_MG_FD_204943 | JGI IMG/M metagenome (GOLD analysis project Ga0316207, IMG submission 204943) | Microbial mat bacterial communities from mineral coupon in-situ incubated in ocean water Damariscotta River, Maine, United States -... | ecosystem: Environmental > Aquatic > Marine >... | reverse complement strand
AACTGTACGTTGTTCGATACGTTTTTCAAACTCACCCTTGATAATACGCTGCGTGAAAATACCCGGTGTATGAATATGATCGGGATCAAATGCACCAGGCTCGACAATCTCTTCCACCTCTACAACAGTTACCTTGCCTGCCGTCGCCATCATCGGGTTAAAGTTCCGTGCTGTTTTACGAAATATAAGGTTACCTTCAGTATCTGCCTTCCAAGCCTTAACAATGGAGAGGTCTGCAACGAGGCCGGTTTCCATAATGTAGGTTTCGCCGCCGAAATCTTTATGTTCCTTGCCTTCAGCGATTAGTGTTCCGACACCGGTTTTTACGTAAAATCCAGGAATACCGGCTCCGCCCGCACGAATACGTTCCGCAAGTGTCCCTTGCGGGTTAAACTCAAGTTCAAGTTCACCGTCTAAATACTGACGTTCAAATTCCTTATTCTCTCCAACATAAGATGAAATCATCTTTTTGATTTGCTTGGCATCAAGGAGAATACCCAGACCAAAGCCATCAACACCGCAGTTGTTAGAGATGACCGTTAGGTCTTTCGCGCCAGCCACATGCACTGCGCGAATTAAATTTTCGGGAATACCACATAGGCCAAAACCGCCAGCCATAATGGTCATGCCGTCAAACAACAATCCCTCAAGCGCCGCCTCGGCATTTTCAAAAACTTTTTGCATAAAACTCTCCTTTTTGGGGGGAACTTTGGAGAAAGACTTAAAATAATAGCGAAGGAAATACCTTCTGTTAGTTTCATTTGCAACAAATGTTTCGCTACATTTCCTGACAAGGCGCACACAATATCGTAATATCTCCCCACTTGAAGCCCTAATATAGCCGTATTATATATAGATAAATTAAACTTATAAAAAGACAGCGACTGGAGAAACCTTATGATGCGCATATTATGCCGAATAATCGGCGGCGCACTTTGCTTTTTTGGTGTGATTGGCATGTTAACGCCCATCCCCTTGGGGATAGTGCCTTTCATTCTGGGGCTGATGTTTTTGATCCCCACAACCCCTTCAGCAGCGACGTTTGTGCGTAAGGCTCGTGGGCGCATTGGCATTTTTGATCGCACCATGACGGCTGTTACACGCCGCGCGCCCACACCGTTTAGGCGCGTCCTGCGCATGACTGAAGTTAACCTCTACGATTATTAATCCTAGTGGAAATCTCAAAATGAACCCTGCTGACAATCACTGTCAGCAGGGTGCCAGTATATCTAATCCTGGATTTAAACCTTTATAACAAGGACCGGGTCATGACAGGCATCATACGTAACATTCTTCAAATAAATACAGAACCTTTCAACACCGCACAATACAGCGAGAAAGTGTTGGGAAACCTGTAATGTTTATTATCCTTCTTAAGTTTTCAGACAACAAGGATAAGGCTGGGCAATACCTGAAAGCCCACAAAGCCTGGATCAAAACGGGCTTTGACGATGAGGTCTTTTTTCTCGTTGGCAGCCTGAAAACACATGCTGGTGGCGGTATAATCGCACATAATACATCAATGGAAAACCTTCAAAACAGAGTAAATGAAGACCCATTCGTTGCTGAAAATATTGTAACTGCGGAAATCATTGAAATCGAAGCAAACAAAGTGGATGAACGGTTAGACTTTTTGAATTAAATAAATCCCTACAGTTACAGCACTCTAAAAGCTTAGGGGGGCCTGTTAGCCCCCTAATTACTTTCATCTATTCTTCTATCGCGTTCAGCATTTCCCTTAAATCATTGACCCTTGGATGCTCTTCTTTCTCGGCGATCTTAATAGCCCTTTTGTAAGCTGCTACAGCATCACTTTTGGCCCCCTCTTTCACATAAAGCTTTGCCAGGTTAGCAACTGCAGTCAACGAATCCGGATAAAGTTTCACCGCTTTTTTTAGCATCTTCAAACCTATATTCTGCCTGCCTTTCTCATATAAAAAATTTGAGAATTGAGCATACCAATAGGGACTCAATGAATCTGTAAACACGTCGACAGCCACCATGAGCTCTTCCATTAATACTAAGTCATCACCTTCCATCGCGATACGCATCAGCCACCAAACTGCTTGCGGATCAATTTCCGGGGATAAGCCATATTTTTGGGCGCGCTTAGCATAGTATTCTTTGGCAAAATCAACGCCGCCCATAGCGTGAAATTTTTCCGCATTCTCAGGTCGAAGAGGTCGGTAATCTGCGTAGTAACCACTTAAACCGGCCCGAAACACTGGGTAGGCAGAGGTGATATGTGTCGTCACCAGATCACCGCCTGTGAAAGTGCGGGTCTGCCACAAGAGGGCTTTAGGTGTTTTTTCGTTGAGCTGGTCTTTTAAACGAGCCACTCCTTCATTCACAACACGCTCATTCTCAGACACGCCGAAGTACAGGTATTTTTCAGTTCCGGGCGCAGTAGTGGCCAAGTCGTTAAGTGCTTCAAAATTGGTGTTATGTTCATTAATTGGAAATGGACTTGAGGCAATATAACCATCAAACAGTTCTGGTCTCTGGGACAAAACCTTTAGTGTAAAAGCCCCTCCATATTCCCAGCCCATCAAAATTCTACGATCATCAGACCTGAAATTATCTGCAACAAAAGGCATGAGTTCCTTTTCCAGGAAATCCATATATTGATCAGATTTTTCCAAACCTGGGTTCAACCAGTTAAACCGCGTAGGGTTTGCCATTTTTGTCGCAACTATAATGGAAGGCTGAATAAAACCGTGCGGCGTGATACGTTCCGCCAAATTAGCTGCATATGTAAAGAACCAGTGCCCTTCCAACAAATAGATAACGGGATAGTTTTCATCGCCCTGCTCATAACCTTCCGGCAGTGCGACCATAATCTCCCGGTCTTCGCCAAGGAACTTTGATGCTATTGTATAGCTTCTACCAACAACAATCTCTTTCCCTTCTTGTATAGGGGTTTGCTGCGCAAAGCCTGCTGTTGCGCCGAACACAAGCCCAGTGAAAAACGTTAATATTTTTATCAAAACACAACCCCTAGAAATTTTAATCGCTAGTCTTCTTTCTGGTAGAAAGGGACCATTTCAATTCAGCAACGATAAAAAGTGCCATACTTGCGACAAACTGAATACACCCAGTGTGACTTTGAAATGCATTACCCCATACAAATGCGCTAAGTCACAAAAAAAGGGCCTGCTCATGCAGACCCTTTCCAAAACACATTCACAATCAAACAGCTTATTCCTTAGCGGCCTCAATTGCTTTCGTAATCAGCTCGGCAGCCACTTCAGGGCCTTTCCAGCCAACGATTTTAACCCACTTGCCTTTTTCCAAGTCTTTATAATGCTCAAAAAAGTGAGAGATTTGATCAAGGAAAATTTGCGGCAGCTCTTCGTAACTTTGAACACCACTGTAGAAAGGGTGTAGCTTATCAACGGGCACCATCAGGATTTTCTCATCCATTCCAGCTTCATCTTCCATGATCAACACACCAAGCGGACGACAGCGCACAACAGCACCCGGCATAATCGGGGTGCGGTTCGCCAGAAGCACATCAGCAGGATCACCGTCGTCAGCAAGAGTATGGGGAATAAAGCCGTAGTTACAGGGATAGCGCATGCTTGTGTGCATAATGCGGTCTACAAACAGCGCACCTGAATCTTTATCAAGTTCATATTTTACAGGCTCAGTACCAGCAGGCACTTCGATAATGATATTCACGTCCCACGGCGCATTTTCGCCAATTGAGATCTTACTGATATCCATGGGTATCTATCCTTGGATTTGGGGTTGGGAGGCTCGCCCTCACATTCTTGGATGGTTAAACTAAATATTGGCCTGCTATTACGCTAGCAAATATAATCCAACCAAAAGAAATGTTTGAGCGGAAAACTCTTAAACAAAGGTCTGCATCATTTATATCAAGACGCCATACCTGCGTACCGAGGTGGGTGACCGCGAACGCGATGCCGATGTAATAGATTATACCCTGATTTGCAAGAACTCCTGCGCCTATTAGGGCAAAAACGAAAAGAGCGTAAAAGATAGCTACACCAAAACCCGTTTTATCACCCAAAGCCAAAGCGCTAGATTTAACCCCTATTAGAGCATCATCTTCCCTGTCTTGATGGGCATAAATAGTATCATACCCCAGCGTCCAAAAAAGACACCCTACATACAATACAATTGGTGCCCAGTTCATTTGGCCCGTCACCGCAACCCATCCAACCAACGCGCCCCAATTAAATGTAAGGCCAAGCCAAGCTTGTGGCCAGTATGTGATCCTCTTCATAAAAGGATATGCAGTAACTAACACCAAGGATCCAAGACCCACAGCAACAGCTACCCAATTGAGCTGTATTAAAACCACAAGCCCCACTAGGCACTGCAAGAATAGAAAGACCCATGCCTTTTTAAGGGACACCTCACCTGCCGGTATTGGACGCGAGCGAGTGCGCTCCACTGCAGCATCAAAATCTTTATCAACTATATCATTATAGGTGCACCCTGCGCCCCGCATAACCAAAGCACCTATGGCAAACAATGCCATCAAGTAATAATGATCAAAGCTCAGGCCTCCAGTTGCAGCTAAGGCAGTAGACCAAAGACAAGGCCACAAAAGTAACCATGTACCAACAGGCCGGTCCATCCGGGACAGCTTCAAGTATGGCCTAATCATCTCCGGCGCTTGGCGGTATACCCAACTTCCCGCAACCGCATCTGCAGTTTCAATTACATTTGTCTGTTTTAGCTTCATACCCTGTCGCTACGATGCCGTGTACGTCAAGTCAAGCCGCCAACGAAAGCAGGCGTAAAATATGATGTATTTACATCATTATATTTATTCATTATAAAATCATCCATGATTCAAAACACTCAGCCATGTGCCTGCACAACAGTACGCAAAGCAAACAGAGCCCTATTTCGTTTTTACGAAGATGCCATGGTTGGTACAGGCCTCTCCATTACCCAATTTTCAATTCTGCGGTCCCTTCAACGTACTGGCCCATGCGCACTGAGCGAGCTCGCAAATACGCTGGTGATGGAGAGAACCTCCTTGTACCGAACGATTGCTCCTCTTTTGGCACAAGAAGCAATTGTTACTACTATGGTCAAAACCAATAAAAAAATAAAAGTCGCAGCTCTTACTTCTAAGGGCGAGGCATTGATCGAAGCCGCACTTCCAAATTGGAGCCAAGCGCAAGAAACCATCATCAAAACTGTTGGTGAAGATAAATGGGATGCCCTCTCTTCAATCCTAATAGACATTCCAGCGCTTGTATCGGAGTTACCATGACACAGAAACCCTCAAGTGAACTCACTCTAGACCCTGAAAGCTGGGATGAAATTCGTGAAACTGGTCACCAAATGCTCGATCATATGATGGATTATTTAGAGAATGTCCGGGAACGGCCTGTTTGGCAACCGATGCCCCAAGAAGCAAAAGACACATTTTTGAGCAAAGCCCCCATGGACGGAGAACCTTTATCTCAAATCTTTAAAGATGTGAAAAATCATGTTCTGCCTTACCCCACAGGCAACATACACCCGCGCTTTTGGGGCTGGGTAATGACCAATGGCACCCCCACCTCCATGCTAGCGGATATGATCGCCTCCGGCATGAACCCTCATTTAGCTGGCTATGATCAAAGCGCTTCAATGATCGAAAAGCAGCTAATTGACTGGATGAGACAATTCATGGGCTTCCCTGAGAGTGCAGGTGGCTTACTCGTTAGTGGAGGGACAATGGCAAACCTAAATGGCCTTGCCGTTGCGCGTACCGCCAAAGCCGATTTTGATATAAGAACTCACGGTGTTAATCCTGAAACGCAGACAGAGCTAACCATCTACGGCAGCACTGAAACTCATAACTGGATATACAAAGCCTGTGAACTTATGGGAATGGGCAGAAAGGCCTTTAGGGCAATTGCCACTAACAAACACTTTCAGATAGACATTGATAAATGCCGTGATGCGATTGAAAGCGACATTGCAAAGGGTAAAAAACCTTTCTGCCTTATCGGTACAGTAGGGACGGTCAACACAGGGGCTATAGATAACATTCTGGCACTGCGGGCACTTGCTGATGAATTTGATCTTTGGCTCCATATTGACGGCGCGTTTGGGTCGCTCGTATCGCTAGCACCTAATTTCAAACACCTTGCTCAAGGGCAAGAGCTTGCAGACTCTATAGGATTTGACCTTCACAAATGGGGCTTTATGCCCATGGAAATTGCCTGTGTGTTGGTGCGCGACGCAGAGTTACAAACACAAACCTTTGGACAAAAGGCATCCTACCTTTCGTCACAGAACAGAGGTCTATCAGTAGGCACCACTTTCTTTGCGGATAAAGGCATTCAACTTTCCAGAGGCTTTAAAGCCTTCAAGGCCTGGATGACTTTTAAGGAACAAGGCTTTACGAAAATTGGTGCCGTTATCGAACAGAATATTTTGCAGGCACAATATTTAGAAAAAGAAGTAGAAGCCCATCCACACCTCCAGTCACTTGCCCCTGTATCATTGAATATTGTTTGTTTCCGTTACTATAATAACGAATTTAAGCAAGGCGAACTGAATATCATCAATCAAGAAATATTAGTCCGTTTGCAAGAAACCGGCTTGGCGGTGCCATCACAAACCATATTGGATGGAAATTTTGCGATTAGAGTATGTATCACCAACCATCGTACCCGCTATGAAGATATAGATATATTATTACGAGCCGTTGTTGATGAAGGTAACACGCTAGCATCTAACAATAGGCTCTCTCCCCTGAATGCTTGACATCAAAGCAACTCGGCGCAAAGTTGCGCCGAGGAGACAGCAATGAGTTCAAAAATACACACACGGCTTTTCATTAAAGACAGCCTGCCCGGTAGCGGCATGGTTACTTTAAATCAAGAGCAATCACATTATTTAGCCAACGTAATGCGCCAAAAGCTTGGTGCCCCCGTAGCATTATTCAACGGCTGTGACGGTGAATGGGCGACAGAGATTGCTGAACTTAAAAAGCGCGCAGTAACATTACGCATTGTTGAAAAAATAAAACAGCAATCAACCGAACCGGACCTGATGCTCGCTTTCGCCCCCATAAAAAAGGCCCGTATTGATTTTATTGCTCAAAAAGCTACTGAGCTTGGGGTTGGGCATTTACAGCCTATCTACACCCAGCGCACAAATGTAGACCGCGTAAAAACTGACCGCCTTTATGCTAATGCCATTGAAGCGGCAGAACAATGCGAACGCCTCACTGTTCCTGAAGTATCAGACCCAATCAAACTTTCTACATTACTGGCTAAATGGTCGAAAGACCGCATGATTATGTTTTGTGATGAAGACCTAAGCGGAAAATCCGCGCATGAAGCATTATGCGAACTTGCACCTGATCAAAAAAATAATCCTTGGGCGGTTATTATTGGGCCAGAAGGTGGATTTGATGATGACGAAAGAACTGCTATCAAGAAAATGCCTCAAACAATCACTGTATCCCTAGGGCCACGTGTTTTACGTGCTGACACTGCTGCTATGGCAGCGATCAGTATTTGGCAGTCTGCAATTGGCGATTGGCGTTAAATATTTTTTGGTAACTTCGTCTAATTCGCTACTCGCGCCAACTCAACAGATCGCCCCGCTTGTTTCAAGGTAACACTTGGTGCAAAAGCGCCCTCCGCGAATTCAAGACTAGCTCCTGTTTCTGCTAGAAAGTACATATGCTGAGACTGTGGCAGGGCTTCAAGTGCCCCCTGCCCCTGAAGCCGTACTTCTAGTTTATTATTAGTATTAATAGCCACATGTAACACAAGGTTTGGTCCACCAGCATACTTACCTATCAAGCGCTTTAATTGTTCCACCGAGATGGTTGCTAAAGTGCTAGCCAGTTCTGGTAAAACCTTATCTTTCAGTGGCACCCTTAAACCAGTAGCGTCTGCTACTGGTTGAATAACGATGCCTTTCACTCTATCATCAACGTCACGCTCAACCGTCAGCGTGTCCATTCCGTTGCTAAATAGAAACCGGCCCTCACCAACAGGCATTAAAGGCTTTGGTACGCCGCCGTCTTTCTTGATAGTTAACTTCGAGCCAATAACCCGCAGCTCATAGGACAATTGATCACCGTCAGCATACAAGCCTTCATAGTCGCCTAATTCATTTTTGCCTAGGTCCACGACAATTGGTTCTGCAAGTGGTTCGCCTATCGTAAATGCCGCAATCCGCATAGCTAACTCATCAAGACGCATGTCTGACATTGGAGAATCTGAATTTTGGATTATGGCCACGCCGATTTCATCTTCAGGGATATACAGCAGATAAGATGAAAATCCATGGATACCACCCCCATGCGCCAACATTGTTTTACCCCGCAACTGCTGGCGCTCAATACCAAAACCATAATTGGCTTTCTTTGCTTTCCCCTGAGGTGTCGTCATCTCTTCATAGCTGCCAGCCTCTAGCAACTCTCCTGCGTGCAACAGTCGATTCCAGCGAAGCAAATCTTTTACGTTCGACACCAATGCCCCAGACGCGTGAGGCTGGCTCATGCTAACAAAACCAGCAGGTGCCAAATTTCCATCAGCCAGAGTATAGCCGGGCACACTATTCAGAATTAACTGCTCGTTTCCACCAAACTCAGTCTTTTTCAGCCCATTCGGTATAAAAATATCTTTCTGTAAATATTGATACCATGCCTCACCTGTAACCTCCTCAATAATAGCCCCTAGCAGAACATAACCGGAGTTATTGTAGGCCCACCCTTCACCCGGAACAAAATCGTTATCGTGATCTTTAAAGCTATCAATAAGTTTTGGCGTCGTTACATCCATACGAATGGGGCCTGCCATGATACCCTCTATGCTCGTATAGCTCTTTATACCAGATGTGTGATTGAGCAGTTGCCGCACGGTTACGTTCTGACCATTTGGATATGCAGGCAGATATTTGGATAGAGGAGCTCCCAACTCTATCTTGCCCTTATCAACCAAAGTAAGCACAGCTGCGGCTGTCATTTGCTTAGTGACCGAACCTATTCGCCCAATTTGCTGAACATCAAGCTTCACACCAAGCTCAACGCTAGCCATCCCACGCGCACCCTCATAGATTAGATCATCACCCTGCATCACCGCCAAAACGACACCGGGCGTCAAATCCATAAAATTGATTTCAAGCAAACCGTCCACGTAAGATTGCAAGTCTTTTGACCGTTCAGCAGGCTTTTCACTGCAAGCAACCAATAGATACGGCAACAGGAGAAAGCACAAAATCATCCGTGAAAGAAACATTTAGTTATTCGCTTTATAATTATTTATTTTGCTACATGCCCGACACAAAAGAACAAGTAGATTTAATCAACGAGAGCTAGTGTAAAAATCGCTATGATAGCAAACTGAGCCTACAATTTTTCCCTTTTCAGCAAAGCAAAAACGCATGTCCTACGTCCATATATAAATATGTAAGGGTGATATTCATATATTTTACGCCCCCTAATATAGGCTCCCTATAACTCACTAATGCGTGAAGGTCTCTTTACTTTTCTTGCCAGTACCTTATCTACGCCCTAAATTTAATTTATTCATCCTCTCAGGGGCCATTTATGTCAAAACCAAATCCTGTCATCGAGACCAAGTCTCAGCTCGTTGAGTATCTTGAAGCCGGTGCGAAGCCGGACCGTGATAGTTGGCGTATTGGTTCCGAGCATGAAAAGTTTATTTTCTATCGCCCTGACAACAGTCCTCTAGCCTACGAAGCGCAAGGTGACAAACCCGGCATTAAAGATGTTATTAGCGCATTCGTTGCTCGCGATTGGTCACCCATCGAAGAAAATGGTTTTTTAATCGCGGCCGTAAAAGATGGTGCCTCAATTACACTTGAACCCGGCGGACAATTTGAGCTCTCTGGGGCACCATTAAACACCATCCATGAAACCTGCAATGAAACTACGGCCCATTTAAAAGCTTCGCAGGAGATTGGTGAGGAACTTAACATTGGCTTTCTAGGCCTTGGCTTTCACCCAACACTGAAGCGCGATGAAATTCCGGTTATGCCTAAGGCTCGCTACGATATAATGCGGTCTTACATGCCCAAGAAAGGTAATCTTGGCCTTGATATGATGCTGCGCACATGCACAGTACAGGTAAACCTAGATTTCGCTTCTGAAGCCGACATGGTTGAAAAATTTCGCATTGGCTTGGCATTACAGCCTCTGGCGACAGCACTATTTGCAAACTCGCCCCTGAAAGAGGGCATAGTGCGGAATGCAAAAAGCCTTCGTAGTCAGGTATGGACAGATACTGACCCTGACCGCTGCGGCATGCTGCCCTTTGTATTCGAAGAATCGATGGGTTTTGAGCGCTGGGCTGATCATGTACTTGATGTACCTATGTATTTCGTACGTCGAGGCGGTAAATATATCGATGCCTCTGGCCAATCTTTCCGTGATTTTATTGATGGAAAATTGCCAGCCCTTCCCGGTGAGAAGCCCCTGATTTCAGACTGGGAAGACCACCTTACAACACTTTTCCCAGAGGTAAGGTTGAAAACTTTCCTAGAAATGCGCGGTGCAGATGGTGGCCCATGGTCGCGTCTTTGTGCACTCCCTGCCTTTTGGGTTGGTTTACTATATGACACAGAAGCACAAGCAGCCGCACATGACGTTATTAAAGACTGGACAATAGCTGATATGGAACAACTTCGCCTCGATGCTCCTGAAATGGGCCTACAGGCTAGCATACAAGGCCAGAGCCTTCAGAATATCGGACGTAGCGTGATGGAGATTGCCGATTTAGGGCTCAAAAACCGACAATCCTTGTCAGTTTCAGGTGAAAGCGAACGAGGCTTCCTAAATAGCTTATGGGAAAGTATTGAAACAGGCCTTGTGCCAGCAGACTTAATAATCAATAGCTTAAAAAATGAATGGGATAATGATTTATCTAGAGTATTCAGTGAATTAAGCTATTAAATACAACTATAACGTCTATTGATTCGCCTTATATAAAAACTGTATACTTGCCTTACTTGGGAAGTATGGGAAGTGGCATGGATTATAAGGTAACCTCAACGGATGGGGGGTTGAAGTTCGAGTTGAACGGAGACCTTACATTTGAAACGCATCGCGATTTCAAAAAAATCATTGGCTTAATCAACGACGATCAAAAGAACATTGAGATCTCATTAGCTGGTCTTACACATATAGACTCAGCCGGTGCAGGCATGTTGATGCTGGCTAAAGACAAAGCCAAGCAATCTGGCGGTCTGGTCAATTTGACCGACATTCCAGAAAATCTACAGTCTTTTGTTTCGTTGCTGCAAGATCAAAAACTGCAGCCCGTTCACTAAAGCCATTTGATCCAATCGATCAACCAATAAAGACCAAAGCCAAAAGCGCCCAATGCGGCACTCCATAAAAAGGCTATTGGCATACCTGAAAAGCGGGACCGCTGGTCTCGGTAATGGCTATCGCATTGCAAACAGTGGAACCAGCCCCCGCCTTGCTCAGCAGCCAAGCGAATGCCTGGTACGAAAGTAGGCACCTCGCCGACAAATGGATGCACCCTTGTGGAGCCACAGTGTGAACATGCCCGTTCTTCACCGTCTTCATCCAGATGCCGAGGAATTTGGCAACGCGGCATTGTAGCAATTTTCTCTATCACAGCATCCGCACGTGCTTTATCCGTGGCACGCACCATAACATCAGCGCGTGCAGCATAATTAAGCGCCCCCATATTGTCGCCGTTCATAAACACTTCAACGCCGTTAGTATTTAGCACAGACTTCAATAACTGTGCATCTGCTGGATCGAGCCCAGTGCGCAGTGGCACCAAGCGGTTATAATCATTAAATTGCTCAGCCATTTTTCAACTTAATCATTCAAACCCGTATCTAGACCATCAATAGAAACAGCATTTCGAGTGGATTGATACTCAACAATGCCTTCCTCACCCCTTTTCTCAGCCCATCGCTTAAGCGTAGGCCTTTCCGCCTTTAACTCCATTTCAGGCACGGCATAACCACAACTTGTCTGAGTGCTTTCAACATCAATTAAAACAATCTGGCGAGCGCCTGGCAGATCAACAAAATGGCCAATCAAGTTAGCGAACTCTTGGCTTCCCTTACGTGCAATCCTACCCTTACCATAAATACGGTAAATTAAGGGGTTACGTGTAAAACTGTTAAACATCAAAGTAATACGCCCATCATGCTTCAGATGAGTTGAGGTTTCATTACCACTACCTGTTACATCCAGATATCCGCAAAGCGTTGGCGACAGCACACGAAAACAATCCATTCCCTTGGGGCTAAGATTAATACGCGCGCCCTCTGCGGCAGTTGCCGTAAAAAACACAGGTTGAGCCTTAACAAACTCTCCGTGTTTTTCAGTGATATGATCAAAAAACTCAGCCATGGGTACCTCCAAAGGAATGAGAAAACTCTGCTGACCTTATGAGCCCGCATCGAAGCGAACACAAGTCCTTACACGCTCATTTTACCAGCATGATATAAAACGCTACTTCTTCCTTGCATCCTTATCTGCCTTCATCAAAATAATGATACTGTGCATCCATTCCTCTAATCAGGAGATAAGATATGATTATTCGCGCATATCAACAAACTGATTGGCCTGCCGTTTCTTCTATTATGCAGGAAGGAATAGATACCGGCATTGCCACTTTTGAAACAGAGCCAAAAACACAGGAAAAATGGGAGAACGATAGCATTTCCAACAGCCAGCTTGTAGCTGAGAACAGTGAGGGCACCATCTTGGGCTGGACCCTTCTCTGGCCAGTTTCTGATCGCTGCGTTTATGCAGGCGTTGCAGAAGTAAGTGTGTATGTGAGCACTGCAGCGCAAGGCAAAGGTGTTGGCAAGGCCTTATTAACAAAACTTATCAGCCTTACCGAGGAAAGCCTTGGTATATGGACCATTCAAGCAGGCATTTTTGAAGATAACCCCGCCTCACTGGCGCTGCATAAATCTTGCGGCTTTCGTGTCATTGGATACCGAGAGCGTATTGGCAAACTTAACGGCGTCTGGCGCAATAATATGCAACTAGAGCGCCGCAGTGACATCACGGGCATTAGCTAAGGCTGTTTTCTTGCACTATTAGCTGTACCATTAAGCTAATGCGTTGGGCGAAATCAGACCTTGCCATCAGAGTAAGTGCGAAAAATGCATCTAATCTAATTATCACAGTAGCATTCGCCTACCTGACAGGCTTTTTGTGGCGAGTTAGCGAAATGGATTCACACTTTCAGCATTATGCTGCAACTGTCGATGATGCAAAACAATATATATTATCTCGTTAGTCACACTCAAAGACCAAGCTCTGCGCGGATTTTTTTCGTTAACTTGCCCGCTATAATAGAGTGAGCCTCCTCAACATAGCTTTTGATATCATCATCAGTCAGGGCATCTGGTGCCTGCACTTGCACCCATTTGGCACGCGCCAAATAAGGTGCAGGGGCCACCCCTTCCAATTCACATAAAATTTGGTAGCTTAGTTCACCACATTTAAAGCTGATCTTTTGGTGAGGGTCATCGCCCCATACAGAGCAAAGAGCAAAAATTTTACCGCCCACTTTCCAAACAGAAGCGTTGCCCCACTGAACAACATTAGTCGTACCCTTCAAACTAGCACAAAAATCATTAAATTCATCTCTATCCACTAGAGCCCCCCCTTAAAACATTTTTTTGTGGCTTTTGGCTTTTTTGGTTCGCGTACCCGGTTTACCCCCCATCGAACGCCCCTTAGGTTTACCATGGCTAGTACCTAAGCCTAGTTCTCCAGCCTCAAGATTTTTAATCTCATCACGTAGTCGCGCCGCCTCTTCAAACTCTAAATTTTCAGCCGATTCCCTCATTTTTTTCGACAAGGCTTTAATATGCGCTTTAAGGTTAGTGCCTACCAAGTGCTTTGCGTCTTCGCCAATGTCAACGGTGACATAATCACCTGATGCTGCATGGGCCATCAGATCGCCGATGTTTTTCTTCACAGTTTGCGGGGTTATACCGTGTGCCTCGTTATAGGCTTTTTGTTTACTTCGCCTACGATTGGTTTCTCCAACAGCAGCTTCGATTGAGCGTGTCATTTTATCTGCATATAATATAACACGCCCATCTGCATTTCGCGCAGCACGGCCAATTGTCTGCACTAGCGAACGCTCAGACCGCAAAAAGCCCTCTTTATCGGCGTCCAATATCGCCACTAACCCACACTCAGGAATATCAAGGCCTTCTCGAAGCAAGTTAATCCCCACCAACACATCAAATGTACCCAAGCGCAAATCCCTGATGATCTCGATACGCTCCAAGGTATCAATATCAGAGTGCATATAACGCACCTTAATGCCGTTTTCATGCAGATACTCGGTGAGGTCCTCTGCCATACGCTTGGTAAGTGTGGTGGCCAGAACCCGCATGCCCTTTTCTGCCATCAAGCGTGCTTCATGCATCAAATCATCCACTTGGCTTTCAACCGGGCGGATATCGATTTCGGGATCTATTAGCCCTGTTGGCCTGATCACTTGTTCCGCAAACACGCCGCCAGCACGCTCCATCTCCCAGTCACCCGGTGTTGCAGAAACATAAACTGTTTGTGGACGCATAGCGTCCCACTCATCAAATTTTAAGGGGCGGTTATCTACACAGCTAGGCAAACGGAACCCAAATTCCGCGAGTGTCCCCTTACGCTTGGCATCACCCCGGCTCATGCCATTAATTTGCCCTACAGATACATGGCTTTCATCCACAAATAACAGAGCATTTTCTGGAATATATTCAAATAAAGTTGGTGGCGGATCACCAGGTCGGCGTCCTGTTAAATATCGGCTGTAATTTTCAATGCCCGCACAGCTACCCGTGGCCTCCATCATCTCAAGGTCAAATGTAGTACGTTGCTCAATACGCTGTAGCTCAAGCAGGCGGTCACTCTGTTTATATTCCTCAAGGCGCTTTTTAAGCTCTAGCTTAATGCCCTTGATAGCTTGATTCAGGGTCGGGCGCGGCGTCACATAGTGGCTGTTTGCATAAATCTTCACACTTTCCAGAACACGCGTTTTCTCTCCGGTTAAAGGGTCAAACTCAATGATCTCTTCAACTTCATCACCAAACATCATTAACCGCCAGGCACGATCCTCAAGGTGACTTGGAAAAATATCAATAACATCACCACGCACCCTAAAGGTGCCGCGTTGAAATGCTTGATCATTCCTAGAATATTGCATTGCCACCAAACGGCGCAGTAAATCTCTATT
>Ga0316207_10003288_pt1 | contig 15212 bp, 12 predicted proteins | sample 6weekpyrite_MG_FD_204943 | JGI IMG/M metagenome (GOLD analysis project Ga0316207, IMG submission 204943) | Microbial mat bacterial communities from mineral coupon in-situ incubated in ocean water Damariscotta River, Maine, United States -... | ecosystem: Environmental > Aquatic > Marine >... | reverse complement strand
TGTTTATGCCTCAACTTCGTGCCATCTTGCGCGCCTCAGCATATGGCCCTGTGCGTATCATGATACCGATGCTATCGAACCTGACCGAACTCCATCAGGTTAAACAACTCATTGATGATGCCAAACTAGAATTAGATCGTGAAGGCAAACGTTATGCCGATAATATCCCCATAGGTGGCATGATCGAAGTTCCTGCCGCAGCAATGGTGGCGAATCAATTTGCTAAACAGTTAGACTTTTTATCCATTGGTACCAATGATCTCATTCAATACACCTTGGCCATCGACCGTATTGATGACGAGGTGGGTTACCTCTACGAACCCCTACATCCTGCTGTGTTGCAACTAATTCATATGTCAATTCGTGCTGCCAACAAGGCTAAAATTCCTATCTCCATGTGTGGTGAGATGGCGGGTGACCCTTGTTTTACCCGTTTACTACTCGGGCTTGGTCTGCGTGAATTCAGTATGCACCCTTCCAGCTTGCTGGAAGTAAAACGCATCGTGAACAGCAGTGATACACGTGAACTTGAAAAACCGGCACGAAAAACCCTCAATAGTGCCCGCCAAAGTGATGTTGAAAAAATCGTAAACGGTATGAATACCGATATTGATGTCTAAATAAAGCGAAATTTCTATTTTTGAGAGCTTCTCACGTGCAAGCCACGCGATTGAAGGCTAGAATGTCTTCAACGTATTAAAATAGCTGCAACGGAATATCAGGCATGTCCGAAAATACACAAGAAGAACAAACGCTGACACGCCTGCAGCAATTCAGCACGGTACTGGAAAGCGGTACCCTGCAGCAATTGCAGTTGATGCTCAATGGTCTGTTCGCCGCAGAAATTGCCCACCTGCTTGAATCCCTGCCCCGTGAAAAACGTGAATTTGTCTGGGAACTCGTAGAACCGGAGTTACAGGGTGACGTATTACTCGATGTCACTGACGATATCCGTGAACACCTTATCCGACAAATGGAAACCTCCGAACTTGTTGCCGCGTCCGAAGGACTTGAAGTCGATGATCTCGCTGACTTTATACAAGACCTGCCCGACACAGTGATGCAGCTGGTTCTGCAATCCATGGACAGCCAGGATCGGCATCGTTTAGAACGAGTCCTTTCGTATCAGGAAGACACCGCCGGCGGTCTGATGAACACTGACACCATCACGGTGCGACCCAACAATACCATTGATGTCGTACTACGTTATTTGCGCCGCAGTCGTGGCCAAATACCGGCAATGACCGATCAACTCTATGTTGTCGATCGCCATAATCATTATTTGGGTCAAGTGCCCCTCACTGACTTACTGACACGCGAACCTAGTTTAAGTATCAGTGAACTCATGAACACCGAGCAGCAAGCTATTCTCGCGGACATGCCCGACAACGATGTCGCTACCTTGTTCGAGCACCGCGAACTGGTTTCCGCACCGGTAGTCGATGAAAACAATGTCCTACTGGGTCGTATTACCATTGATGATGTCATCGACGTTATCCGTGAAGATGCCGAACACTCTTTAATGAGTATGGCTGGTTTAAGTGAAGAAGAAGATATGTTCGCACCCGTGGTGGCCAGTACCCGCCGCCGTGCACTTTGGTTGGGCGCTAACCTCATCACAGCATTATTAGCTTCGTGGGTGATTGGCCTGTTTGGCGCAACCATCGAGAAATTAGTCGCCCTCGCTATTCTCATGCCCATCGTTGCCAGCATGGGGGGGATCGCCGGGAGTCAAACTCTCACTATCGTGATCCGTGCCATGGCACTGGGACAAATTGGTATCAGTAATGCCGGGCGACTCATCGTGAAAGAACTCTCCGTCGGCATCTTAAATGGCTTAGTCTGGGCAATCATTATCGCCGTGGTCACCATAGCATGGTTCGACGACGTGCAACTCGGCATGATTATCGGTGCCGCAATCATTGTTAACTTAGTCACAGGCGCATTAGCCGGTGCGACCGTGCCATTAATGTTGAAAAAATTTGGCGCTGATCCTGCGCTCGGTGGCGGTGTTGTATTAACCACCATTACTGATGTTGTTGGTTTTCTGGCTTTTCTTGGGCTTGCAACATTAGTTCTTACTTAAGGTAATAAAATAGAATACTTAGATTTCTTTCCACATAGCTCGTTAAAAAGTTATAATCTCATATTACGCTTTTCCCTTACCCTCTAATATTTAACCTACTTTGCCTTAACTCATAAAACCTCAATTATAAATAATTTTATTCTTTCATATACTAGGGATACTTAACAATATTTATTCATTTAGACTGGTAACACTGATGCTTTTATTGTTTCCTTATCCACTTTCTCAATAGAGGAAAGCTTCTCTAAAAGAGCAGATGCCTCTAATTTCATGTCATCAAACATACTAACCACCTTCGGATCAAAGCTTGAATGTTTTTTTATTTCAAATTTAACCAAATGTAATTGATTTAATAAATTATTTACTATGTGATGCGTTCCATGCATTGCAGCTGAATATATTTCTTTTCTTTCATTTTCTATCTGTAGATCAAATCTCAAGGTTTTAATTGTTTCCTGAAGGCTTAAACTACCAAGTGTAAGCAAAGTTATTTTATATACACTTAATAAATTCGCATATAGCGCTAACACTTCAGGATAATTACCTTTTGTTACAAAATAAAACAGACTTCTTGCCTCTATATGAAGCCTTTCATGAAGCTCTATAAAATGCCCATCTTTGAAAAAAGAACGCATAATTTCAGGTGGGTCTGTTAGTATTTTATGTATTTTACAATTTTCAGAATTAAGCTCTGGTGCTAACGAAGCATCATTTTTTTGTAACGCAAATAATATATCCTTTAACCAATTTAAATGTTCTAAGGTGTCATTGTTACTAACAACTTCACTGCTATACTGTTCAATTAACATTTCTAAATCATTCACATCGGCTTCAAGTTGCCTTTCTAGATACCCACGTGACATATGATTGTCGACTTGGTAAAAGTAATCCTCTATATGAAAAATAAGTTCAGGGTTTTTTATTTTAGTAAGCGCGTATTTATTAAAAGCACTTTTCCATATGCTCGTGCTTTTTAGAAAATCAACACTAGGGACTTTTATATCATAATGAAATGAACCTAATTTTCTAAATCGAGACTCTAATTGACTTGGGTTATCATCTAACGAATCAATAAAATTATTTTTTTGTTTATCAATTAACTCATTTACTGAGTCTTTATCTTTAAAAAAAACAGATAATTGTTCATGGGAAAGCATTTCCACATAAAACGTCGTCATAATATCATCAAGGTATGGAATTAATTCTTTTAAACTAGACATTGAAAAACCTCCATAATATATCAGGGCATCATCTTTAAAATATAATTATAAAAGACATAATATGCAATTATTCCCCGGCGATAGTCATTTCTTCAAGCAGGATTGAACCTGTACGCGTATTTCTGCGTAAATCGACATCATTACCCACCGCGACTATATTTTTGTACATGTCATTTAAGTGACCAGCAATCGTGATTTCAGAAACCGGGTATTGAATCTCACCGCCTTCAACCCAAAAACCGGCTGCGCCGCGTGAGTAGTCACCCGTCACACCGTTAACGGCTGATCCCATTAACTCTGTGACCAGTAACCCTGTATCCATTTTCTTTAACAGCCCTTGTGCATCCAATTCGCCGGGATCAATCGTCAAGTTATGGACGCCACCGGCGTTACCGGTTGTTTGCATGCCTAGCCTGCGAGCCGAATAGCTATCTAGCACGTAACCTTGCAACACACCTTCTGTCACCAAATCTCTTGGGCGTGTTACCACGCCTTCATTATCAAACGGCGCACTACCCAGTCCTGCCAGTAAATGCGGTTGTTCATGAATGCGAATATGATCTGCGAAAATCTGTTCATCAATACGATCCAGCATAAAGGATGCTTTGCGATATAAACTGCTACCACGTAATGCCGAAATAAGATGACCTAACAAACTCGCCGCCACATCGGCTGAATAAAGCACCGGCGCTTTACGGGTGCTTAATCGCTGCGCGCCTAAACGAGATAAGGTTCGCTCTGCTGCTTTATGACCAATGCTGGCCATGTCTTCCAATGCCTCGGCTTTACGTGATGAGCTGTACCAGTAATCTCTCTCCATGCCTGAGTCGTCTTCTGCGATCACCGCACAACTGGCACTATGATAACTACTCGAGTAGCCATTCAAGAAACCATGACTGTTACCATAAACACGCAAACCGGTATGACTCGACACCGATCCACCTTCAGAGTTGTTGACCCGTTTGTCATACTCTAATGCAGCCGCTTCGCATTGAATCGCAAGCTCAATTGCTGCACTGGTATCAACCGCCCAGGGGTGATTCATATCCAGATTAAGAAACTCGGTGGCAAGATCTGCTTTCTCAGCAAGACCGGCACATTTATCTTCTGCGGTATAACGGGCGATATCACAGGCCGCCTGAACCGTACTGATAATGCCTTGTTCTGAGGTATCTGTGGTGCTCGCTGATCCTTTACGATGCCCAAAATAAACCGTAATACCCAAACCATTGTCACGATTATGCTCAACGGTTTCTACCTCAGCCATTCTGGCGGTGACACAGAAACCTGTTTCGGCACTAATGACGGCCTCTGCTGCGCTAGCACCGGCGGCTTTGGCCTTTTCAATGGCACTGGCAATGGTTTTTTCCAGCTCCGCCTGAGCCGGTAAACCTGATTCATTATTTTGTACTGCTACTTGATTCATCTGTTTGTTTTCCATTTATATGCGTACATTTTCATTATGAAGTTGCTTATAATAGAACCTTAATAAAACTAACACGATTTCCCACCATGCCTGATGAAGACGAATTAATTGATAACCGCCCTCCCAGTAAATCGCAGCGCAAGCGCGACATGCATGCGCAATTCGATCTGGGCAAAGTGCTGGTTGATTTACCAGATAACCAGCTCAAAAAGCTTGCACTTGACGACGCCTTATATGAGGCCATCGACACCTGTAAAAATATTCGTCAACACGGTGCCCGCAAGCGCCAGCATAAACTCATTAGCAAACTACTCAGCGATGCTGATACTTCTGCTATTCAAGATGCTGTCGATAACTTTAAAGCACCTCAACGTGAAGCAGTTGCTGAGCTTCACGCCATTGAAGACTGGCGTGAACGACTCATTGCAGAAGATGATGCGGCCTTGACTGAATTTATCAGCCAGTTCCCTTCTGCCGATCGGCAACAACTTCGCCAGATCGTACGTAATTGTAAACAAACCAAATCCGCTGATCGCAGCAAACGCGCCAAGCGTGAACTGTTTCAACTCATTCGAGAATTAGTCGATACTAAATCTGACTAACTGCCGTCACGTAAACAACCTCACAAGCACCTGCACCAGTATCTTTACGTGTCATCGAACTATTCCATGTAAAACCCTGAGCATTTCTAATTTTCACCAGCTTACCAGTAATTTTAACCAGGCTGCCTTTACGAATTTTTCCAAGCTGTTTTTCTATCTGCTCATCTGCAGGAATCATATGCATATTGGAACTCTGCTCTATGACTTCTCGCATCGAGATAGGTGAGCGCTCCATCCTCCAGGTGTAAAAACGAACATTCTGTTCTATATCCAGTGTGTCTATCACTGCTGTATCCGACATCGCACCCCAACCTAAGGCAAGATCTAAAGGAGACAATTCAGCACTGGCATCTATATAATACTTTTCACGCGATAACACCCGCGCTTCGATCTCAAAGTCTGCTTGCGGGGTGATTTCATAACCCTTGTACGGGATCACTTCAGCTGAACTTAAATTTCGCTGTAATGGCACACTATTTATTAAAATACCCGGCGCATGTTCAATGACTCTATTCTGATCATGTTGCCAAATCCCGCCGGCAATAAATAATGCAATCAGAATGATTTTCTTCATGCCTATTTCTCAATCCAGGCCACTTCTATTTGCTCATTAAGATGAATATTAATCAGCTTATAGGGATGTTCCTGATTTTTAGGGTTCGCCTTAACATTAATCATATGCTCTGGCTGCCACTGTCGACTCATTGTCTGAAAGCCGCTGTAAACTTTAAAACAAGCGCCATCTTCCAGACAAACGATTGCGCCTTCTTCTTCAACCGAGGCAACAATATGCCCTTGTTTTAAACCGGGGTAGGTCAACTTCCTGTTCCACCAACGGTAATACCATCGATACGAAGTGTCGGCTGACCGACACCAACCGGCACACTTTGGCCTTCTTTACCGCAAGTTCCCACACCAGCATCCAGCTCCAGATCATTGCCGATCATCGTAATACGATTCATGACATCAGGGCCATTGCCGATTAAGGTCGCGCCTTTTACCGGTGCTTTAATTTTTCCGTTTTCAACCAGGTAAGCTTCACTTGCTGAGAAGACAAATTTACCAGAGGTGATATCGACTTGACCGCCGGCAAAATTAACCGCATAAAGCCCTTTATCAATGGAAGCGATAATTTCCTGCGGGTCTTTATCACCGGCTTGCATATACGTATTGGTCATTCGTGGCATGGGTAAATAACCGTACGACTCACGACGGCCATTACCCGTTGATTCAACACCCATCAGGCGGGCATTCATTTTGTCTTGCATGTAACCTTTTAGAATACCGTCTTCAATCAACACGGTTTCCTTAGTGGCTGTTCCTTCATCATCAATATTTAATGACCCGCGACGATCGGGCAAGGTGCCGTTATCAACAACCGTTACGCCTTTAGCTGCAACCTGCTCACCGACACGTCCGCTAAATGCCGAACTGCCTTTGCGATTAAAATCACCTTCCAGACCATGTCCGACAGCTTCATGCAATAATACCCCGGGCCAACCCGGCCCAAGTACCACATTCATACTGCCAGCCGGTGCCGCAACCGCATCAAGATTAACCAGCGCCTGACGCACAGCTTCACGTGCAAATTCTTCTGCTGCCGATTGGTCAATGAAATAACCGTAACCACGACGACCACCACCACCGTGACCACCTTGTTCACGTTTACCACCCTGCTCGACGATGACATTTACATTCATGCGAATTAATGGTCTTACATCACCTGCCAGCGTACCGTCTGCGGCGGCTACCAAAATAGTATCGTGCGTAGCAGATAAACTAACGGTCACTTCCTTAACGCGCGGATCGGCAGCACGCGCTGCAGCATCGGCGGCATGTAACAATGCAATTTTTTCATCAGCTGCCATGCTTGCAAGTGGATCGGCCGAGGTATAAAGATCGTGTCCTGCACCTTTAGCAAGAATCTGGCTTTTACCTTCCCCACCAGCATGAGCAATCGCTCGCGCTGCATTGGCTGCCTGAGTTAATGCCGGGAACTGTATGGCATCGGAATAAGCAAAACCGGTTTTCTCCCCGCTGATAGCACGGACACCGACACCTTGATCAATATTATAGCGGCCATCTTTTACAATACCGTCTTCCAGCACCCATGATTCATTGCGGCTTAACTGAAAATACAAATCGGCGGCATCAACATTATTTTGCATCAATTGATCCAGCACCTTTTGCAGATCATTTTCATCTAGACCTGCCGGTGCCAGTAATTGATGCTGGGCTAATTCAAGTGATGTACTCATGGTAGCTTACACGGCATTCTTCTATGCTCGGTGGCAGGAAAGTTCTTTCTTATTTGAATGACCTGTTCATTATCAAGTTCCGCAACTATTGCTCCTGAACCATTTTGAATACGGTTCAGCACATTTCCCCATGGATCAACAATCATCGAGTCACCATATGTTTCCCGGCCACTAACATGGAAGCCACCTTGATCAGCGGCAATCACATAACAAAGATTTTCGATTGCCCGTGCTCGCGTCAACACTTCCCAATGTGCTTTACCCGTGATGGCGGTAAAGGCAGAAGGCAACACAACAAATTCCATGCCGGCATCTAGCATATGACGGAATAATTCAGGGAAACGCAAGTCATAACAAATGGCGACACCCATTTTTCCAAAAGGCGTATCGACGACGATAACCTCATCACCGGCTTCAGTTGTTTCAGATTCATTATAACTCTCGTTACTGGCATCAATATGAACATCGAACAAATGAATCTTGTCATAACGAGCAACGCGCTCACCGTCTGCATTAAAAACAGGGCAAGCAAACCGTACACGCTTGTCATCATCAGTTTTCACTGGAACCGTGCCACCGACCAACCAGATCCCGTGTGACTTTGCCTGCTTGGCTAAGAATTCTTGAATAGGACCGTCACCGTCTGTTTCAGCGATCGTTAAAATATCTGAATCGGCATGACCAAGAAATGCAAAATTTTCTGGTAACACAACCAATTCTGCCCCCTTTGATACCGCATCATCAATTAAGCGTCCCGCCTCAATAAGGTTGGCATTCACGTTTGGCCCGGATGCCATTTGTACTGCTGCTACTTGACTCATTTCTACTTACTCGCGCAATTACTCTATAAACAATTCAATTTGATCCGGCTCACTGCTGCCTGGCCGTAAATCCATTAATTCTGCATCAACACCCAAAGAGATTAACCATACATGCAATTCTTCCGCCCAGAGACTACCTTCCTCTCCTCCAGGGTAGCGAATCACCAATCTTGAATCTGCTGGGGCTGACAATAAGGCCTGCACAGACTCTCTCACCGCTGGCATCGCTGCGACACTATCACCACTTCGTGGTCGCGCCCATAACTCGGCACTTAAACTACGCATGCCTTGTGTTTGCTGTGCAACAAAGGTTGCTGTTGGCTTAGGCTCTAAAGCTTGAGACAACGGCGCAGCCAACATCAAGATTAAAATTCCAACATACTTCATATCGATTAATCATACCCAATTTAATCACTAAAAACGTCACATTATTAATTTTATTCAGGCTGTTCTGTTTCCGTCAATGCCTGCTTTTCTTCCTCAAGTTTCACCACTTGAGGGTCATCCCAACCTCCCGTGACGGTATATTGATAACGCGTAATATCATCAATTGCCGGGCGAAGTAATTTATCCAGCGCAAATACAACCCCTCCGGCAATTGGCCCGCCCACTAAAGCACCCGCAATGGGTAAGCCGCCGGTTAGATCAGGTGTCACCGTAATAAGCTGGTCGTAATCACGCACCACTAAACCGGTACGACCCGAAACATCCAATCTGGCTGCTGGGCCATCGAGGTAGAGATCTGTTGTATAAGCATCACCCTGATCAAGCTGGAAATTACCTTTAATACGATCGAAACTAAACCCTTTTTTAAATAAGTCACTAAAATCGAGCGTTAAACGACGTGGCAGCGCCTGCAAACTAAGTAAACCAAATACACGCCCTGCGCCCGGACTCACGTCAAGCAACTGACCTTTATCAATTTTTATTTGTAATGTGCCTGTCAGATTTTTTACGGCAAACTGAAATGGACTTCCTTGCCACTGCAATTGTGCGACATTACGACTCTTTCCTGCTTCAAAGCCAACTGAATAACCCAAATTTTCCAACAAAGTACTAAATTTTTTGGCTTTTAATTTTGTATTAAAACGAGTTATTTGTTCATCGTTCTCAACTTGCCAATTACCGCTGGCGGTAAACCTTAGATCCGGGCTTACTACCGCGAATTTATCCATGCTTAAACCATTAGCCGTTTTTGACACCGCCATGTTTAATGAACCAAGCTCAACTCCATCAAAAACAAGGTTATCAACTGACAATACTACGCCCGGTATTTCACGTGGGTCGATACTAACATCGCTCGCATCACCTTCCGGGCGAATTATCTTCAAATATTCAAAATCAGCTTTAACCAGATCCGTTGAGGTATCGTAAGGAATTTGTACTTCACCCTTTATTCGATCCGCCTCGATAAAGCTATGCCAGTGTTCGTCCTCACGAATCAATCTGAATTTTTCAACATTAAAGTTGTAGCCAACCGTCATCAATGAGGCCACTTCGAGATTAATCTCTTCTAGCCAGGGCAGAGAATTATTTCCTGTCGAAGCAGCATCACCCCAATTAAAACTTGATGAGTATGTTAACCAGTCATCAAATGACAAATTATCCAGCTGCCCAACAATTGAGACTCGCTTCGCTGAAGGCGGAATCGGCAATGTGTCACCAAAGGCAATCGAAGCGCCTGCATACTCAAGATTATTTTTTATTTCTTTCAATGCGACAATAGCGCTAACATCATCGCCATAATCAATCTCCACCTGGAAATCTTTATCAGTATTAATAAAGGTGCTTAATTTCAATGGCACAATTGCATCAGCATCCTTTGCCAACGGTGCGGGCAAATTGATGGCAACGTTTTTAAGCTCCGATGCCAACGCTAACTCAACTGGATGCGTATCACCTTGAGGATCCCGAAAAGACAGGCTGGCTATCCACTCGGTCACACCTTTACTAATCACTGGAATGTCTTTTTTATATTTCTCTTTAATTAGTTTATTAAGATCAAACTGACCTTTTGCGTAGATAGATAGTGCCGTTGCGGCATCTTCACTGTGTGACAATCTGATTTTTACAGGGGTTTTGAATAAACGTGCATTAATACCCTCGCCCTGCAAACCTTCGTTGCTGACAAATACCTTACCGTTGATATCCTTTAGCTGAAGATCATTGCCCTTTAAACTAAGTTGTGCATTTTTCAGATCAGCGAAACCTTCCACCACCCCATTGCCACTCGATGTCGGGATTTTAATATCAAGTTTTAATGACGCCTCGCCTTGCGTAACGAGCTGCTTTAATTCTTCGTTATAACCTTCTGCAAGATTTGCCGCGATCACGTATTTAACTAAATCAGGTGTGCTGGTATCGACAAGGCCTTTTAATTCCAACAGCGGATCATCCAGTTCAATATCATCAATGTGCGCCGTTACATCATGAACATTGGCATTAAAAATCCTGCCTGTTTTACCAATAATATCTAGACTGCGACCACTGAAAATCACCTCTCCCTGCATGTCACTAATTAATGGCCAACCGGGCTCATAGTCCAGTTCACCATCAATCACATCGAAACGAACTTCAAACTTACCTTCGCCATGATCATAGGGGAACTTGTCTAACGGACCGCGCAACACAAATTTTCCGGAGGGCGAGGTGCCTTTAATGATAGACTTATCTAGCCAGTCGATTGTTTTTTTCTCTAGAAATCTAACTGGCAAATATTTGTAGGTCTTGCTCGCATCGGCGTTTTTAAAACCCACTAACAAATCAATGTCCGGTGAACCGGTATCTGGTATCTGCATCGTCATGCTGGTACGCAATGTTAAGTCAGGGTTAATCAGATCAAAGTCAGCAGCTTCAATTGACCAACCTTTATTATTTTTTTGCCATTGCATGCTGCCGGTTAGCTTCTGCAAATCAACCGGCTCACGAAATAGTCCGGCGCTATCAATAACCACCTTATTACTGTCCAGCTGCAAACTGCCTTGTTCGTTATTCACCACGAAGGAACCGGAAGCGCCACTCACGCCTGGGATTTTATTATGTGCTTGTAAATGTAAATCAGAAAAACGCCCATCCACGTGCCACTGTTCGTTTTCTGAAGAAATAAGCAATGATGTGTTATGCAATGCTACACGTGGCTGAATTAAGGCCAGTTTTTCATTACTGGTACTGTCTAATAATTGAAATGCATCAACGACCGGCAAGATATCTGACAGTTGCATGTACTTAGAAACCGCTGCAAATTTTTGTGTACCCCGATCATGGCGCAGACTAAGATCTGAGACAGGCCAATCACCTTGCTCTGTTTTGAGCAGTAACTTGCCTAAATGAAGCATCCATTCTTTATCGTTTTGATTCCAAATAATATCCGTATCAACTGATTTCCAATTTATGTTCTTTGCACGCTCGCCACTAAACGCTAAATCAGCGAGTGATATTTTTCCTTCCAGTGATTGCAAAGAATTTTCTTGCCACTGCCCCCACACTTCAAGGTTAGTTTTTCCTTCTGAAAGTGTTACCCCCTCACGCAATGGCTTGCGCCACCATACAGCAGGACGTAAATCATTAGCTTTAATATAAACACTACCATACCATTCAGATAAAGTGTCGATAGTGCCTGCCATCTCCAGAGCAAAATCAACTTCCTTACCTAATTTTTCTGGCAGTAGTACATGACCTGTTAATTGATGCGTATCAATATCATTTTTTAGTCGAAGATTAACTTGTTTAAAAACAATGTTTTTTTCATTCAGAGGGACATCAGTCCATATTATCGTACTTGATTCGATACCAATATCAGGCTGACGTAACAACCAATTAAACACCAAATCTGAATAGTTGTTTTTTTCATCTGTAGCTGTTGGCAACCCATCTATACTAAAGCTTTCATCTTTGTGTCGAGTAATAGAAAGTTCAATACCACTAACTGTAAAACTCGATGGAACAAAGTCCTGATTTTTTATAGAGGCAAAAATATCTATTCCCATTTTCGCATCGGCAAACTGGAATAGAATCTTTTCATCCTGTTTATCAAGCAAGCGTACATCTGAAAAATGTAGCTGTGGCTCAAAACCATTCCATTCGGCTTTAAGACTGTCAACACGAATGGTCTGGCCTGCATATTCACTCAGTGCAGTTTCAGCCTCGGCACGATAATCTTCAGCCAGTGGTAACAATAAACGCGCCAGTGTCAACAGCACTGCAGCCAAAACGGTTACGCCGGCAAATCCATACCAAAGCATACCGATCACGCATCGAATGGCTTTTTTAGCTATCACGAGTTCTGACTCATTCCTGATTTAAATATTATTTGCATATGATAGTGATCTACATCATCACTACATCGTAATTTTCCTGACTATATAAAGACTCGACCTGTAATTTAATTGGCTTGCCAATAAAGTCTTCAAGTTCTGCCACACTGGTCGACTCCTCATCCAGCATTCTGTCCACCACTTCCTGTGATGCCAGTACCAAAAAAGTTTGCGCATCAAACTGTCGTGCTTCTCTGGTTATTTCCCGGAATATTTCATAGCAAACTGTCTCGGCAGTGCGTAATGAACCACGTCCACCACAACTAGGACAATCTTCACATAGAACATGTTCCAACGATTCACGGGTTCGTTTGCGTGTCATTTCCACTAAACCCAGTGCTGACACCTGACTGATATGACATTTCGCGGGATCGCGCTCAAGGTTTTTCTCCAGCGCTCTTAGCACCTGCCGCTTGTGCTCTTCATCCTGCATATCGATAAAATCAATGATCAAAATGCCACCGAGATTTCTCAACCGAACCTGTCTGGCTATTGCGACAGCTGCTTCAAGATTGGTCTTGAAGATCGTTTCATCCAAATTACGATGACCAACAAATCCACCCGTATTGACATCAATCGTTGTCATGGCTTCGGTTTGATCAATAATTAAATAACCGCCTGATTTGAGATTGGCCCGTTTAGCCAAAGCCTTATGAATTTCATCTTCAACAGAGAACAAATCAAAAATGGGGCGTTCACCCGGATAGTATTCAATCCGATCTGCTACTTCAGGAATAAATTTACGTGCAAATTTTGCTGCGCGCTCAAATGTTTCTTTTGAATCAATGCGAATTTTTTCAATTTCAGGGCTAACCAGGTCGCGCATCATGCGCATTGCCAGTGGCAAGTCCTCATGAATCAGGCAGGATGGTTTTTCAGTTTTCATCTTCTCGATGATAGCCATCCACATACGATGTAAATATTCCACATCCGCCTGGATTTCATCATTACTAATTCCCTCAGCAGCCGTGCGTACAATATAACCACCGGCATAACTATCAACGGCTAATTCCTCAAGCTTAGAACGCAAACGCTCTCGTTCTTGCTCTTGTTCAATCTTCTGAGAAATTCCAATGTGTTCTACACCGGGCATAAACACCAAAAAACGCGATGGAATAGATATCTGGGTGGTCAGCCGTGCGCCTTTTGTGCCCATCGGGTCTTTAACAACTTGCACACAGATGTCCTGCCCTTCTGTGACCAGACTATTAATCGACTCGACTTTATTATTTTCGCCATCAACCTGGATATCAGAGGCATGTAAAAACGCTGCGCGTTCCAGACCCACATCAATAAATGCCGCCTGCATACCGGGTAACACTCTAGAGACTTTACCTTTATAGACGTTGCCGACTAAACCTCGCTTAGCGGCACGTTCAATATAAACTTCTTGCAGCACCCCGTTTTCAACCAGTGCGACGCGAGACTCATTGGGGGTGATATTAATCAGGATTTCACTACTCATTGCCGGCCCATCTATTCCTTATTATGTTCTTGTCCCATCATAGCATCATACGTACCGACTTCAGACGACCTGAATACCAAATTCTCGTAACAAATCAGCCATTTCGAACAATGGCAAGCCCATCACTCCGCTATAACTGCCTTGCAAGTGCTCAATAAAGGCCGCTGCTTGTCCCTGAACAGCGTAAGCCCCTGCTTTATCAAGTGGTTCTCCACTGGCGACATAATTTTTCCGTTCAGTATCCGTTATTTCCCGAAACGATACCTGGGTGCAATTAAGACGCCCTGACGCTTGTTCAGCATCGACCATCGCAATCGCCGTCATCACAGTGTGTTGTTTACCTGACAGACTTGCCAGCATGCTTTCTGCATCGGCTGGCGAAGCAGGTTTACCTAAAATTTCACCATCCAGAACAACGATGGTATCTGCTCCCAAGACAGGGTGATCCTTGTTGCTCACTTGCCAACCGGCACGAGCTTTATCGAGTGCTAAACGTTGAACAAATGCCTCGGCAGATTCATTAGCCTGACTAATTTCAGGAACATCAACATCAACCATCTCGAAACTAACACCGATTTGTTGTAACAACTCAGCACGACGCGGTGATTTTGAGGCAAGGTAGATTTGGCATTTATTGGTCATCATGTAAATCTTATCTAACTACTTTTTAGTCTCGATGATAAGGATGATTCGTCATCAACGACCAGGCTCGGTATATCTGCTCAGCCAATACCACCCGAACCAATGCATGTGGCAAGGTCAACGCAGACAGTGACCAGGTCATATCAGCTCTTTGTTTAACTTCGTTGGAAAGCCCGTCTGCCCCGCCAATAATAAGTGCGACATCGCGACCCGAGCAAGTCCAGTTTGACATGTGATCAGCCAGCTTGCGGGTTGTCCACGACTTGCCATTTTCATCCAGCGCAATGACGGTACAATCTTTAGGGATAGCCTGTAAGAGTCGCTGCGATTCTTCTGCAATAGCGCGCTTCAAATCACTATTTTTAGAGCGACGTCCCGG
>Ga0316207_10003286_pt1 | contig 15214 bp, 10 predicted proteins | sample 6weekpyrite_MG_FD_204943 | JGI IMG/M metagenome (GOLD analysis project Ga0316207, IMG submission 204943) | Microbial mat bacterial communities from mineral coupon in-situ incubated in ocean water Damariscotta River, Maine, United States -... | ecosystem: Environmental > Aquatic > Marine >... | reverse complement strand
TAACCATTCCGCAAACTCGAGTAGGACGTGATAAAATTGTGCTAAAATCCGACTCAGAGAAATTCGACAATTGTTCTTCTGAAAGAAACTGATAATTCGAATTGAGTTTTCTCAAGCCATCCAAAGAATAATTGTTAACAAGTTGGGCTAAGTCTCTCTTAAAGTTTTGTAATAATCCAATAGTTAATTTCCATGTACTCTTACTATCCTCAACTTTAGAGAAATGCTGCACATTGTCAATGTTCTTTATTAGAACTATATCATTCTCAATTGCGTTCAGATTTTCCAGCAATGCTCCATGACCTGCAGGACGCATCAAACACCTTTCCCCATCTTTCACTTTTTGCCCCGATGAATCAAAACAATAGGCATCCGTTTCTGAATTTTGATAAGAAAAAGTAACATTGGAGCAATCACCAATATTGGTTTTGATATCCTTTTCAAATTTTTGTTGAATAGTGAAGTGAACTTTCGTTTCATCACCAAAAAACTCATTGGCCTGAACTAGTTGTTCTTGAAAAGCCGTTCTCACAGTACCTTCATATTTATGAAAGGGTATCAAACCTTTTGGCAAAGCCGAATATTTATTCAACATTTCCTTTACTAACTCTTTTCGATTCCTCAAAGACGACACCATAGAATCAGAAAAAGGAAATTTTTGACACTGGTTGAAAAATAGCTTTACTGATTCCGTTTCAACCTCATCTTCTAGCCATTGGTATAAAAAACTAAACATTCTTGACCCAGAACCAGATGCTGGAATAAAAAACTCTGGCTGTAAACTATTGGCGTCGAAAGAATTAACCAGTTTTTCTTTTTCTTCTTCGCTAATACGAACAATACCATTGCCAACCTTGCATGAACTGCTCAATTCAACTTGAAATTCCTGCTCGAAAACTTGATTTCGCTGATTAATGATTTCTTTCTTTGTTTCTACACTCATTTCTTTCTCAAAGATTGCTTATTTTGGTCTTGTGAAAATCGGATTCGAATATATAAAATATAGATGGAAAATTAGCTCTAAGAAGACAAGTGATTCTAATTTTACTCGTGATTTTTATGAGAATTGCCTCGCTATTGATTTGAATGAACACTCAAAATTACATTTAAAAACACTCTTCAATAAACTACGCAAAGATGACCGTATAATCACTATCCAAGATTTCGGAGCAGGTTCTAAAAAACTTGGAAATGATCGGAAAATTTCAACAATATTGAAAACAAGCTCTTCTAAAGGGAAATATGGAAAATTGCTGTACCAGTTGAATAAACATTATCAATTTACGAATATTTTAGAATTTGGAACTTCCCTCGGAGTTGGTACAAGTTATTTAGCTTTAGGTAATTCCAAAGCAAACATTACAAGCATAGAGGCTTGCAACAACACAAGGAATATTGCTTTGGAGAACTTTACACAGTTTGACCATGTACAAAGCATACATGCTACATTTGATGATTTCTTGACGGCTGAGACACTCGAAATCAACGAAAAATCATCTAGAGAAATTTATGATTTCATCTTTATTGACGGCCACCATGATGGCGATGCACTTCTCAACTACATGGAAAAATTGAAACCTTTCACAATTAAAGAAACGATTTTTGTATTGGACGACATAAGGTGGAGTGACTCCATGTTTAAGGCATGGAACACAATTGTCAAAAGTGGAGAGTTTGAGATTGTTGATTTGTTTCGAGTAGGAATAGTGAAAAGCGTGGAGTGAGATCGTATATAATTTATTATGCATAATGAAGTGACAAAATTCTCCTTGAACTTCTGTGTTGTATTTGTATAACAATAATTTAATCTAGAATGAGAAGAAGTTGGAATGTGACCTACATCACATTTCGTTTATATAAATGGTTGTAACTTTATACTACATTAAAAACAGTTTTTATGAGCTATTATATTTCCACAACAGTTAACGGAATAAGTTTCGAAAAAGCAATCGTAAAAGTCACAGAACATTTAAAAACAGAAGGTTTTGGAGTACTGACTACTATAGATTTTAAAGCAACAATGAAAAAAAAGCTGGACGTTGATTTTTACAACTATACAATTCTTGGAGCTTGTAATCCAAAATTTGCTCACAAAGCCGTCCTCGCAGAGAACAAAATTGGGACTATGTTGCCTTGCAATGTTATTGTTCAAGAAAGGGAAGAAGGGAAAATAGAAGTTTCTGCTGTTGATCCGATGGCCTCAATGCAGGCTGTTAAGAATAATGATCTAGGAGATGTTGCAATAGAAGTTAGAAGTAAGTTAGAAAAGGTTATTAAGTCCCTTTAGCATAAGTCCTTCCTAAAAAACACTTTGCTAGTAAGTCTTATAAGTATCATCCTCCCATTCCTTTCATTTGCTTCATCATTTGACGCATCTTACTAGGATTAGACATCATTTTCATCATTTTCTTCGTGTCGTTGAACTGTTTCATCAACTTATTCACTTCTTGAACGTTCGTTCCCGAACCATTTGCCAAACGTATTTTCCGAGAGTTATTCATTAAATCAGGATTCTCTCTCTCTTTGGGTGTCATTGACTGAATAATTGCTTCAATGTATTTAAAGGCATCATCGTCAATATCAACATCTTTCATTGCTTTTCCCATCCCTGGCATCATTCCCATTAAGTCTTTGACGTTACCCATCTTTTTTACCTGTTGCAATTGAGCATAAAAATCATTGAAATCAAACTGATTCTTTTTAATTCTTTTTTGCAACTTTCGAGCCTCTTCTTCATCAAACTGCTCTTGCGCCCGCTCCACTAAAGTTACAATATCACCTTTTCCGAGAATTCTATCCGCCATTCTAGCAGGATAAAACACATCTAGTGCGTCCATTTTCTCACCTGTACCAACAAACTTAATTGGTTTATTAACAACAGATTTAATGGTTAAGGCAGCACCACCACGAGTATCTCCGTCTAATTTGGTTAAGATAACACCATCAAAATTAATTCGTTCATCAAATGCTTTAGCTGTGTTTACCGCATCTTGCCCAGTCATGGCATCCACTACAAATAAAGTCTCTGTTGGGTTAATTGCCTTTTTCACATCAGCAATTTCATTCATCATTTTTTCATCTACTGCCAATCGACCGGCAGTATCAATGATAACGACATTGTAACCTTTACTTTTAGCAAACTGAACAGCTTCTTGCGCAATTTTAACCGGATTTTTTTCTTCACGATTAGAAAACACTTCAATACCCAGTTGTTCTCCTAAGACGTGCAACTGGTCAATTGCAGCAGGGCGATAAACATCACAAGCTGCTAACAATGGATTCTTTCCTTTCTTTGTTTTAAGGTAGTTCCCTAGTTTCCCCGTAAATGTTGTCTTACCGGAACCTTGCAGACCTGACATTAATATAATCCCTGGATTGCCTTTGATGTTGATTTCAACTTCATTTCCTCCCATCAAATTCACCAATTCTTCGTGGCAAACTTTTATCATTAACTGACCCGGAGATATGGATGTTAACACATTTTGGCCCAATGCCTTTTCTTTTACAGTAGTGGTAAATTCTTTTGCTGTTTTAAAATTGACATCGGCATCCAAAAGAGCCCGACGAACTTCTTTAAGCGTTTCTGCTACATTGATTTCAGATATTTGTCCTTGCCCTTTTAGGACTTTAAAGGCTCTCTCAAATTTGTCTGCTAAATTTTCAAACATAGGTGTTGTGTTTTATGGAGAGCAAAATTAAGAATTTAAACTGGAAAGATTGGCATCTAGGTGAGCTCGATGAGCTTTTTAATGAATAATTCTATTGTGAGAGGAGATAAGTAAGCAATTATTCTGGCCTGTGATTCTATTTAAATGAGAATGGCAAACGATGAAAGAAGTAAATCGAACATGATTATAGCTATTTTGGAAAAGAATATTATCTATCTTGTTTTTAAATTATTTTGATTTTATTTCAAATGTACCAGTAACAGTATATTCGTTTATTAATTGGTTCATGGCATCATATTCTGTTAATAAGTAGGTATGATTACCACTTATAGTGTAAGAATCACTGTTTTGTTTCCACTCTCCATTAATAGTGATTTCATTAGACGGAAACCAGCCAGCTCCTGTCCCGCTGGAACTTGGAGAGAAAAAATTAGTGCTTTCATATGAATGGTAACATCTAAGTATAAACTCGCTTCAGTTAGAACAGTAAAATCATCGTTAATTGTTACACCATCCGAAGCTCATAGCACTACAATATAAGAAAAATTCAAATAAACTTACCTTTCATTATAACTTAGACACTATTTCTACATCTAACGGTCCTACATCTGATGAGAATACTCCAACTAAATTTCCTTCCTCATCTACTAGATATTTTTGAAAATTCCAATTTACTTTTGAATCTTGACTTCCGTTTAATGACTTTTTTGTCAACCAACTATACAATGGATGTTGATCCTCACCTTTCACTTTAATTTTTTCTGTCATTTGAAAAGACACTCCGTAATTTTTTTTGCAAAAATCTGCAATTTCAGTGCTTGAACCAGGTTCTTGTGCACCAAACTGATTACATGGAACACCAATAATGGCTACTTTATGACCGTACATGTCGTGTAAACTTTGGAGATCTTTGTATTGTGGGGTAAAGCCGCATTTAGATGCCACATTGACAAAAAGAATTTTTTTCCCTTTTAGGGTTCTTAAATCTAGATGTTCTCCATCCAAAGAATTGATGGCTACCTCGAAAATTGATTCTTTAGAACTCTTCACATTTTGATTTTTTGACATGAAGGACATAGTGATTAGCCCAAACACAGTGATTAATAAAACGATTCTTGTTTTCATTTTTGAGTTTTCATTTTCAATTCTTTGTTCTCTATTTTCTTAATCTTAATTCCCGCATAACCATAAAAGATTGTCATCGCTGGACTTATCAAGTTAAAAAAAGAATACATCCAGTAATCTCCAGTTGCCACAGAAAGAACAGAGGATTGAGTTGCTCCACAAGTATTCCAAGGAAAAAGAACAGATGTAACTGTACCCGAATCTTCTAAGGTACGACTTAAATTTTCTGGTGCCAAACCTCTTTCCGGATAAATATCTTCAAACATTTTTCCAGGCACTACAATTGCTAAATACTGATCGGATGCAGTTGCATTAAAAAATACACAAGTTCCTGCAGTAGTTGCTATTAATGACCCGGTAGATTTTGCAAATTTCACAACTGTATGAGTTATCTTACTCAAAAGTCCAGCGGCTTCCATTACTCCACCAAAACACATGGCACAAACAATTAACCAAATCGTGTTAAGCATGCCTGCCATGCCACTTGTTCCTAAGAGTTTATTCACTTCTGCCAATCCTGTATCGACGGAAGTATTCATTGACATGGAAATCATAGATGCTTTATAAGATGAAGTAAAATAGCTGGAGTTACTACCCCCTATTTCTTTGATTATTTCAGGTTGAAAAATGATAGCCGAAATAGCCCCTAGAATGGTTCCAACAAACAATGCTGGAACTGCGCTTACTTTCTTAATAATTAAAAAGACAACAATCACAGGTACAATAAATAGAATTGGAGAGACATAATATTTAGCAGATATAGCCTCCATCATTGCACCAACCCCCTGACTTGTTTCTTTTGTCTCGATGGTAAAACCAATGATTAAAAAGATCGCCAAAGTAATTAAAATAGAAGGTATCGTTGTTAATGCCATGTACCGAATATGTGTTACTAAGTCAGTTCCAGCCATTGCCGGTGCTAGATTGGTTGTATCTGAAAGAGGCGACATTTTATCTCCAAAATAAGCACCTGAAATAATTGCCCCTGCAACCATTCCTTGACCTATCCCAAGTGCTGTGCCTATTCCGATAAGTGCAACACCAACTGTGGCAATAGTAGTCCATGAAGAGCCGGTTGCTAGAGCGACAATGGCACTTACAATACATGCAGCAACTAAAAATATTGTTGGATTAAGAATTTCTAAACCGTAATAAATCATCGTTGGCACAACTCCCGACATCATCCATGTCCCCGCAAGAGCGCCAATTAACAATAAAATAAGAACAGCTGGCAAAGCGGAAGTGATGCTATCAACAATACCTTTTTGTAATTGTTCCCATTTATATCCTAACGGTATAGCAACTATCACACCTGCCACTGCAGCAAGAATTAATGCTATTTGATTTGGACCACCTGTTGCATCATCCTTAAAAATCAACACATTTAGAATAAGTAATATTATCAATACAAATATTGGTACAAAAGCTAGTAAAAAAGAGGGGGATTTTGGTTTCGAAGTCATTTTCAGTATAATATGGAGCTAAAAGTAGTTATAATTAGTTTATAATGGATAGTGGAAATTTGAAATAAACATAGATTTTAAAGAGGCCAAATAACACACGTCTACTGCCTTACCTTCTTCTTAGGATTATACATGAACAAAAGTAAAACAGGAAGAATAGTAATATCTGCAATTAGAGCTACAAATAAGGTAATGCAAAGTAAAAGCCCCATGTGAAATGTTCCTAGGAAGCTTGAGAAAACGAGCAATAAAAACCCTGCGCATAGAATCAAAGTTGTCAAAATCATCGCTTTACCAGTTGTTAAATAGGTTCTTTTTAATGCGTAGATCTTGCTCTTCCCTTTCATTAACTCATATTTAAATTTTCCCAAAAAGTGAATGGTATCATCTACAGCTATTCCAAATGCAATAGTAAATATGATAGAAGTACTCGTTTTCAAATCAACACCTAAATACCCCATTACACCGGCAATAAAAAGAAGCGGTATTAAATTGGTAATTATACTGATAACCAATATAGTAGGCGAACGGTAGATAAACCCAATAATCAATGCAACGATTAATATAGATACTGCCAATCCTTTTATCAGGCTCGTTGACATATATTTTAAATTCTTGTCAATCAAATGCGCAGTCCCAGTTACTTGAAATTTAATTTTACCTTCTAAATTTTGTGACTGTAAGAATTTCTCCAATTTCTCATTCTTCTCAAAAACAATAGAATTCCCAAGGTCGGGAATTGTTCCATTTATTCGGGTGCGCATTTCCGTTGAATCAACAAAAGTTTTAATAAAGGAACCCTTTTGAACCAACCTCAATGCTTTTCTGTGGGCTCTTAATTTTCTATTCATAGTAGGAAGTTTATAATACTCCTTCATACCCGAATGTGAAGACCTATTCATCACTTTTAACATTTTCACAAGCGAGTTTTTAATCGTTACGCCATACCCTTCTTCTAAATAATGTTCAACAGAATCTATCGTTTGCAAAACTTCTTTGTCCCAAACATTGAGCGATGTATCTTCCACTATAACGGCCAATTCAAACGGTCTAATACCGCCATAATGATCATCTAAAAAGTTGAAATCAACTTTCAATGGTTCAGTATCTCTAAGGTCATCCATCAAGAAATTGTTACTGTGCAATTGAGACATTCCAATGATACTAAGTATCACAACTCCTATGGTCACATAAACAATTCTCATCCTCTTTCGAATCACAGCAGAAAAACCACGAACGAGGTATTTCATCCAAAAATGCTCCTTTTTCGATTTTCTAACATGTTTAGGGCCAGGGAAGAGATAAAAAAGAACTGGTAAGGTTACAAATGTTAACACAAAGGCAATTAAGACACCAAATCCCATTACAATACCAAATGTTTGAATGGGTTGAACGTTGACGAAAGACAAGGAGAAAAAACCAATGGAGGTAGTTACAGAAGTCAAAAAGGTAGCTAATCCAACTTCCTTAACCGCAATTTTTATTGCATCAAAAACTTTTTCTTCCACCCTGAGTGCATCTAAATATCTTGAGACCAGATGAATGACATCAGACATAGAAACTACGAACATAATAGAAGGTAACGTTGATAAAACTATATTCATAGGTTCATTAAAGAACCCCATCCCTCCTACTACCCAAATCATGGATGAAAAAATTATAATTTGAGGTACTAGAACTCCCCAAACTGAACGAAAAGCAATAAAAAGAAAGAAAACAATCAAGAATGCACTTAATCCAACAAAAAGTGCCATTTCAAAGGTCATTTTTTCTATATAATACTGCTGACCAACAGTTCTACCAGCTACTCTTGTCCTTTCAAAATTAAATTTATCAATGACATCATTCACATTATTTATTAAGGCATCGCTTCTTTTTTTCGATATATAATCCGTGTGTCTTATAAAAATGGAAACTGATTTTGCATCTTCCGCAACAAGTGTATTTATTAACTCTTCGTTCTTAAAAATTCGAGTGGAGTCTCTTTCTGCATTAAAATCGTTAAAATCAAAATATGGTTTAGAAATTGATGCGCCACTTTGGTAAACAAACCGTTCTTCCATATTTGTAATAGAAGTTACGTATTTAACATCTTCCACTTTTTCTAATTCAGAAGTAAATTCATCTAAATTGATTAAAAAAGACTTGTCAAAAATACCCGCATTATTCTCAACTGCAATCAGCAAAAAGTCATTGTCCGAAGAAAACATTTCTCTGTGAGCAAAGAAAAAATCCGTTTCATCATCATTTACTGGAAAAAACTTCTCAAAATCGTAGTCAAACTTTAAGTTTGTGATTTCGTAACCTAAAAAGGCGGTAAGACCAATAAGAACAGTTAAAACTATCCAAATACTTTTTCTAAATCTTTTTTCCCCAACCATTTGGTGATTTGTTTCGTTAGATAATTGGCAAATATAGCCGTTTGACGTAAATTAACACTAAAACTTATTTTTTTGACTAAATCAGTTGAAATGAGTAAGTTTGAAAAAACAAAAAAAAATGAAAAGAACACTACTTATAGTAACATTAGCATTTTCTTTCCTAGGCAATGCACAAAGTTTAACACAGGCCAATGAACCCGCAATTGGAGAAACATCTACTATGTACCTATGTGATTCATTCACGGTGAATTATGCAGGAATTACTGGCCCCGGTGTGACTTGGGATTATTCCAATCTAGTAGGTATTACAGGCCAAACAAGGTTAGTATCTGTTTTAAATGCAACAACTTCACCAAATGCATCAGACTTTCCTACTTCCACAAAGGCAATTAGCGTCGAAAATTCTCTAACGTCTTATTATACATCAACTGCAACTGAGAGAGTATCTCAAGGTTTTGTATTTACTGAGGCAACTTTAGGAGATATTGTCGCAACATTCTCTACTGACAATGAAATTGTAATGACTTATCCTTTTGCGTTGAATTCAACATCAACAGATTTATTTTCAGGTTCTGTAAGTTATGTTTTAGGAGTGCCAACTTCATCTCCTTTAACAGGAAACGTTTATTCTACAATTGATGGAGAAGGTACGATGCTATTTCCAGGTGCTGTTTCTGTTCCAAATGTTATTCGTTATAACATCGTTGACACATCAGTGGCGACTGGTACTTTATTGGGCGATTTAGAAATCATCCGAAATCAATATGAATATTATACGAACACAAGTAATTTACCCATATTCACTATTACAAAACTGACTATTCAAACTGTTGGTGGTGGAACAGTTATTAGTGAATTTTCACTGGTTTTGTCTGCGTACGTTACGACTGAGTTTTTATCAATAGAAGAAAAGGACGAAGTAAAATTCACAGTTTACCCAAATCCTGCACAGAATGAAATAAAATTAAACGGTGAATTCTCATCCAATGCAAAGGGTCAAATTATTGATCAAAGTGGAAGAATAGTATCGCAATTTAATGTACTGAGCAATGCCCCAGTTGATATTTCTTCTTTGGAGAATGGTATGTATGTATTAAGAATTACTGATAATGGCAGAACAACTTCTAAAAATGTTGTAAAAAGATAAATAAGCTTTTACTTTGTTTTAAAGCCTTTCGTACTTATTCGAAAGGCTTTTTTTGTTGCTAAAAAAGGATTGTTGATTAATTCTCTATGAAACGTTCATTTGGATAGATTTTTGGTGTTACATTCGTAATAATTCTGGTTATACTATCAACAATGAAGAATTTATGAAAACAATTTCCTTTTTTTTACTTATCGTATTTCCTCACCTCTCTTTTTCGCAAATCAATGAGGGACTTAATCCAGAAGAACGAGCATATTTATATCACGTTGTAAAAAAAAGCCCAATTCTCAATAACAATTTCGGTCGTTATTTTGACTACCAAGGACCGGATATTAGACTTCCCAATCAGAAAGTTAATTTCGATTCGGTTGAATTGTTAATCATTAATAAACCTGATTTACTCGTTATACGTAAAGGTGAAATTGCGAAATCTCCCAAAGGTTTGATTGCCGAAGCGGCGAATAAAATGGCCATTTGGGAATTGAATCAAGTGCTTCTTGCTAAGAGGTCCGATGATTTGCAACAATACAGTAATGAATATGATGTTTATGAGAACTTATTAATGCAGGAACTTCCACTATCAGTTCTAAAAAAAGAGGACGGAAAAGCTTACCCTATTTCGAAGTTGCAAAATTTAATGAACCCTAGCTTAACATTCGATGACAAAAAAATGCTCATTCAATCTTTGCGTCTACCAAGTGTTGAAGACGAGCTAAAAACACTAAACGCTATTAATTTTGCCGTCAATGAATACACAAAAAAAAGAGCCTATGAAATATTTCGGGCTCTGGGTGGAAAAGCAGATTCTTTCGAGAATATTTTGGTTGCAGCAGGAGACGGAAGTTCAACTACAGGACTTTTAGAAGAGCGAGAGAAAGATGAACGTGGTCGATGGAATAAAGGATTACCTAAAGCTGTCGGTTTATTTCCTTATCAAATAGTTATTGAAAAAACGGAGGTTAAAAGAAAAATCAAGAAAGAATTAGAACCGATGCGCTATTCTATCAATGACTTCAAAACTGTTGGCAACAATAGAATGACGAACTTGCATTTTGATGTCTGGGGGTATAATTCTGAAAAGCAAACAACTGTCGTTATTGAAAAAAATGGATTGAATTATCATCTTTTCGGCTCAAAAGATACACGTTTTCTTTCTCCAGACTCAACATTCTCTGAAGGGACGACGTTTCAATCAATTATCAACGATTTAGAGAACAATAAAATTGCCAAATTAAAAGAAATGATTTACGGCAAAAAAGGCTTCGATCATTGGATTGACTATAACAATAAGAAAAAAGACAACACAGAACTAAAGATCGAAAAACGAGAGAAGGAATATTCTGATTTAGGTTATTCTCCAATAACAACTTCCAATAAACCGTCCAGAAAAGTAAAGAAATCAAAACGAAAAGCAATTAAGTCTGGCGCAGGTTCATTTGATGGTACACCTACAACAAGTTCAGGTAGAAAAGAACGAAAAAAACTGCAGAATACCATTGTGAGTTTGTATGCTTTATTTGAAATGTACAAACGCAAGATTGAAGAATTAGAGATGCAAAAAGCCGAGGCAATAGACTTAATGGCTATTTATCAACGAAAATTAGATGGCTATAAGCAAATAATGGGCATTCGTTGGGCTACTTTTACAGAAAAAGACGGCTTCTACATTTTTGAAGACTCTACCACTTTTGATATTCTAACGCAAGAATTTAAGTTTCCTGCGAGCACCAAGATCGAGGATTTTGAAGTACGGTTGATTGCTATTCCAGAATCAAGCTTATCGAAATCGGCTGATGAAGTAATGTTGCACATTAATGTAATGGATGCAGAACCGAATTACAATGCTCGAGTAAATCTTAACTTAGAAGATGTTTTTGATTCCGATAAATGGAATTTACCTGCACCACTATTCTCAGAAAAAGACAGTGTTGCTTTACGCATATTTTTTGAAGGTCTTCTCGATAAAAAGGTTCCTTTTTCTATCATTGCAAGAGGACAAGGTATTGGCAAATGGAATGGAACACAAACGATAAAAGATGTAAAACCTATTGAGTTAACTGGCTACCCAAAGAACCAGGATAAAATGGACATTGGTTTCCTGCGATTAAGAAAATCTGAGGTTTTCATTCATATGAATAGGTCTATTTTGTTGGAAATCAATTCATACACTGACCCTGTGAAATCAAATTTATCAATAACGAATGATGTCATAAAAAGCACAATGAATAAATATCACCTTTCTCAGAATGATGTTTTAAGTGCTTACAGAACTGTATCTATTCTAAAAGCGCTCAAGTCAGAAATGAATGTTCTTGCAGGGAAATATTTAAGTCGAGAAGAAGCAACAATTGTTATTGATCGATTAAACAAAGAAATAATAAAGACAAAAATTAGTGTTGGTGCGACTTCTTTTAAATTGTCAATTTTGAATTGAATAATCTTATTCGAAGAATTCATCAGCAAAATTCACTAAAAAAACCTTATTCGTAGCTCTAGTCAAGGCAGTATAAAGCCATCTGTAATAATCTTGTCCTAGAATTTCCTCATTAATAAATCCTTGATCAATGTAAACATCCGACCATTGACCTCCTTGAGATTTATGACAAGTAACAGCATACGCGTATTTGACTTGAAGAGCATTAAAGTATTTATCGGCCAGAATGGCATCGTACCGCTCTTTCTTATTTCTTAAATGTGCATAATCTCGTTCAACAGAATAAAATAAGTCTTTCATTCTCTCTCTAGATAACGAAGGGCCTTCTACAGTTAATGACTCTGTATGAATAACCAATTCTATTTCTCCTAGATCATCATAATCTACAAATCGAATGATGACATGAGCGAACTCAAAACCATGCATTTCTTCCAGTTTCTGGACTCGCACAATCGTGATAAGTTCTCCATTTGCGATGAAACCAATCTTAGTATCATCTCCTAACCAAAAATAATTATTTTTAACTACCATTAGGCAATCACCAGAACAGAGTAATTCCTCATACCATAAAATTCTTGCCCTGATATGTTGATTGTATTTATTCGCATTTTTGTTAGAGCGCGTAATTAGAATGGTCTCCTCTTGTCCAAGTTTCCCAAAACTGTTCTCTAATTCGTCTTGCAGTTCAAGTCCTGTGATTCTTGCTAAATCTGTATTCTCTTTCAATTGGAACTTAGGATAATGCACCCAATCGGTATTTCTCAGTAAAGTAGCGTTTCTCAGAATTTCAGAATCATTGGCTTGCCGAAGAACCTCGATCAATTCAAAGGAATCAATTTCTAATGCTGAAAAATTATTCGCTAAATGTTCTACACTCAGAGCTGGAGAAAAGTCACTACCAACTGGAGGAAGTTGCCCTGCATCACCAATTAATATTAATTTACAATTTTCTCCTGAATAAACATATTCGAATAAGTCGTCTAATAAATTTCTGGCATTCACTCCCCCTTCTTTTGTCAAAGTATAATTCCCTATCATTGATGCTTCATCCACAAAAAAAATAGTGTTTTTATATACGTTTTTCTGCAAACTGAGACCCGCTGTTATTTCGACCTTTGATTTTCTTCTATAAATATGTTTGTGAATAGTATGTGCCTCTTGTTTCGCTTTGTGACTAAAAACTTTTGCTGCCCTTCCCGTTGGAGCGAGCAGCTTGGTTTTAACCTTATAGAAATTTAACGCTCTAACATAAGCACCCAATACCGAAGTTTTACCAGTTCCTGCATATCCACTTATCACAAACAATTGTTGGCCGTCTGATTTTCTTACAAAAGATTCTAATTTGCGAAAAAGTTCCTGCTGACTGTCAGTTGGATTTAATCCAAATTCATTAATAACTGTTGAATAAAATGTTTGCTCTGACATCGGTATAAATCTACTTTGTTTTCTTTGTTTTTTACTTTTATTCCGATAAAAAATCTAAATATGTCAACTTATTGAGTAAAAGGTTCAAAAAAACTATCGTATGAATGCTTCTAAAATCTAAAAAATTGTAGTTTTGTTGAAACTCAAATTTAAAAGATAAATTATGACTAGCAATCTTCCTCTTATTTTAAAAAAATATACAGTCCCTGCATTGTTTATGATTATTGGTTTTGTGATGCTTTATGTCGCAATTTCTACTGAACAAGGTATTGTGTTTATCCTCGCTTCGCTTTTAATGTTGATTGCCGGTATATTAAGTATTGGTTTCAGTACGGGTAGTTTCAAATCAGGACTCGTATATATACTTGGAATTGCTTCGGGTATTGGAGGATTGGTTGCAATATTCCTTTCATACAATAGTGTAAATGAAACAATGGTTTATCAAGAAAATGCAAGAGAATGTGTGGCACTTGCAACTCAAAATCTTCAAGATATTCGTTACATTCAGAAGGCATACAAAGAAAAAACAGGAAAATACATTGGAAATTGGGATGAGTTTGTTGAGTTTACTAAAAATGGAACCGTTGACTTTTTAGATCAAATGGGATCTGTACCATCGGAGAAGTTAACCGATGAAGAAAACAAGTATTTATATACGGGAAATCCGCCTATTGACAACGACATGACAGAAGAAGAAGCATATCTCCTATCGTTATGGAAGGAGGGTCCTCGATATGAAAAACTGTTCAAACACTTCAAAAGAGATACTGTTCAAAGAAGTTTGATGGATGTTAAATTCGGCACCAAATCTTACACCTCAAACAGAGAAAAACTAGGTTTTTATGAATTTACACCTGATTCTTTGCCAATCATTCCTCACACAACCAGAGAATGGACTCTTTCTGTTAAAGATTCTGTTAAGAATGGAGACGAGTCTTTTCCAACTATTCGAGTGGAAGGAAGAATTCCTTACGGAAATGAAGAAACAGGAGAAATGTACTTTGGTTCTCTGTCAATAGATGAACTTGGAGGTTCTTGGGAGGAATAATTAATGAGCACTTCTCATTTAACAATCGAAATTGCAGAACCAGAAGTTCGATTTTTATCCTTTCAAGGTGGTGAAGCTATTGCTGATTGTAGTATTCATTTGGATGTGTCAAATTACAGTACAATCAAAGAGAATTTGGACAAGTTTATTGATCAAAACTCGTTTATCTCTGATGATTATGACGAAGTCTCGTTGTCTATTGCTTCAAAAAAATCATCGCTAGTACCCAATACAATTTTTGATGAATCTTCGGCAAATGACATCTACAAATTATGTTTTGGAGAATGCGAAAGCAACAAAAGTATCAATTACAATAGAATAGCAGAGTTGAGTATTGTGAATGTGTTCTGCCATTCTGATTGGATTAAGAGATTCTTCGTAATGAGATTTCCCAGAGTAATTATGCAACATGAAGGATCACACTCTTTGCGTTCAATTTTAAGTAGCAATTCATTTTACCTAAAAACAACTGTCATTCTCCACGCTGATTTTTTTCAGTTAACAATTGTTAAGCGCAAGCAAC
>Ga0316207_10003284_pt1 | contig 15221 bp, 10 predicted proteins | sample 6weekpyrite_MG_FD_204943 | JGI IMG/M metagenome (GOLD analysis project Ga0316207, IMG submission 204943) | Microbial mat bacterial communities from mineral coupon in-situ incubated in ocean water Damariscotta River, Maine, United States -... | ecosystem: Environmental > Aquatic > Marine >... | reverse complement strand
AATATCCAGTCCATGTTGTCGAATAAACCAAGAGCATTTTTTAGATATGCATATGAAGAAGCGTTAAATTTATTCAGCGCTATGGTTGAGGAAGTACAGCCAGATATTATTCATTTTGACTCCATTGCAACTTTTGGTCTTTTTTCATTTATACCTCGTGCGAAATTAAAAAACCAGCCTAGAGTATTGTTTCATTCTCATGATTCAGTTACAAGATTGTATACAAATCAATATAAGGGTGAAAAGAAGTTCATTCGACGTTTAGATTTAAAGCTGCAATTATTAAAAATAAAACAAGTTGAAAAAAATCTATATCCCTTGGCAGATCTATGTATTGTAGATTCACCTGAAGATGTGCACTTTCTCAAACAACTTGCTCCTGATATAAATGTTGATGTGCTTCCACTTGGCTTTGATGATTCTGAATATCATGAAGATGGGGATAAAGCTGTAATAACTAATCCAAATATTATATTTTCTGGTGCAATGAGTTCTGCACAGTCAATTGATGCAGCTATTTATCTTTGTCAAGAAGTAATGCCTAAGGTTTGGGAGAAATATCCTGAGACTAATGTATATCTTGTTGGAGGTAATCCTGCTAAACAGCTCACTGAATTAAAGAGGCTGAATCCTCGAATACATATAACTGGATTTGTTGATAGTTTGTCGTCATATTTGAGAGGTGCAGATGTTTATGCGTGCCCATTGAGGTTAGGGTCTGGGATGCGTACTAGAGTGGTAGAAGCGCTTGCTTGTGGTTGTTCAATGGTTGCGACACCTGATGCAATTGTTGGTTTGAAGGAAGTAGGAGGTGAAGCGCCATGGGTTTTAGCAGAATCAATAAGTGAGTTTTCGGAAAATATAATCGACTTGTTAGGCAATGAGAAGAAACGACTTGATTTAGGAGCGCGAGCTGCAATGTATGCTACAACGAATTATTCTTGGAATAACATTGCTGGTATTCTGCATGATAAATATAACGATTTGATAAAGAAATGATGAATCAGTTACTTTACAAGGCGCTTAAGCTCTTTGCATTTAATATTCCTGTTTATAGGGAGCTATTTTCTCGTTTTTTGTCATTCTTCTCTCCATTGATCGGGCTTTCAAATTTAAGAGTAGAGAATTACGTTAGAGGTATTACATACAAAAATATTTCTAATGGTGAAAAAATTCAAATAGGTCGTTATGTGGTTATTAATGCCGGACTTGGATCAATTTCTTTATCAAATGGAGTATATATAAATAATTATTGCAATATAACGTCTGACTATGAAGGTGGTTACATAAAAATAGGTGAACACAGTCATATTGATGTATTTTCTGCGTTACATGGGCAAGGTGGGATTACTATAGGAAGTAATTGTGCCATAGCGAGTAGTGTTGTGATTTATTCTCAGAGTAATCAGTATAAGAGTGATGTAAATCTCGATATTGTTGATCAACCCATTATTTTTGAATCTGTTGAAATTGAAGACGGTGTATGGATTGGAGCGCACGTAACAATACTTCCCGGAATAAAAATAGGACGTGGCGCAATAGTTGGTGCCGGAGCATTGGTAAATAAAAATATTCCCGCTTATGAGATAGTTGCTGGTGTACCAGCTCGTACAATTGGGAATAGAAAAAAGGTATGAATTTATGAAAAACAATAATAAACCTGATTTTTTGTGTGTAGGTGCCCCTAAGGCAGGAACTACAGCATTATGTACATATTTATCTCAACACCCCGATTTGTTTATGCCTATAACAAAAGAGCCTCGGTATTTTGTAAAAGAGTATTACAGTAAGTTATGTACTGATGATCCTAGATATTTACAATCTAAATCTACAGTTGTTTTTAACGAGGATGATTATAAAAAATTATTCGATCCAACTATAAAGCATCAGGGAGATGGTAGTGTGCAATACTTGCATTTGCACGAGTATGCTATTCCAGAAATTAAAAAATATGCTGGTGATCCAAAAATAATTATTATGCTCAGAAATCCTATACAACGAGCGTTATCATCATACATGAGAGCAATTAGAGACGGTTTCGAAACTAAGCCTTTGTTAGATAGCCTATTAGAAGAAGAGTCCAAAATTGAAAATAACTGGACTTTGGGGCATTTTCATATGAATTTGGGGTTGTACTATAAGCCAGTAAAGGCGTATATGGAAAGCTTCTCTAATGTTAAGGTGCTATTTTATGAAGACTACTGCAATAATCCTGAAGAAATAATTAGAAGTATTTACGCTTTTCTGAATGTTGATGATTCATATAAGCCTAATATGAATATTCGGTATAATGAGTCAGGAGTACCTAGAGCGCGAAGTATTCATAATTTTTTAATTAATCCTTCTAAATTAAGATCCGGAATTACACAAATTTTAAGAAAAATTTTGCCAGAAAAGAAAATTAAGATAGTTAAGGAAGTTGTTATGTCATTAAATTTGAATAAGAAAAAATATGATATAAGTGATGAAGAACTAAACTATATGTTGTCGGTAATTGATGAAGATGTGAAAAAACTAAGTCATTTACTCGATAAAGACCTCAATCATTGGCTAAAAGTTTAAACTGTACCTACTTCGTATAAAAATATAAATCTTCGTAAATATTGGTGATATTGGTACTAGAGGTTTTCAGCTAGTATTAATTTATATATTTTTCTTCTAATATTCAGTATTTTGAAAGTTGTTTTAGAATTAATTTTACATGTGATAATTGAATGTCTATGGATACTAGGCCCCATATATTAATTAAGCTTGAAGCATTGCAGCGGTTGATAATGTTAAATACATTATCTGGCGTATTACCATTGTACATAGTTACAGAATATCCTAAATCAGGAGGGTCATGGTTATGCAGTATGCTATCTGAATATATGAATATTCCTTTCCCAAGAAATAGACGCCCCGAGATTACTTCGTCTATTATGCATGGGCATATATCATATTCACCTTTTATGAAAAATGTTACTTGTTTATATCGAGACGGAAGGGATGTAATGGTATCGCTTTATTATCATATGCTGTTTGAAAATGATAAAAATTCATCGGCTTTGGTTTCGCGTACAAGAAGTGATCTTGATTATCTTGATGTCGATGATATCAAGACGAATTTGTCTAGCTTTATCGATTATATTTATGCTAATGAAAGTAAGTCTATAAGTCCATTCAAGTTTACATGGGGAAAGTTTGTTAGGGACTGGATTGATAAGGATGTCAATGCAGTTAAATATGAAAGTTTGATAGATGATTGTTATGGCACTATGAAAGTTTTATTAGAAAACCTAACTAATCTACCGATTGATGAAGAACGCCTGAAACAAATCGTACATAAATATTCATTTGCAAATCAGACTAATCGAAAGCCTGGGCAAGAAGATATAAAAAGCTTTATTAGAAAAGGGCAGCCTGGTGACTGGAAAGAAAAGTTCACCAAAGAGTCAGCAGAAACTTTTAATGGTTATTATAGTTCTGAAATGAAGAAATTAGGTTATGCTGAAGATGATTCATGGGTAGAAACTTTAAAGGTATAGAGTTCTTTCTATAGGCCTGCTTATTATATGAAATTTAAAATCATTCTTAATGCGACGACCTTACCTAAAGGTGGAGGAGTACAGGCTTGTGTTTCCTTTATTCATATGTCTATGGAGCTTTCTCAAGATATAGATTGGATTTATATCGTTTCACAAAAGGTTGATGAAGAACTTAAAAAGCTTGGGATTAGTATACCTGATGCAAAATTGATCGTATTTAATGAATCACCAGCTCAAAATGTAACATCAAGAAGAAGACTATTAAGTCTTTCTGTAGAACTTTTACCAGATGCCATATTTACATTTTTTGGTCCGGCATATGTTAAGTTTAATGCTCCTCATCTTTGTGGTGTCGCTGATGGATGGGTTACACATTCGACTCGACTTGTATATCGCTCACTTGATTCCTTTAAGTCTAAAATAATTACTCTGTTGCGTTGTATTTACAAAGGTTTTTGGTATCGGTACGCAGACCAATGGGTGGTAGAGGCTGTTTGTGCAAAAAAAGGTTTATCTAAACGGCTGAGGCTTCCTGAAAAATCTATTCACGTGGTTAAAAATACATGTGCTCAACACTACAATAAAAAAATAGACGTACCATTCGAACTAAATACTGATAAACATATAAAAATATTAACACTCTCATCTTATTATCCACATAAAAATTTAAATATAATTCCTTATATTTCAAAAGAATTAAAACTGATGGGTTATAGTGATTTTCAATTCATTATTACTATTGTAAGAGATACGCCTGAGGAGTGTCGTTTATTGGAGTTGTGTAAAACCTTAGATGTTATTGATTGTGTTAAAAATATTGGTCCTGTAAATATTGTTGATGGACCTGCATTATATGCAGCTGTAGATATTGTACTCCAGCCTTCTTTACTAGAAACATTTTCTGCAAATTATCCTGAAGCGATGGCGCAAAAAAAACCTATCGTGACGACAGATTTAGATTTCGCACATGATATCTGTGATAATGCTGCTTTATATTATCCACCTTTAGATGCTAAATCTGCAGCTAATAAAATTACTAAGTTAATTAAAAATATCTCTCTTGTAAATGAGTTAACTGAAAATGGTAAAAAAATATTAAGTGAGTTGCCAAATTCACAAGATAAATATTTTGCTTATGAATCAATTTTAAAAAACATGATTATTGGTTATTCAAATAAAAATAAAGCTTAAAAAGTATGCAGAATTATGGGTGATCAAGATAAAAAAAGTGTTAATTTAGCTAGTTATAATTGTGATTGGTATGATCCAGGAGCTAGTCTATACAAACGCATTATTTGGTATATTACTAGTGCGGTATTTTTTAATTCTTCTCTACTTTCTTGTTCGAAATTAAAATGTATATTATTGAGACTGTTTGGGGCAAAAGTAGGTACTAATGTTGTCATTAAACCTTTAGTTAGGATTAAGTACCCCTGGAATTTGATTGTCGGAGACAATGTCTGGATAGGTGAGGGTGTCTGGATAGATAATCTTGCGGCTGTTGATATAGGTAATCATGTATGTATTTCTCAAGATGCTTACATATTGACTGGTAACCATGATTATAAGGATAGAAGTTTTGGTTTGCTAGTTAATGGGATCACAATTAACGATGGGGTATGGTTATGTGCTCGTACTGTTACTTGTCCTGGTGTTACAGTAGCAACTAATACAATACTCACGACAGGAAGTATTTTGCCTCAGAGTACTGAGGCAAACGGTATTTATAGGGGGAATCCGGCTAAGTATATTAGGGTGAGAAAATTTAATAAATAAAGTTAATGTTTTTTAAATACAAGCTTTATTAATATTAACTTATATGTGCTATGAAGGTTTTTACTAATTATCAAGAATTTGGACTAAATATTATGCATATTAGTTAAATTTGATTATCATAGCATACATGTTTGAAGTGATTGGATATTATAATAATAGAATGTACTAATATTCTAAATAAAAGATAGTTACTACAGTTTAATTTTTAATTTAGGGTTCTATGTTTTTTTAAATATTATTGACGCACTTTATTACTAGTGCCGTATATTTTTATAAAATTAGAAAGTAAAAAGCTAAAAGATTTAGGGGTGGTTGTAAGATGTATATATTAGGAATTAATGCTTACCATGGTGATTCATCAGCATGTTTAATTAATGATGGAAAAATGATTTCTGCTTCTGAGGAAGAACGATTCAGAAGAATAAAGCACTGGGCTGGATTTCCTTCAGAGTCTATTAAATCATGTCTTGAACAGGCCGGTATAGATATAGGACAAATTGATCATATAGCTATTAATAGTGATCCAAAAGCGAATTTAATAAAGAAAATTGGGTTTACGTTACTTAAGCGTCCAGAATTGAGCCTGGTAATGGATCGTTTAAAAAATCAAAAAGAAAGAGCGTCTGTGAAAGACGAACTAGAAAAAGCATTTCCTGGCTATCAGTGCAAAGCAAAAATTCATCAAGTAGAGCATCATCAGTGTCATTTAGCATCAAGTTTTCTAGTTTCACCTTTTGAAAAAGCAGTTGTAGTATCGGTTGATGGCTTTGGTGATTTTGCTAGTGCTGCATGGGGTTTAGGTGATGGTAATGTCGTACAAACAGATGATAAAGTATATTTTCCACACTCATTAGGTATATTCTATCAAGCTTTGACGCAATATATTGGTTTTCCTAATTACGGAGATGAATATAAAGTAATGGGGCTTGCTCCTTATGGTGAGCCGACTTTTCTTGAAAAAATGAGAAAAATTGTATTACTTCAAAAAGACGGTTCATTCAAACTTGAACTTAAATATTTTAGGCACCATAACGAAAAAATTGAGTATGAATGGGATAACAATTCGCCCATGGTTGGTACTCTTTACACAAGTGCATTAGATGAATTATTAGGTTGTGAAAGAAAAGCTGATGAGACTCTAGAGCAAGTGCATAAAGATCTTGCGCGTTCAATTCAAGCAATGTATGAAGAGGCCTTCTTTCATTTATTAAATAAGCTGCATAGTAAATATAAGGTTGATAACCTTGCTTTGGCTGGTGGCTGTGCGATGAACTCTGTAGCCAACGGCAAAGTATATGATAATACGCCATTTACAAAATGCTATATACAATCGGCTGCAGGTGATGCAGGTGGTGCTATAGGTGCAGCATATGAATCTTGGGCTAAGTTAACAAATTCCAAACGTGAATTTGTTATGGATCACTCTTATTGGGGGCCTGAATTTAGCGAAGACTATATTGATAATATGTTGTCAACTGAGAAAAATCGCCTAGATGATGAAAATTGCATTATCAAAAAAATTGATGATGTAGATGAGTTATGTGAAAGAACAGCTAAGGCAATATCTGAAGGTCTGGTTATTGGCTGGTTCCAGGGTAAAATGGAATGGGGACCCAGGGCATTAGGTAATCGTTCTATATTAGGTGATCCTCGTCGTTCCGATATGAAGGATATACTAAATTTAAAAATTAAAAGAAGAGAATCTTTTAGACCCTTCGCACCTTCTATCATTAGAGAAGCTGTTAGTGACTGGTTTGAAATAGATGATGATGTTCCTTTTATGATGAAGGTGTTTAAGATTAAAAAGGAAAAGCAATCTGAAATACCGGCGGTAACCCATGCTGATGGATCGGGTAGGCTACAAACAGTAAACTCTAGTACTAATTCTCGTTATCATAACCTCATTACTAAATTTGGTGACATAACAGGAGTGCCAATAGTTTTAAATACATCATTCAACGAAAATGAACCAGTTGTGTGTACACCGGAAGAAGCTCTTAATTGTTTTCTGCGAACAAAAATGGATATTCTTGTATTAAATAATTTTTATGTTGAACGTAAGCAATAGAAATATTTTTCTATGAAAAATAAAAAAAAGTTCTATTTTGTTAATCGTTACTTTTATCCTGACCACTCTGCTACGAGCCAAATACTAAGTGATCTGGCTTTTTATCTCTCTTCTAAAGGATTTAATATTGAGATTATAACTAGCAGACAAACATATGATGATTCACAAGCAGCACTTAGTAAAACAGAAGTTATTAATGGTGTAAAAGTAAATAGACTGTCAACCACGCTATTTGGAAGGATGGGATTGTATGGCAGGTCTATCGATTATTTGTCATTTTATATCAGTGCATTTTTCTATATGCTGTTTAATGTGCGCTCAAATGATGTTGTAGTAGCAAAAACAGATCCACCTATGCTTTCTATAGTTGTGTACATATTAAGCAAGCTCAAGGGATATAGTTATATAAATTGGTTGCAGGATTTATTTCCAGAAATTGCAAAACATTTAGGCGTCAAAGGACTTGCATTGGTATATGGGCCTTTACGATATATTCGTAATATGTCCCTGAAGTCAGCTTATAGTAATGTAGTTATTGGTGAAATAATGTCTGATCTTCTTATCTCTGAAGGTGTAGATAAGGATAGAATTCGTCTCATTCATAATTGGTCGATTGAAGACAATATTTATCCTATTACGCCTAATGATAATCTATTGCGAAAAGAGCTTAAATTAGACAACAAGTTTATAGTTGGATATTCGGGTAATATTGGGCGGGCTCATGAGTTTGATTCTATTATAGATGCAGCGGAGAAACTTCGTGATAAAGAAGATATTGTTTTTATAATAATTGGTGGTGGAGCTAAATATTCCGACTTCAGGCGTGCATCTATTAATCGTAACTTGACAAATATAATGTTTCTCCCATATGTGCCAAAAGATCAATTGCCCATGAGTCTTACTCTGCCTGATTTGCATCTAATCAGTTTGCTGCCAGAACTTGAAGGCTTAATTGTACCAAGTAAGCTCTATGGGATCCTCGCCTCAGGCCGACCTGTTTTAAATATTGGTTCAGTTGAGGGCGAAGTCTCAAAAACCATACTAGACAATGCTTGTGGTATAGCAGCAGAAATTGGCGATATTGATTATATAGCTGACTCTATACTAAAATTAAAAAACGATAAGAAGCAACTTCAAGTTATGTGTGAATCATCGCGCAATTTATACCAAACGAAATACGCCAAGAAATTCTCTCATATTCAATGGCATGAATTATTGGAGTCTACATATCCATGTTAGATTCGTCAGCGTGATTACTAATTGTAATTTAGTATCAGAATATGTTTATATAACGTGCCCATAATTGTAAGTGGAAATGTGTAAATGACCATAGATAAGAATTTAAATAAAAGTACAGTTGAAGTCTTTAGGCCGTCATTAAAAATGATAGCGCTTTTTTCTATCGTTATGGCAATGTTGATAGCGCTTTTTTATGATGGACTTGAAGTAATGGTGGATTGGTGGATGACTCGTGAAGAGTATGGCCATGGTATAATGATACCGTTCATTGTTGCTTTCCTCATATGGCAAAAGAAAGATAAGCTTGAAGCTATACAGTTCACTAATTCAGTAGGTGGTTTCTTACTGGTACTGTTGGGTATTATGTTGTATTTCCTTGGTGAGCTATCTTCAATTTATATTCTTATTCAATATGCTTTTCTTCTTACTTTAATAGGGGTGATTCTTTCTATTATTGGCTTTCGATCATTCAAAGTGATATTTGTCCCTTTGTTAATGTTGTTCTTTATGTTGCCGCTTCCAAACTTTTTATTTAACGACCTTTCAGCACAACTACAACTTATATCATCACAGCTGGGTGTAGCTGTAATCCGCTTATTTGATATCAGTGTTTACCTTGAAGGTAATATTATTGACTTAGGCGTTTACAAGCTTCAGGTTGTCGAAGCTTGTAGTGGGTTGAATTACCTGTTTCCGCTTATGACTCTAGGCTTTATTGCTTCATATTTTTTTACGGGATCCCTGTGGAAAAAAGCGGTTATTTTTCTCTCATCTATCCCTATTACCATTTTTATGAATAGTCTACGTATTGGCATGATTGGTGTGACTGTTGAGTACTGGGGCATAGAAATGGCGGATGGCGTCCTTCATGATTTTGAAGGCTGGGCTGTCTTTATGAGTTGCATCTTTATACTCGTTATTGAAATGTGGGTACTAGCTAAGATAGGTACAGATAAGCTTTCTTTGCGTGAAGCCTTTGGCGTTGAGTTTCCAGATGAAACGCCTGAGAACGCAATAAAATCTCGATTTATGATGAGTCAGTCATTTACTTACTCTCTCTTATTAATTCTAGTAGTTCTTCCTGTTTCATTTGCCCTTGAACAACGCTCAGAAACTATTCCAGAGAGAAACACTTTTTCTGAATTTCCATTGAAGATGGGTCAGTGGGGCGGTACCACTGATGTTTTAGAAAGTGACATTATAGATACATTAAAACTTACAGATTATATGCTTGCAAATTACAGGAAGGATAATATGAGAGAAAGCGTTAATTTTTACTCTGCTTATTATTCATCACAGCGCAAAGAATCTACAACACACTCGCCCAGAGCATGCATTCCTGGAGGTGGGTGGCAAATATCTGAAATGAAAACTATACCCATTGAAGTTAAGGCTTCGACTGATAAAGTATTGTTTGTTAATAGATTGGTTATTCAGAAAAATAAAACAAAACAACTTGTGTATTACTGGTTTAAACAACGTAATCGCAATATTACTAATGAACAAATGATTAAATGGTACTTTTTTGTTGACTCTTTATTTAAGCAAAGGACCGACGGGGCCTTGATTAGGGTTACGACTATGGTTCCCGATGGTGCTGCTATTGAAGATGCCGATGCTAGGTTAATTGATTTTATTAATCATGTTGATACTGTTTTATCAGATTATGTTCCAGATTAAATCTGTATTATTTCAAGTGTTTAAGGCGTAGTTAAACAATAAGTAGCATATTTTTCTTTTATTATGTCACTTTATGCGGCTATGGTATTAATATCAGCTATTATGGAATGGGTGAATAAATTAGGTGGCCTTATCCTAAGCACTCAGAACACTTTAACAGGGTGAGATTTTGAAAATAGTGATTACAGACGGAGCCGGCTTTATTGTCACGGATCTGAAAGAGGTCTTAGCCACTCTATCCTCGGGCTATCCCACATCGGCTAAACGGCCTGCTACTTCGTGCATGAGTGCTGACAAATTAAGTAAAGACTTCCGTTTGCATTTGCCCGACCGGGTCCAACAACTGAAGCCTAGTCTACTGTGGTTTAGATAGGTTTTATGCTGTTTATTTTTGCTTTTATAGTATCACTGGTAGTGACAATGGTATTAATTCCACCTGTTATGAAATGGGCGGATAAAATTGGTGCTATCGATATACCAGATGCGCGCAAGGTGCATACTCAGGCGATACCTAGGGTAGGTGGAATTGCGATGGTTGCTGGGAGTATTGCATCTATATTGCTTCTAGCTGAACTGGATCAACAAGTCGTTTCGATATTAGTTGGATTTTTCGTTATTTTGGTGTTTGGCATATGGGATGATAAATGTGATCTGAATTATAAAATTAAATTCCTTGGTCAACTATTAGCTGTTGTTATAGTTGTCACCTGGGGAGATGTAGTTGTTCGAACGTTTCCTTTTATCGATGGGCAGTTACCAGATTATTTAGCTATACCGTTAACCATATTTGCCTTAGTGGGTATCACGAATGCTATTAATTTGTCAGATGGGTTAGACGGTTTAGCAGGTGGCACATCACTCATATCTATAAGTATTATCGCTTTATTAGCATATGATGCTAAGGGTGAAATGGTTGTTCTTATTGCTATGGCAGTAGCAGGCTCAATCCTGGGTTTTCTAAGACACAACACGTACCCAGCTAGATTATTTATGGGAGATACAGGTAGCCAGTTTCTGGGATTCAGTTTAGGTGTTCTAGTAATTGTGCTTTCTCAATCAGTAAACTCAGCTATGAGCCCGTTAATACCTTTGTTTATACTGGGTCTACCAATATTAGATACTGTTGCTGTTATGGGGCAGCGTATGTATGAGAAGCGCTCATTATTCTCGCCAGATAAAAATCATATACATCATAAATTGCTTGCGCTTGGGTTAGATCATTATGAAGCGGTGTTTCTCATTTATCTATTGCAGAGTAGTTTTGTAACTTTAGCCTATTTTATGATGTATGAATCAGACTCATTACTAAGTTTGATTTACATTGGTGTGAGCTTATTGGTTTTGGCGATGTTTCATTTAGCTTCTATGTCTAATTGGAAGCTAAGTAACGTTCAGGTTAAGCATTCTTCGATCATAAATCAAGCAGTAAACTACTTGAGAGTTAAAGGCTGGCTAGTACTTGTCCCTACCTACTTGCTTAGTATTCTGATCCCCTTTCTAATGATTCTGCCTGCAATCTATACGGATAATGTAAGCCTTGATCTTGCTTTGTTGGCAGTGTTGTTATTGGTTGTATTGGTTTTATCTTTGATAGTCAGATTAAATAATTTCAGCTTATTAGAAAAGTCAGTTGTTTATATAGTGTCAGTAATGGCGGTATACCAGTTAAATACCTTTGCGCCTTATGAGGGTGCTATGAGTGTTATTAATGTACTATATCTGGTATTGGTTGTAGCATTTGCTGTTCGGATTAGGTTTTCTAATGATAATGAATTTAAAGTTACGCCTTTAGATTATTTGGTAATAGGGTTAATGATTGTTGTACCTAATTTGCCTGAAGCTCAGCTATCAGATAGTGCTATAGGTGAAATGGCTGTTAAGCTCGTTGTAATGTTTTATACTGTTGAAGCCGTTATGGGTATGGGTGTGAAGAGCCGCTATTTGATACGATTTGGAGTCATAACTGCACTACTTGTGAGTGCGGTTAGAGGTTTTTAGAGCTTTTTGTTTTTTATAATTACATGATAAAGAAAGAATGGGATTGGAGATTCAAATGAGATATTTTTATTCTGGAATAATTAAATTGTTGGTTGCTTCAGTCTTTGTTGCATCTTTATTAGCATGTGGTGGTGCGGAAGAGCGTAAATTAAAGTATTTGGAGAAAGGTAAAGCATATCTAGAAGATAAAAATTATGATAAAGCGAGAATCGAATTTAAAAATGTTTTACAAATAGATCCGAAGTATGCAGAAGCATATTATTTTTTAGGACAATTGGATGAAAAACGACGTGAACTTTCTAAGGCTTTGGGCAACTATAATAAGGCTATTTCAATAGATCCAAATTACAATAATGCCAAAATAAAGCTTAGTAGAATTTATGTTGTTGCGGGTACTGAAAATTATATAAATGAAGCAAAAAAATTATTAAATGAGGTTGTTAAAAGCGGTTTAAATACTTCAGAAGTACAGCTTATTTTGGCTACCATAGAATATAAAATAGGTGATAAAGATTCTGCCATTTCATCCATAGAGGATATTGTTCTAAAGGATATTAATCTTATAGAGGGTGTGCGGCTCTTGTCTGGTGTATATAGAAATCGTGGAGAAAAAGAAAAAGAAGAGGCGTTGTTAATAAAAGCAATTGCCGGTAATCCTAATAATATTCTCTTTAGATATAGTTTGGCAAGCCTGTATGCCGAAACTAAAAATTTTCAATTAGCTGAAAAGCATTTAAAAGAAATTGTGAATATTGAACCTGAGCAGTTTTCTCACCGCAAAGGTTTGGGTGTTTTCTATGCTAAAACAGATCAATTAAATAAAGCGGAAAAAATATTCAGGCAGGCTATTGCTGATGATGAATCAGATGTTCAGCGTTATCTGTCATTTGTTGAGTTTGTCTTAGTTAAATATGGTGAAGATAAAGCAATCACAGAGATAGATGAGTTTGTTAAGATTGAACCAGATCTTTATGATTTGAAATTTGTGCAAGCTAGTATCTATAGACGAGTAGGTGATGTTTCAAAAGCTAAATCTATTTTAAATAATATTATAAATAATAAATCTTATGATGTTGAAGGCGTTAAGGCTAGAACGACTCTGGCTGCGTATTTAATAGAAGAAGGAAAGAAAGAAGAGGCCGAGAGATATGTAGAAGATGTGCTTTCAGAGTATCCTGGAAATATAGATGCTTTGTTTCTTTCAAGTAAGCTGGCAATAGCAAAACATGATTTAGTAACGGCGGTTAATAATTTAAGAACTGTTATTAAAAATGACCCAAAAAATGTTGAGGCATCATTGCTTTTAGCAAAAGCTCATGATCTTAATAATGAGGAGGGGATTGCGCAGAATGTACTTAAGAGGTCAATAGAAGCTTTTCCGGAGAATGATAAAACTCACCTTAATTATGCTGTTTTTCTTGTAAGTAAAGGAAGGAAAGAAGAGGCCTTGAATGTAGTAAATAAGGCTTTGCCATATTTCAAAAATAGTTACGACCTTTTAAATATTAAACTTAGAATATCAGCTGCTGAAGGTGATGAGGTAGAGGTTGTGTCTTTACTTGATCGTATGGAGCTGGCCGATCCTCAAAAGGCAGATGTCAACATAGCACGGGGTAAATACTATTTATCTAAAAAAGATGTTAATAATGCTTTGGATCAGTTTGAGTTAGCACTTGGTAAATCTAAAGATAAATATAAAGCATTAAAATTGCTAGTAGAGACTTATGTTCTAGCGGGTAAACCAAGTGATGCTTTGAAGCGGTTGCAAAAGAATTTGCAGAAAGACTCATCAGATGCAAATGCGCTTCAACTAATGGGTTGGGTATATGTAACACAAAAAGATATTAATAAAGCTATTGAGCAGCTTCAGTTAGCAATTGACGCTGCTGATGAGTGGATGATCCCATATTCGAGTTTGGCTTCAGTGTATATATCTATTGAAGAATATGACAAAGCTAAAGAAATTTATAATCAAGGCATTGATAAGGTTGATAGTAACCAGTCTTTACAGTTTGGCTTAGCATCGCTTTATGAAAAGATAAGTGAGTATAAGAACGCTATGAAGATTTATCAGAAAATTCTTGATGCTAATGGTGAGAATAAATTAGCTGCAAATAATTATGCTTCTTTACTGTTAGATCATGGGAGAGATGAAGATTATGACACTGCAATGAGTTTGGTTGGTGGGTTTGAGAAGCTTAATCAACCAGCCTTACGGGATACTCTCGCATGGGCTTATGCTAAAAAAGGTAATTATTCAAAATCAATTTCTATACTGAAGCCTATTGTTGATGCTGCACCTAATGTAGCTATCTTTAGATATCATTTAGGATATGCTCTATATTATAACGGTGATAAACCTGCAGCTAAGTCTCATTTAAGTTTGGCGATATCAAGTAAGCAAAACTTTCAAGGGAAAAATGATGCCGAGAAGTTGCTAAACTCTATTTAATCTTATAATGAAATTTTCATATAAAATGCAAGTTATTAGACGCTAACTAAATATCTCATAACTACTTAATAAATGTATATTGAAATAATTAGTTTTGGGATCTCAACAGTATTGTTTCTAATACTGGGTTTGGTGATGCTTACTGGGAAACGGGATAATTTGCCAAAAAATATGCTGGCAGTAGCATCACTTTCTAGTGCAGTATGGTCTGGCACAGTAACTTATCAAGCGGCCTTCGGTGGCTTGTTAAGTTTTACTCTCCTCTTAGAGCTCTTGCGCTCACTAGCTTGGTTTTTTTTCTTACTTGTTATGCTGCGTACTGCCTATAACAGTACTGATCAAGTCAATAAAAACTTCAAAATAACCTTTTCTGGACTTACCGTATTTATCATCGGTTTAATGATGCTGGCAATGTACCGTATTTCTGGCGGTTCATTGTTCGAATTTGTTGCCGGTAATGATGTTCTTATTGGTCACTTAT
>Ga0316207_10003283_pt1 | contig 15223 bp, 17 predicted proteins | sample 6weekpyrite_MG_FD_204943 | JGI IMG/M metagenome (GOLD analysis project Ga0316207, IMG submission 204943) | Microbial mat bacterial communities from mineral coupon in-situ incubated in ocean water Damariscotta River, Maine, United States -... | ecosystem: Environmental > Aquatic > Marine >... | reverse complement strand
CAACTGTGATATCTTCATTTTTAACCATACGTCTAGTAGTATCACATCGACAATCGCAATCATAGTCATTATCTTCATATCTACAATCACATTTTTTCGTAGACAACTTTACTACAATCATTTTATATGAATCATCAATTAAAGAATGCTTGATTGATAATTCTTCAAGTATATTAAAGAGTAATTCTTTCTTTTCGTATGGAACAATATAACATAATAAAATATCACTATAATTACCAATTGCCGAAAGTACTGCATTATATTTACCTTTATTCTCAACCAATAACCCAGAGTTAATCTTGATTATTCGCATATTAATTTCTTTACACTCGACAGACATTTTCTTATTTAATTAAAACTATTATTTTCAATTTTAATTTCTAGTTGCTTTGAGGTTAGATATTCCTTTTTTTTTCTATATATTTTTAATGGCTTTGTTCAAATATAAGAAAAAAAGTAATTACAAAATGTTATACTTTGTTATAATTGGAGTTTCCATTTCATTATTAATCCTTCTTTGGAAAGTCAGTGACTCTAGAAATGAATTCTTTAGTGGTTCTAATTTTAATGTTCCAAACAAAAATCTTACAAACAACATTTCAAATCTAAACAAGTCTAATTCCAATTCTGTTTACACAAATTACTCTTCACCATTTACAATTGACGAAACTAAAATCCCTACAACTCCATTCTACAATTCACAAAGTCTTATTAGAAATGCTAAACCAGATTCACCATTCTTCATTACACCCGACCCAACTGTGATCTCAAAAGTTTTCAAAGATGGTATCCCTGCCAATATTCTTTCCGTATCGGATTTTGAAAGAGTTACAAAACTCAAAGGATTCAACATTACCGACTATACTGATTCATTGACACCAGAAGAAGTTGAAACACACAAAATTATAACTGATGACCTAACAGTTGGTTACGCAGAAGCAGATCCATTGACACAAGGAGTAGATCAAAGATTTAATGAAGGTCAAGGTGAAATAAATATCTTTAGTCAAAATACAAATGCAAACTCAGGTTTTAATGGACTTCTTGTTAATGAAAACAAGGTTCAAAATTCTGGAAATATCAATTCTGTTAATGTAAATTCTGGAAATGGAAACAAAAATTCTGTTGCCTCAACACTTAATTTGACAATCGAAATTGCAGAAATTATTGAACAAATTAAAACGGCAAAGGCAAGTATTGACTCTAATCCTGAATTAAGTGATTCGATTATGACATCAGTGAAACAGAGACTAAACGAAATACCAGAACTTTCATTTACAAATTCTGACTTTGAAGATCTTGATCTTCTTTCTGACAATCTTAGAACTTTGACTCTCGAATTAACAACCGGAATTAACCTTAACCAAAACTCAATTGGTAGTGGTAGTGGTAGTGGCAATTCTTCTCTCGAAAATATAATATCAGGAATACCAAATGGAAACCAAATTAAAAATACAAATGTAAATGGTATTCAAAACCAAATTGGAAACCAAATCGGAAATGTAAATGTCAATAGACTTCAAAACCAAATTTCAAATCAACTTGGAAATATAAATGTCAATGGTATTCAAAACCAAGTTAATAATCAAATCGGAAATGTAAATGTCAATCAACTTCAAAACCAAATTGGAAATGTAAATGTTTCGAACCAGGTGTCAAATCAAGTTCAGAATCAAAATATTAATCAGATTGTCAATGTTGAAAACGAAACAAACAAGATTACAAATGAAGCAATAAATAAATTAAAACTGTTGAATGTAAATGTGAATTCAAATACTAATTTAACAAGTGCAGGTAATTTAATGAATGGACTACAAGAGATTGGGTTTACTCAGAATGTGGTGAATGCGAATAGTAATTCAGAATACATTCCACTTCCAAAACAATTGATTCCGATTTCTAGTTTATTTTAGGAAAACTAGTTTTTGACTTTGAAAGAGGCTTCTTTTTTGTTTTACTTCTATTCTTAAGGGAATTAGGTGACATGTCGCTTCTGAATGAAATTTTTCTTTTAGAAGTTGTACTAGGTTTTGCTTTGGGTGACAATTTGTTTAATGGGCCAGATTTAGTTTTAGGAGAAAGTCTTTTTGTTTTTTTAGGAGAAACAGAAGTTTTAAATTTTGACTTTACAATTTTACCAGGTGGTTGAAGATCCAAATTAATAAGATCGATTGTTTGATTTGATATACTTGGAGCATCTTCTCCAATTATTTCATTTGCAAAATCCAAAAAGATATTTTTACCATGTTTATCAATTCTACTTTTTCTTTTTCTTTGATAGTTGTTGTAATTATCTGTTATTCCTTGAATTGTTTTAAATTGTGGTTTGAATATTTTTGGTTTAAATGGTACAAATTCCTTATAAGGAAACTTCTGAATATCACAGATACCAATACAGAATAAAGAAATAATCTTCATAGATTGTTTAATAATAAAAAGTTGATCTGTAAAGTCTTTGTAGAAATCTTCAGATAAATAGAACTCTTTGATTTTCGAAACAAGTTTTCTTTTCTTGAAAACGTAAGTCATATAATCTTTATTAAAAACCCCTTTTCTTTCATAATCATTTATTACATATTTAATATCATATAAATCTAGAATCAAAGGAAATAATCCATCAACATTTTTTACATATACAGAGTTATTTAATTCTGTAATGTAATATTCGGCTGGGTCTTTATACATTTTGAAGTATTTCATAACTTCTTTAGATTTGTTTGTGCATGTTATTGATTCGATTAATTCAGTAGATTCATCTAAATAACTTACCATTTCCTGAAACAGTTCTAAATTAAATAGAATTACTTCATCAAGATTAAAATCAGGTTTAGTCATATTTACTTTTAGTTAATAAAAATTTTTATAATGATAGATAATATGGGAACTTGTGCTCAAGCAACTGAAGATTTCTTGGATATATATGAAAAATGGAAACTTGAAGAAGAACTTTGGAAAGCTGATCTTGCTCAAGCTGAAAAAGATTACCAAACTGCTTACAACAAATACCGTGCTTTAATTTCTTTCAACTCACATTACGTTTATTACCTCGCAAAAGCATATGATTGTAATTCAGACCCAGGAGATGATCCATGTATGTCTGTAAAAACTGGACGTAGAAGATGTCAATGCCAGAAACAATTTAATGGAAGAAGTAGAATCAAAGAAAATTGTGATCCTTACAAATTGTTTAGAAACATTCCAGATACTTACACAGGTAAAAAAAACGAAGAAAACTTCAGACTTTGGTGTAAGGATAATAAATACGATTGGAACTCTGTTGCAAATTCCAAAGTCAGTATTAGTTCTTTACCTGAGAAGTATTCTCAATGGCCAGCGTATAAACCTACATTCCAAGCAAAGATTGATGCAGTGAAAGCAAGAAAACCTGTTCCTCCTTCAACCATTAACTTTAGTTGTCAACAATGTTCAACTAATCTAGATATTGGAGATATCGAAACAGCAGATGTAAATGACATATCACAGTATCTTAACTGTGTTCTTGAAGTTCAACAAAATGAAAATGTGAATGTAAATTCAACAAATTCAAAGAACTCAAACTCAGGAAATACAAAAAATGTAAACACAAATTCAAAGAACTCAAATTCAGGGAATACAAAAAATGTAAACACAAATTTAAAGAACTCAAATTCAGGAAATACTAAAAATGTAAATACAAATTCAAAGAACTCAAATTCAGGAAATACTAAAAATGTAAATACAAATTCCGATTCCAATTCTGAAGAAAACTCTAACTCTAATACACCTTTAATAATTGGTGGACTAACAATTGGCGCATTTGGACTTGCATTTTGGTTTTCGGGTAAAAACAATAATGTTGGAAATTCAATGCAATTGAGACAATTTTAGACTTTTAAGAAAAGTTAACTTAGCGTGAACGCTTGCGTTAAGCTTACATGGCAAAAAGGGGTGCAAGCGCCGTTTGCTCGCTTCACTCGCGAAGTTTAAATAAGATTTTTGAATTTGATTTTTTTTTATCAGAATACAAAAACCAAATGTTTTATTCAGTAAGAAATGGAAGAGAAGTCGGAGTATTTACTACATGGGAAGAAACTAAGAGATCTATCGAGAACTTTCCAGGTGCAAAATTTAGAAAGTTCAAAACTAAAGAAGAAGCCTATGATTTCCTAGATCCAACTAAAAAACCAACTTCTGCCATCTCTGATCCCAATGCGGATTATCCAAAAGATGCGATCAAAGTATTTACTGATGGTTCTTGTGTCCCTATTCCAAATGAAAAAAAAGAAACTTCAAAGTGTACTCATCTTGCAGGTTACTCTGTATTCTTTGGTGACAATTCTGAGCTAAATTACCTTGGTTACATCACTTCCGGACAAACAAATCAAAAGGTTGAATTACTTGCAATCAGAAGAGCACTTGAGATTCTTAAGGATTACAAAAAACCAGTTGCTATCTTTACAGACTCAATGTATTCGATCAATTGTGTAACGAGATGGTATAAGAATTGGGAAAAGAATGGATTCATGACATCTACTGGAAAACCAGTGAAACATCTTGAAATCATTAAAGCGATTCGAAAGATCTATAAAAAAGGAAATTTCACTTTTGTCCATATGAATTCACATACACCAAAACCGGAATGTTCAAAAGATTCTGAAGAATACATCATTTGGTATGGAAATCAACAAGCAGATCACTTTGCAAATTTAGCTGCTATGAAGTCCCTTGACGATCTTGATTCTTGATCCAATTCAAAGAATGTCGATTTCAACTTCTGAGTCAATGATGTAATTTGCATTTTTTTTTATTTCATCAAGAATGTCTTTGGTTTCTTGATTAAATCTCATATTACACCAAATTTTTACTTTTACAGATTCTAATTTGTTTGAAAGTGTATCAAAATACATTGACATCATTTCGATACTTTCCAAGTTTGGTGCAAAATTAATTAAGAGTTCATTTGTTAATTCAAAATTATTAGCAATGAATAGTTTCTTTAAATTTGGACAGACAATTTCTTTCATCCAAAGATTATCGTAATCAAATCTTGATGAAATTCCAAAGTCCTCAACTGTATCTTTACAATTTTTTATAACAAAGTCTAATCCACTTGTAAAAATTTCATAATTATCAAAGTCTTCAAACATGAACTCTTCGGAATCAATATCTAATGTAAATTCTGAGTAGTATTCATTAATACTTACAACTTTGGCATTCTTTAGTTTTTCTTGAATGGAATTTTCTTCCAAGAATTTATAGAATTTCTCAAGTTCTAATTTGTCTTTCAGACAAGACATTTCACTTTTACTTTTAATGAAGTGAAGTGAAAGAAGTAGTTTCAATTAAAAGATAATTTTGAATGTAATTAATGAATATATTTCTTTATTTAGGTTTACCGTGTTTAATTTCAAGTGGATTAACTTTTTATTTTTGCAACTGGGAATTCTCAGATTACATTAAAAACCTTAAAAAGATTCATAAACAGAATATTAAAGATTGTAATAGATCCACTGATTACTATAAAAGATTATACACAGAGAAAATAGAAATGATTCACAAAATTACAACAATTATTCAAAACAAGGATTCAAGTGCAGGGAAAAAAGTTGATGAAATAAAAAGTATTCTAAGAGTAGTAACATATGAAGATTTTGAAAAATCTGAAGAATTAACAGATGAACAATTAAAAAATATTAAGAGATTAATAGATTCAAATAGAGTTAGAATTATGCCAGGAATGTATCCAAATGGAGTTTTTGGGTGTGGTTAAAAAGATAAACAAGACAAATAAATGAGTATACTATTGTATTCAGGTATTTCGTGTTTGGTGTCAAGTGGGATGACTGTTTACTTGTGTGATCGTATTTATTCGAAACACATTCAACAAATTAACAAAAGTAATGACGAAAGAGTAAACTACTACAAAAAAGAATTAACTAGTTGTATAAATGAAATCAAGAAGATTGTTGATACACTTGAAAAAAGAAAATCGACTTCTGATGAAGAAGTGGTAAGTGAATTAATAAACATTTTAGATCTTCCTTATAAGAAACCTTTTTATAACACTCTTAAAATTATGTCAAGTATGGGACATATTTGACCAAGTTTTGATTTGCAAAAAAATGAAATTGACAACCCTCAAAGGTAAGTCAAACACGTTAAAATCATTGTTTTATATTATCTACAAATTCATGAAGACATTTATTGTAGTTGATATTGAAGCAGATGGACAGGTTCCAGGATTATTTAGTATGGTTTCATTTGCGGCGGTTCCAATTGTTGATGGTAAAATTCAGGAAAATAATACATTTTACAGAACATTAAAACCGATTTCAGAGGATTGGGATCCAGAATCATTAAGTATTTCAGGACTTACAAGGGAAGACTGTGTTAAGAACGGATCTGACCCAGAGAAAGTAATGAAGGAATTTGCTAGATGGGTTGAAAAGTTTAAGAAAGATGGAAAGGTAAAGTTTATTTCAGACAATAATGGATTTGACTGGTCGTTTATAAACTACTACTTCCATAAATTTGTCGGGGACAACCCATTTGGACATAGTTCAAGAAGAATTGGAGACATTTATTCTGGGTTTTGTAAGGATCTTGATGCGAAATATACTCATTTGGTAAAAACAAAACATACACATCATCCATTGGACGATGCAATGGGTGATGCAGAAGCATTTGTTGAAATTCTTAAATTAATGTAGTTAAAAGAAAAATAATAATTAAATAGTTCTAACTACAATGTTATCTTTAAATGGACGTAGTGAATCTGAAAACATAATGACACAAGTTATAATGCATGAAAAAAATATTATTCTTTTAGAAGACTTAGAACGTAACACAATAATGATAAAAGGAGCTTTGACGCATCAAAGAAATAGACCTCTTTCAAAAGAGTTAGAAGTTGACAAAACTCGTAGTTACTTAGAACGTATTAGATTTATATTAGATGTACCAGGTAGATTGAATAGTATTACATTTAAGAATTTTACTGACAATGATATTTACAGGATTGAATTTGATATTGGTGGTCAAAGAGTTGAATGGCTTAAAAAAGATATATTAGATTTTCAAAGGAGAAGATTAAATGTTGCGACTAATGTTCTTCCATTAGAATTAATACATAGAGGAGTACCAGGATCGTTAGAGCATCATGATTTCTATATTGTGGTTGAATTTACTAAACTAGTTAAAGACTTTGAAAACTATCCAATCCTTGAAGCTCATTATACAAGATCGGATTTTCCAAAGTTTAAAAAGGATATGAAAAAGGTATATGATTTTTGCAAACAGGAAATTAGTAAAAAAGAAGCTGATAGAATTATCAAAGAATATGAAATTTATTATTCATATATTTCTGAATCTTCATACCCAGGTTTTTATATAAGTGGGTTTTTTATTATCGGTGAGTTTGACAGTGTAAGATTACAAGGAAAGACTTATAAACCTAAAGATTGTAAAAAAGAAATAATTAATAATGTTGTTACTGGAAAATGGAAATGATATTAACAGTATTGAAGACGAATATAATAATACTTGTACTCATTTATGCTTATTTGATCATCCGGATAGACTTAAATTATATCTAAAATATAAGCCAGATTTAACAATTAAAAATACATTTGATCGTAATATTAAACAAGAAATAAGTTATCTAATGACCTGTAAAGATGGTTTTGATCAGACACATAGAGAGAATGTAATTGAATGTAGTAAAATCTTAGAAAAGTGTGATTTAATTTATAGATCTCCATTTCCAAGTATTATTGACTTTGAATCAACTAGTTTTGAAAATGGAAATTGGGACACAGGAAGTCTATTTATTACATATTATAGATTTTCTTGGGTAAAGATTAATCCAAAGATTGGTATTCCAGATGATTTCAAGGTGGATGCTGTGTTCTTTAATAAATACAAACCATTTGAAATTATTATTGAGGAGTTTTGTGGAAGGAAAGTCTTTGTGGATGTAAATAAATTTATATCTCAATGAAGTTTGATTAGTTTTAACTAGCTGATTTTTTTAGTTCTGTGAATGACTTAATTGTTTCTTGTAAATCTTTATTGTAACTTTTATCATATTTAACTAATTCAGATAGGAGATCAACATTTTTTTTCATAATCAATAAAATAAGTGTTTGGCCACTTGAATAGAATCTAGAATAGTATTCTTTTTGTGTACGTGGGTTGTTCATGAATTTTATTGCTTTTTTTGCAAATGGAATGAAATTTTCAAGTTGTTCTCTTCTTAAACAAATAGTTTTTACATGTTCATTATATTCCTTTTGAGGCATGGATTTCTCACACAAGTCACAAATTAAAACATTTTGTGACATTTAATGTGTTTCGTTTTATTTTTTAAATGAAATAAAATTGTTTTTTTGAAAAATGGGTTTTGGATTTTTGCAATTTTGCAATCAAAAAATCTCCGAAATCTTTTTGAAAATGTAAAAAAATTACGCGTGTCACCCCGCACTTTCCCGCGCGGAAAGTCATTATGACGTATTTTTTACACTAGAATGTCACACGAATATTGTTTATTACTGTTTATGACCACTAATTACTGAGATTTTGTACAAGTAAAACAGGTGTTGGTTTTGAATTTTTGGTTTTGTGACAGGAAATTATAAGTTGGTGAATTCATGTGACTGGTCTGAGAAGGCAATCTTCTAAATTCCTGGTAAAAGCGAATGTGTATTAGTAACATGTAGATTTGCAATTTTGCAATCAAAAAATCTCCAAAATTTTTTTGAAAACGCAAAAAAATTACGTGTGTCACCCCACACTTTCCCGCGCGGAAAGTCATTATGACGTATTTTTACATTGATTATACCAGATAAATGTTTTTATTACTGTTAATGACCATTAATTACTAAGATTTTGTATCAGTGAAAGGATTATCTGGGCTTAAGTATTTGGTTTTATTACAACAAAATATAAGATTATGAAATCTTATGTCTATTTGTGACGTAATTTTTCTTAATCCGCAGGTAAATAAATCAGTATATTAATTTGTGGAATTGTAATTTTGCAACCAAAAAATCTCCAAAATTTTTTTGAAAATGTAAAAAAATTACGCGTGTCACCCCACACTTTCCCGCACGGAAAGTCGTTGTGACGTATATTTACAATATTTATATATATATATATAAATATTTTTAGTTAGTAATTATGACCATAAACTACTAAGATTTTGTATCAGTGAAAAGATTTTCTGAGTTCAAATATTTGGTTTTATGAGACAAATTATAAGATTATGAAATTCTATGTCTATTTGTGACGCGTTTTTACTTAATCCATGGGTAAATAATTCAGTATATTAATTTATGGAATTGTAATCTTGCATTCAAAAAATATTCAAAATTTTTTTGAAAATGTAAAAAAAAATACATGTGTCACCCCGCACTTTTTCACGGACAATCACAATAACCATAACATGTACTCGAAATGGAGTAGTCGTTGTAATTTGTGACCAGTTATTACGATAAATTTCTAGATTTCTACGACAGTGGGATGGTTCTCTCAATTGTAATAAAATATACTGGTTGTAAATTTCATCAGACTATTCCTTACAGTTTAAAAGTTCGGTCTTGACACATATATAATTTAAAATATAGTTTGATATAATTAAATGATTATTTGTGAATTATGTAAAAAAGAATTTGCATATCAATCACAAATAGATAAACATTATAGTTCTCAAAAAGCTTGTATACCAACAAAGGAAGTTTTGAATATAATTAGAGAATTAAAAAAGCAGAAAAAAGAAACAATAACAAATAATTCACCTGTAATTAATGTTAATGGAAATGGAAATGTAATTGGAACTGTTAATGTAAATTTAAACACATATGTTGATATAAACGAAAATATTGATTTTCAAACAAATATAAATTTAAATAGTTTAGATTCGCCAGATATTAGAGGTTTAGATTTATTATCTCCAATCTTTAAATCCGAAGGTATTTCAACAATAATAAATATCTTTAAACGTATATATTTCAATGACCACATACCAACAAATAAATGTTGTTTTCTACCAAGATTTAAAGATAACAAAGTAAAATTCTTTCAAGATAGAGCAATCAAAGTTTTAGATTTAGATACATTCATTTGTAATATTGAAGGTATAATATACAATTTATGTTTATCAGAAATACAAAGATGTCCCATAAATTCAAAATTTAAACCTATTATTAGAGATGATCTTGACGATATTTTTAGTCACTTAAGTGAAGTACACGATCATGAATATTACAGTGAAGAAAAAAAGAAATATTATGATACAATTAAAGGATTATTATATGCAAATAAAACAACAAATTCTTTAAAAAAACATATATCAAACAATATTAGCAGAGGATCTTCTAGTTTTGTATTAGATAAAAGAATTGTATCAGATGAAACTATAATTGCATGTGACAAAAAAATAAATCAAAATTGTTTGGATGTATATTCAGATAAATCGTTAACTGAAAGTATGAATGAAGAAGACATCACTGAACAAATTAGGTTTTTTCTCCAACATATTAGAAGAACTGTTGACAATTATTCTGGTTCACTTGATGTTTGTGTTGAAAGATTTAATCAACAATTTCGTGATTACACTGTAGACAGAGAAAGTTTACTAAGATATTTCTCAGCACACTCTGATGATAACATTTTAGATTATACTACACGAAGAAGACCAGCTCTTCTATCACTAAAAGTTGATTAACTTGGTTTTATAAATTGTAAATTAGTTTTAACAAATTCTTTTTTTTCTAAAAAGCATTAAAGAATTTAATGAATTTTTTTAATGCATTTTTGTCAGGATTTAGTTTACCAAATACAAATTCTAATTCAAGAAGAACAAATTCACGTAGAATAATTAGAGAAGCTGAATCCCAAGTCGTTCCCGATGTCAGTCATTCCACAAATACAATAAGAGAAATTAGAAGTCAAGAATTACATCCCAACATTGAAAACCAGATTAGAAATGAGTCTTTAAGAAATATTGAACAAAACCCTAATTCCAATTCTAATTCTAATTTTTTGGAACCAACAACAGGAGGAACAGGAGGAAGAATTAGTAGTGAAAGATTAAGAGAAATCTTTGGGGATGAAATTTATGAAACTGCAGATGAATTAGCACAACTCATTGAGGATGGATCAAGACCTGGTTTTGAAGCACAAATTAATAGAATATTATCTTCAAGACACCCAAGAGGTTTTTCACTATGGGATTCTGACGGTAATCTAATTAACGAACAAGATACTGAAACAGGGAGTTCTTATTCGAGTCTTGAGACATTATTAGAGGACAATCTAAGAATATACATCGAAGCGAGAACAAATTCTCAAGGAAATGAAATTGTTCAGTCAAGGTTGAACAATGAAATCCGATTTTTATTGTCACCAGATATGATATCAGATTTAATGTTTAATTTTGCAATAATGTATTCTGGGGAACAAGAACCAGTTTTAGAGGACATCCAAGTTGGATTAACAGAAAAGGAAATTAGTTCGATTAAGTTAGCACCAAATGAAAAGGAAGAAACGGAATGTTCAATTTGTTTTGACAATGTCGAGATAGGTAAAGAAGTATTTGATCTAAAGTGTAAACACATTTTCCACAAAGATTGTGTCCAAGAATGGTTTAATAGAAGTAAAGTTTGTCCCAATTGTAGAACAAATTTAGTATAAAAGTAATTTAAAGTAAAACTCTTTATATATAAATGAAAGTTCTTGTAACAGGAGGAACAGGTCTTGTTGGGAAGAATCTACAATCTTTGGTTCATAATATAAAAACATGTGAATTTACATTTCTATCAAGTAAACATCTTGATCTAACTAATAGACGACAAACGATCGAATATTTAAAAAAAACTGATTTTCACACAGTTGTTCATCTTGCAGCAAATGTTGGTGGTCTTTTTAAAAACCAAAACAACCAGTTAACAATGTTTGTTGATAATATTGATATCAATACAAATATTCTTTTAGGATCAGTACAGTCATCTTCTATCAAGCGAGTTATTATGATATTGAGTACATGTATATTTCCTGATGAATATTCAGATAATATAAACGAACAACTTTTACACAAGGGTCCTCCTCATTCAAGTAACAGAGGTTATGCGTATGCTAAAAGAATGGGCGCTGTCATGGCTGATATTATCAATTCAATTCAAACTACAACTAATATACAATTAATAACACCAACTAATTTATATGGTATTTATGATAATTTTGATTTGGAGAATTCTCATGTAATTCCTTCTTTAATTAGAAAGTGTGTTGATGCTAAAAGAAACAACTCTATTCTTACTGTTAGAGGGACTGGGATTCCTTTGCGTCAATTTTTGTATGTTAGTGATCTATGTATAATAATTAAAGATACTATTTTATATAATATTCAATATAATCATATGATTGTTGCTCCATTACAAGAATATTCAATAAAAACCATTGTGTATAAAATTTCAGATATAGTTGAATTGGATCATAATTTAATTCGATTCACAGATAAAAAAGAAGAGGATGGGCAAGTTCGTAAATTCGCTAAATCTAATGTATTTGATGATATATTTCCAAATTTTAAATTTACAGATATTGATTTAGGTCTTAGATATGCTATTAAATCTTATCAATCTTTAAATCGCAAATAGAATTGTTTAAACTTCGCGAGCGAACGGCGCTTGCGCCCCTTTTTGCCATGTAAGCTTAACGCAAGCGTAGCAGCCCTCTTCAAGGGCGTGGTGAAGCCTTCGGCTTCTTACGCTAAGTTAACTTTTCTTAAAAGTCTAATCTTTCTTTGGAAAGATTGAATCGAGAACTTAAAATCTAGATTTTAAGTTTAATTTCAGTATCAGCGTCAGCAGTTATCATTTCTTTTACAAGATCATCAAATGATATTTCTGGTTTCCATCCAATTGATTTTATTTTTTTTGGATCTCCAAGTAATGAGTCTACTTCTGTCGGTCTAAAGAATTTTTCGTTTACTCTTACGACAACTGTATCAAATGTTGTATTATATACAGTTGGGGTTGATTTATAATCATGTTTAATTGTTGTTTGTTTATTAAATGTCACAATACCGATTTCGTTTTTTCCGTCGTTTTCCCATCTAATGTCACTCCATTTAACTACACAGTTTTCTTCTTCCCTGTTTTTTTTCTCAATCAAGTATTTATATGCTTTTTCAATAAAATCTTTAACTGAATATTGTTCACCTGTCGCAACTACATAATCATCTGGGGATTCTTGTTGTAACATCAACCACATTGCAATAACATAATCTTTTGCATGCCCCCAATCTCTTTTTGCATTCAAATTTCCTAATTCTAACACATTCATTTCTCCATTTAACACTTTTGGTAAAGATATTGTTATTTTTCTTGTAACAAAATTTTCTCCTCTTCTTGGACTTTCATGATTAAATAATATTCCACAACAATTAAACATTCCGTATGCTTCTCTATAATTTACTGCAATCAGATGTCCAAACACTTTACTACATCCATAAGGACTCCTTGGATAAAATGGTGTTGTCTCTTTTTGTGGTACTTCTTGTACTTTTCCATACATTTCACTTGTTGATGCTTGATAAAATCTTGTTACTTTGGTTAAATCAAGTGTTCTAATTGCCTCGAGTATATTAATCACACCATTTCCATCTGTCATTGCTGTATATTGTGGTATTTCAAAACTCACTTTTACATGACTTTGTGCTGCTAAATTATATACTTCTAATCTTTCCATATCTAGATACAAATTTTTAATTCCTGACAATATTGAAATAAAACAACTTGAATCTGACATATCTCCATAATGTAATGTTATTTCATTTCTAATATTATCTAATCTACTTAAATTAAACAAACTCGCTCTTCTTATCATTCCATGCACTTTATATTGTTTCTTTAATAGAAATTCTGCAAGATAACTTCCATCTTGTCCGTTTATACCTGTAATAAATGCAACCTTCATTACTTTACCTTGTTTAAGATCTCCTATTTTCTTAAATGTATTTAGTTTATTTTTTCTAATATAATTTAATGTCAAAGACGAATGGTCAATCTGGATTAAATTACAATATTTCAAACAAGAATGGATTTGGAAAAGTCGAAATTTCTTTGAGGAAGGGGGAAACAGTATTTGCGGAGCCTGGTGCAATGATGTGGATGGATTCGACAGTAAAAGTTGAAACAACAACTCGTGGTGGTATTTTTTCTGGTGTTAAACGTTTATTTTCCAATGAGGATTTTTTTCAGAATCACTTCACAGGACCAGGAAAGGTAAATTTGGCACTTGGTAGTTTACCAGGAGACATGATTGCCCTTAAAGTTAAACCAGGTAAATCTTTTGTTTTATCGAAAGGTAGTTTTGTTGCGGCAACTGACAATATCGAAGTGACAACAGGATTTAGACTTAGGGCAATTGCAGCAAATACACCATTTCTTGTAAAAGTACAAGTTGCTGAAGGTTCAAATAAACCGGGTATAGTGTTTATAGGGGCATATGGCGGTGTTGAACATATCAAAGTTCAGAAAGGTAAAGAACTAATTTTAGACAATGGAAATTTCCTAGGTATTGATGAAGACAAAGACTTTACGATTACAACATTTGGGAAAGCGAAATCATTCTTCTTTGGTGGAGAAGGTCTAGTCTTTAGAGTAAGAGGTCCCGCAAATGTTATTACAAGATCAAGAGATCCTTTTGTTTTGTTCAAGGAGATTAAAAGAGAAGTTGTTCCAAAAAAACGTTAAACGAATTTAAGGATAAAACGGTTTAAAAAGATAAAACTTGTACGTAAAAAAAAAGAAAATAAATTTAGTATGTAAGTAATGGATAACTTGGATAAAATAAAAATGTATTATTCTGTAAAGAAATATCCGTTTTCTGATTCTTTGGATAAATTAGATACAATTGATAAAATCAAGAATTTTGTATACAACAATTATAAAAAGGTGAATAAAACATATAGTGATGGTTCAGAAATGGTATGTTTTGGATTTTGTAGGACTTGTAAATCAAGAAATGTCGATAATTACATTCTTTGTAACAGTTGTATTCAGTCAATTGTTAACAAAGAAGTAGAAACCGCAATTATGAATTTTATACCTAGACAGTCTTTAAATGTTTAATTTTTTATTTGAACAAGAATTTTGGAAGATCTCAAAGTCTTTTTCCAATTTTCTTTTACAAAAAGGATGATCTGGACTTGAGTATCTTTTTTTGATAATGTTTTGAAGTG
>Ga0316207_10003282_pt1 | contig 15223 bp, 18 predicted proteins | sample 6weekpyrite_MG_FD_204943 | JGI IMG/M metagenome (GOLD analysis project Ga0316207, IMG submission 204943) | Microbial mat bacterial communities from mineral coupon in-situ incubated in ocean water Damariscotta River, Maine, United States -... | ecosystem: Environmental > Aquatic > Marine >... | reverse complement strand
TTAGTTCAATGTCTTGTTCTTCGGCGTATTCGCTATCGACGCTGGCCCAGTAGGAATTTTCATCAGAGGATGAGGCTGAAATCTTCATTTCTGACTTAAGAATATCAAGCCGACTTTGGGTGGCCACATATTGAGCAGCATCTTTGTCAGGATCGAGTGACTGGAGTCGTGTCTCAGTCTGTGAAGTCAGTTCTTTGAGGAAATGATCGAGATCGAGTTGCTTAACGGGTTTGGCCTGTTTGACCTCCGGCACGGCTGTCTTTTTGAGTTTCAATAGGCGATAAACCAGAAACCCGGTCACCGCAATAAGAATTACGGCAAGTTCTGATATTAGTATGCTATAGGTTGTGAGGAATGTGTCTGACATTATTTAAACCTTTATTATTAAGCACATTATAGTACAGAACTCGTAGGTGAACATACTCGCAGGATAGTAGGGTAATAAGTGACTATCCTTGTGAAATGATGGTGGATTGGCCTTACAGCTGGTCAAGCAACATTTGTAGGCGCTCGGCTTGCTTTATGCGATCAAGTTCTCGTAACTCAATGATAAACGCCGTCCATTGCTCGACTGGTAGTTTCAAATGGCCAGGTTCGAGCGTAGTCAGATCATCACCGAAGTGAAGTTTCATAAAATCATCTGCAACCTGGTTGGCCTGCTTGATGTCACCTTCAAGGCGTAATGCCTGGATTAACCCGACACTCGGCACAGTGAGTAGACGGCTGGTCAGTGCAGGTGCAGCGGGGGGTACAGCCTGGGGTGTTGCAATGCTTTCAGCGACAGCCGCAGTGACCTGCTGTTTTTTCTTTCTCTCGGCCTCGCTGAGCACTCTCTTTCTTGCTTGTTCGGCAAGCAGGGACTGGCCTGGCGCCGATGCCACCTCATCACGTGATTTCATGGCTGGCTTGCGAGGGGCGGCCTTGGCAAGTTCACGCTTTTCTTCGCGCGTGACGTCTTTATCTGCCATGAATGCTGGAGATTGAAGTAACTCTGCTTCTTCAACAGTAGGGGGGGCGAGCCCGTCTATGGGCATGACGTCATTTTCCATCAGGGTAACAAGGCTGAAACTCAGTACGATCACGGCGGCAACGGCAGCCGGCATACGCCAGCTTCCTGAGAAAGGGCTAAAGGCTGGACGTGGGCGTGAAGCGGTCTCGCGGCGAGCAGCGGCAATAATCGCATCGTCAATATGTGCCGCAGGTATATCCTGTGCGGTTTCCTTATATATAGAAGACAAGTTTTTGTCGTTGGGCAGCTTGTCGTTTTCAGTACTCATAATAATCCTTTTAAACAACGACGCAGCGTCACGAGCGCATAGCGCAGGCGGCTCTTGATGGTTTCACGACCTGTACCGGACACCTCGGCAATCTCCAACAGTGACAGGCCGCTTTCTTCCTTGAGCAGAAAGCTTTCCCGTTGTGCCTCGGGTAATTGGCCAATGCAGTCGAGTAGCTTGTTGGCCTGGCGACTGCGGTCGACCTCGCCAACCGGGTCGACCGGGCATTGATCTTCAATCTCCTCGCTGGCTTCATCTTCATACGACGCAGGCAGTCGACTGTGTTTACGGTAATGGTCAATCAGCCGGTTATGGGCAATATGGTACAACCAGGTTGTGAACTTCGCAGTGGCCTCGTAGCGCTCGCGGGCGCGGACAATGTTCATCCACACATCCTGGAACAACTCTTCGGCAGTGGCCTCGTTACCACACTGACGTTTCAGGTAGCGGTACACACCGCCCTTGTGGCGGTGGTAGAGGCTCTCAAAGGCGCCTGCATCTCCCTTGCAGTAAGCCAGCATCAATGTTTCGTCATTCATCGACTGATCCATGCGTTGTATAATGGCACCGCTTTATATTGATGTGAAGCATACCGGTTATCGGGATGACAGGCTTTTCGCGAGGTTGACGAGTTTGACAAATTTACCCCGGTAGCCAAACGGGTCGTTACCACGAGACTGGCGCGCCAGTGCCAATATGTCGTCATAGCCATAGTCCTTCAGGTAATCGGCACCGCGCAGTTGCTGACCAAATGCCGCAACCGATGCGGCAAACCGGAACCGGTTACTGCTACCAGTAAGTTCAGCCTGGATGTGCTGTTGGTTAATGGCCTGTTCCAGCAGGGTGCTTGTGTCACCACCGGGCTGCTTGTATCGCAGACGCAGGAAGGCCAGCTCATGGTTCTTTGCGCTTTTCTCGAGCAGTGATCGTGAGCCGTAACGCAATGGATCAGTGTAATTACCCTTGCCACCCACGAGTGATAGTTCATACAGGGCGGTGACCGAGTGTCCGGCACCGATCTCACCGGCATCAATCTTGTCGTTATTGAAATCCTCTCGCTTGAGCATACGGTTTTCATAGCCGATCAAGCGGTATTCAGCGACCTGTGCGGGATTAAACTCGATCTGGATCTTTACATCCTTGGCAATCGTATTCAGGGTTGAGCTCATTTCATCCACGAGTACCTTCTGTGCCTCGTTGAGTGTGTCGATATAGGCATAGTTGCCATTACCGGCATCGGCGATCTGTTCCATGAGGTGATCATTGTAATTGCCCATACCAAAACCGAGTGTGGTCAGCGATACGCCGCCTTTACGTTTTTCTTCAATCAGATCGATCAGCGCCTCAAAGTCCGTCGTACCGACATTGAAATCACCGTCGGTAGAAAGGATGACGCGATTAATACCGTTTTTGACAAATCCCTGCTGTGCCATCTGGTAGGCCAGTTTGATACCGGCGGCCCCATTGGTACGTCCGCCCGCGGTGAGCTTATCCAGTGCCTGGTGAATCGTAGCGGTTTGATCACCCGTGGTAGGGGGCAGAACGATACCACTGGCCCCTGCATACACGACCATCGAGACTCTGTCCTGTGCACGCAGCTGTTTCGTGAGCAATTTCATCGAGTTCTTTAACAGCTCAAGCTTGTTCGGTGACTGCATCGAACCGGACACATCGACGAGGAACACGAGGTTGGAAGGGGGTAGGGCCTGTTTGGCGATGTCTTTGCCCTGAACACCGACATGTAACAGCAGGGTGTCTTTGTTCCATGGCGTGGCTGAAAGCTCGGTGTTGACACTGAAGGGGTGTTTACCTTCCGGTTGAGGGTAGTCATAACTGAAATAGTTGACCAGCTCTTCAATGCGCACGGCATCTTCACGTGGCAACCTGCCCTGGTTCAGAAAGCGACGGACATTCGCATAGGCACCCGTATCGACATCAATACTAAAGGTTGATACCGGCTGCTCGGCAGCACGTTTGACTGGGTTATCATCAAAGTGCTGATAGTTCTCCCGATCCAGTGGCTCAGCGGGATGGCGTAGCTGGGAGAGAGCGGCGGTGAGCGGGGATGAAAAGCGCATCACCTCCCGTGTTCTGGCTTTCTGCTTGCTCAGTGCCTCACGCCGAACCTGAGCCTGCGTAACCTGTTCAGGCAGTGCAGAGGGTATGGCCGTGACATGTGGTTTGACCAGGGGGCGAGTCAGGTTATCGGATTCATGAATTTTCTTAGCAACTGCTTCAATTTCTACGATCTGTTGGCCTGCAATACTCCCATGTACTGAGTCCTGGTCTTTGTGCGTAACAGTCTCGTTTTCGGCTGTCATACAGCCGAGCATAATGACGGTACTGGCAACCGCGATGGCAATGGGCATGAGGGTCAGGGGTGTTTTCATTTGAATCTCCTTGTGTTTAAAACCTGTTGTGAGGCTATAAACGCAGGGCAAATGAAAAGGGGGTTAAATAAATGCGACCGAATGAATAATGGTAGTACTTTAGTAGTAGTTGCAATAAAAGTACTTGATTTTACCGTGATGCAGCGACATTCTTGGGTTGGGGAATCTCTCTACAGGACACGTCTTTAGTCGTTGGCTCTAAGACGAATAATAACAAATATAAATAAAAGGAATTACGTATGCTCAAAATCATTGGGATTGTTCTTATTCTTATCGGACTGGTTGATTTAGGTGGCACTTATACAGAGTTTGACCTGTGGGGTGGCTTAATCGGCGTTCAGCTGCCGGAAGTTATATGGAAGTACTCCGCCTATATCGAAATCGGTGTTGGTTACCTGCTTGTGACTCTTGGTTCATCTAAAACCACGGCGGCTGCTTAATAAAGGGTACTGCCCCCCTTTATCAAATTATTTATTTAAAAAAGCCCGATAAAAAAAGATAAGCAATTGATTGTATTGTGAGTAAATTATTAAGGGGCCTAAAAGGCCCGTTTGCAACGGGCCTTTTAGGCCCCTAATTATAGTTATGCGTAAAAGATAATGGAAACCTTACTTGTAATTACCGGCCTCATCATTGTAGCTGCAATCTATACAATTTATGAGCATCGACGAATGAAGAGAATCTCTATTGAGCGTGGAGAACCAAATATATGTGAATATGCACGCTCGTTTGATTATCGTGAAATAGATACAAAAATAATTCGGGAGGTATGGAACGAACTCCAAGAATGTCTTGGGAAGTTCGAGGGAAAACCATTTCCAATTAAAGCTGAAGATTTATTTAAAGAAACATACAAATTAGACCCCGATGATCTAGATGATGCTTATTGGGCGGTTGCAGATAAATTGGGTATCGATACTGAGAATCCTGAAAACAACCCATACTGGAACAAGGTAACTTCAGTAAAGAACCTTGTGCTTTTCCTACAAAATCAGCCAAGGTTAAAAGCGCATAACAAATCATTCAAACCGACGCCAAAAAGCGGCGCGGTTTAATTCAAACGTTATAAGCCATAAAGGGAATTAAAGTGCAGAAATGCCCGGCATGTGAAAATGAGGTGATTCCTGAATCAGCTAAGGTTTATGCTTCTTCTTTGTTTCCCGCAAAGTGCCCAAGCTGTGGCCAGTTAGTTGGGGTGCGAAGCTTTATGGCCGGAAGTCTTATCGCCTCAATAGAAACACTCCTTATTTTGCCACTGGCAATCACAGGCGCAATTTCGCCAGCCTCAGCTGGAGTTGGTCTTTGGGCAGTGTTTGCAGGAGGTAGTCTAGTGCTTGGGAGCTTCGGTAAGTTGCAAAAAGTCTCAAGCAACGAGGTTTTGGCAACCAGAATACCAATGTTAATCTTTGCGGCATTTGTTGTCATAGGAACCCTGTTTAATGTTTAAAATGGCTTATAACAAATCGCTCAAGGAACGGGACGCGCTAAAGCGCGCCCCTTAGCCCAACCGTTAGGAGCCCGACCTACCCACGGAAAGTAGACACACTCATTGATTAGATTACTATCTAACGAGAGGTGTCAAAATGGCGAGAAAGAAGACAAAAGCATACCCGGAGTCATTCCGTAAAGAAGCTGTCAGGTTGGCAGACATGCCAGATAGAACCGCAGCAGATGTTGCCAGAGAGTTGGGGATACATGTGGGTCAGATCTACAACTGGCGCACGCAGTTCAACAAGCTGTCGAAGAAACAGTTTACCGTGGCCGATGGCACAAACTATTCGAAAGAAGAGTCTGCCGAGATACGGCGATTAAAGAAGCAGGTTGCAGAGCTTGAGGAAGAGCGAGACTTCTTAAAAAAAGCGACGGCATACTTCGCGAAGACCGACACGTAAAGTATGCCGCAATTGAGTCTTGTCGGTACGCGTACCGGGTGACCATGATGTGTCGTATGCTATCAGTCTCTCGTTCAGGCTTCTATGCCTGGTTAAAGCGGCCTGTTAGTCAACGTGCACAACGACGTATTAAGGTGGGTCAAGCTGTTGAAGAGGCGTATATCCGTTATAAGAAGCGCTATGGTGCACCGAGGCTGACAGCGGAGTTAAATGCCGATGGTATCGCGTGTAGCGTGAACCATGTGGCAACATTATTACAAGAACGTGGACTGCGTGCCCGTAACGGCAGGGGCTTTCGTTACCGTCACCGAACTGAGGCGAAGCACAATGCGTACGATAACCTGCTACGTCGAAACTTCAGTGCCCCAGCCCCCAATCTGAAATGGGTATCGGATATTACGTATATCCGTGTGGGCCGCAAATGGCTGTATCTGGCAGCGGTATTGGACCTGTTCTCACGCAAAATCGTGGGCTGGTCGCTGAAGAATCATATGCGTGAAAGCTTGATCAGGGAAGCGCTTGATATGGCTGTCTCCAATCGAGATATAAGACAAGGGACTTTGCTGCACTCTGATCGTGGAGTACAGTATCGGGGAAACGAGTATCAGGACGCACTCAATATGTATGGAATACAATGTAGCATGAGCCGGAAGGGAAACTGCTGGGACAACGCTGTCATGGAATCCTTCTTCAGCCGCTTCAAGGTTGAACTCATCTATGCGGAAAATTACAAAACAGTTGATGCCGCACGTACAGGTATCTTTGAATACATTGAGCTGTTCTACAATCGCATACGGCGTCACTCAGCCATTGGTTATGACAGTCCGCATGAATATGAACAGCAGTTTAATAATTTAACCGTGTCCACTTCTCGTGGGTAAGACCAGCATATGAATAAAGAAGAAGTCACAAAAGAATTATCTGCCATATCCGCAGAGTTTGGTTACTACCCATACGGCTTTTTCAATATTCTTCATAACTCGGATAACCCTAACCTTGATTTTGATGAGCAAAATAAAGGTTGGGAATTCGTAAAAAATGAAGATTGGCATAATTTGGATCTGAGCAATTATTTATTATGGTCAATTTCAGACAATGGTGATTTACTATGGTGGAACGGGAGTCAAACTGTAGCTCTGAATCCTAGGGGAAGTGAGTTTATCTCAGTTCCTGTAAATCCTAAGCAATTTATTAGGTTGGTAGGGATGGGGAAAATAGGCAATATATTTCCTTCACAATTGTGGGAAGAAAATGCCTAACAAATCGTTCAAGTCCGTGGACGCCCGACAGCTTCGCTGTTGGGGCGCCACTTAACTCAAACGTTAGAACTTATAGTGAGAATCACACATGGATGAAGAAAATCAATTTGAAATAGTTATAGATTTTGAGAAAGGTGGGAACCCTAATAGGGTTTTTAAATCTATGGCAGATATAATTGATTCTTTTCAAGCCCTAGACTCAACACTTTCAGAAGTTGTCGGCGTAAAAGTAGAAAATTCACTAATACTTGAAGATATAGAAAAAGGATCACTAAAAACCATTATTAGAAATTTGCTTCAGGATTTACCAGACGAAGACTTAAGAGATTCAAAATTTAAAAGAATATTAGGCTTTTATTTAGTTAAGGCTAAATATGCAGCCCTGCGGTGGAGTGAAGAAACCCCAAAACTAACTAGCCCTGATCAGGTGGCAGAGCTGGAGGGAGAGTTGGTAGAAATAGCAGAAGAGTTAGAGATAAATCAAATTCCAGCCTATCGCCCCCCTGATAGAATCAAATTATTAACTAATATAAGTTCAATACAAAAAGCAACAAGTTATCTTTCTGAAAATGATTCAGCATATTTCGTATGCGAAGAAGGTAAGTCAAAAGTATCTGGCGGTATTGAAATTTCAGATAAGATTGTTGAAGAAGTTCTAACAAGTGAAATATTAGAAGATCGAAGTACCGCAATATTAAAGGTAAAGAAACCAGACTATTTAGGAACCTCAAAATGGGCTCTTAAACTGCAAGACCATGCTGTTGATATTTCAATTACTGATCAAGAATGGCTCCAAAAATTTCAAAACAAGGATGTTTCTGTTCAGCCAGGTGACTCTATCCGAGGCACTTTAGTCCGGTATGTTTCGTATGGACATAATAATGATGTCATTGGCATTCGCTATGAATTGGAGTCTGTTCAGGAAATAATTGAAGGTAAAAGCTTTGGACAATCAAATTTTGATAAGTTCTAACAAATCGCACAAGGTACGGGACCCGCTAAAGCGTGCCCCTTAGCTCAACCGTTGGGCACTATGAAACTAATTACGCTATTCACGTTGCTGTTTTGGGTCAACTTCTCTTCGGCGGACACTGAGTTGTCGATTGTAACACCGAAGGGGTACGTTAGTTTTATCGCAGCAGACCATTGGCCTGTATTGGAAATGCAGACCCAAATGCCTGCCACGCTGACGGTGTTCAAGCTACCTAACCCCGCAGATGAAGGAACTTCAGACTCATCCAATTTGATATTGCAACTCTTTGAACGAGGCTCCGAAAAAGAGAAGACGCTATTCTCTGCGCCAGTAAAGCAATACGGTTCTTCGCCGCCTGTCACTGAGCAGTTCAAAGAATGGACGATCACTCGTCAGGAAGATCCACAGAACAAAACCGTGTACTCGCTGTGGGATGCAAGGAAGACTGGCATTGCAGACGTCTCGGTTAGAGTTCGTTTGGTTTGGCCTCATCTGACAAATAATCCAGCGAACTACGAAGAGCAGATGGAAAAGATATTTGTGAAGTTTTTGATGTCGATCCGGGATGGCGTTGGGAAGTACAAGCGCAAGGTAGGTGACGTTATCCGGGGTCCGAATGGTGCCCAACTAATCAAGGAGTCAGAGTACTTGAAAATATTTAATCAAACACCGGGGTCAGATCCCAGTTGATTTTAATATTAGAGAATTCCTCGCTTTACTATTAATATAGTCGTATGAACACCTTCTCTACACACCGACTCACTGCTTACCTGGTGTGCCTGTTAATCACATGTTTACCTGTTTCAGCCATGGCCTGCCCGAAAGATGATCGGGGTTTCGGCGTGTATGTCGACCAGGATCTGTTCGCGCTCGGTATTAATGAAGACCGCGATTACACCACCGGTATTGCGGTGGAGTGCTTCTGGAACAGAAAAGATGACCACTTTATGGATGTGCCGGCATTATGGCTAGGCCAGCAGCTTGGTGTTTTTGATGGCTATTCGGACGTCGAGCGTAGTTACATGTTGGGGAATATTACCTATACCCCCGATAATCTCAGCGAGTCAGCACCAATATTGGATGACCGCCCGTATTCTTCATTGATTTACCTGAGTAATAAGCATGTGTACGCGAACAAGAAAGATCGTTCGGCGATTGGCATTGACATGAAGTTGGGGCTGCTGGGTACGAGCATCTCCCGCGATGTGCAGCGGTTTCTTCATCAGCAGTGGCGAAATACAACCGGTGATTCTGATCCTGTCGATCCGAAAGGGTGGGGGAATCAAATCTCGGATGGGGGTGAGCCTACGGTCGGCCTGCGCCTGACGTATACAAAAGCCATTAAACAGTTAAGTAGTAAAAACTGGGATGTGGCGGGTACGGCCAGTGTCAGTGTCGGTTACCAGACCAGTGCGAGCCTGGGCATGTCGGCGCGAGCGGGCCGTATTGACAGCCAGGTGTGGACGCTACCCTACAGCCCGATTAATCGCGGTAACTTCCTGCCGTCTTTGTCGGGTGATGAATGGTATGTGTGGGCCGCCTACCGGGTACACGTGATTGGTTATGATGCCTTGTTGCAGGGTCAGTTCCGCGACAGCAAGGTGACGTTTGACAGTGATGATGTCAGGGATGTTGTACATGATGCCGGAATTGGTCTGACTTTGAGCTATAAGCCTGTACAGGTGACCTTCTCGATTAATGGCAAGTCATCTGAATTGAACACTGGCACAGCGGATCGGGATCACGTTTGGGGCGGCGTGTATTTTATCTGGCGCTAGTACGTGTGTGGTACGTTGTTCACGTCAGGCATCCTGGCTAAGTTTATTTACTTTAGCCGTAAGTCGGGCGCACTCCGTTTCTTTTTCATGTAACGCGTTTTCCAGGGTTGAAATATTATCCACCATCTTTTTAGTGCTTTCTACTTCTTGCTTCAACAAGTGCTGTATCTGCATAAGTAGAAATTCATTTTCTTCTTTAACTGCATCGAGATCATCGTGCGTATCATTATCCTGGACTATTTTTAATGCGGTCAGGCTTTCCTTGAGTCTTCCTGATGCTTTTTTCAATTTTTCTTCCAGCGCTTCCTTGTCTTCTTTTAACTGGTTGACCTTGCTCAGGAGTTTGTTAACTTCGAGTGTGGGTACTTCATTAATCAGGGTGCGTAATTCTTCAATGGTTTTAAATGATTCACGAAGTTTTTCTTCAGCCTCGAAGAATAATTGTTTGAAGTTTTCAAGGTTGTCGATCCTGGACTGGTAGACCTGTTCCTTATTACTGGTGAGCTCAGAACTTTTCTGTTCGTAGTTGGTTTCGATGTATTCATTTTCAACCAGTTCCCAGTATGCCTCTTTGTCGAATTTGCCACCCGAATTATTTAAAAGGTTTCTTTGTGATTCGAGAAACTCCAGTCGCTTCAACAGTGCTACGTGGTGTATCTCATCCTTGATTGAGTCTTTGTGGTCAAGCCGTGACTTTGTTGCGGTGATAAGTGTTTCAAGATAGGGAAGAATAATATCCTGGATGGTGTTGGTTACCTTGCGTTTTCGATGGATTAAGGTCCTTTGTTTCCTGAGACGTAAGAATAGAAAAACAACAGCCGCTATGAGGATAATAGCGACTTCTGAAATTAGAATACTGTACGTGGTAAGAAAGGTGCCTGACATGAACAATGTGAACCTTTAGCGCAATTCCTGAGCAAAAGTATAGACCATTATGGGTGATCGGGTTCAATAGAAAACCAGGTTCAAAATTCAATTCTTTCTAATACAGAATTCTCAAAGCATGAACAGAGACATTTTTTCGTTACAAGAGGGTTACAGCGTTTTATTTATACTTGTTTTTCAGGGTAAGGTGTGAGGTTCTTGCTAACGGGTGTCCATTAATTTGAACCACAGAAGCGGGATAGGCATACATGTTTTGGGTTCATTTATAGGGAAATCCCCCTTGATTTTTAGGTAAAACAGGCCATTCTTAGAGAGGGAATAATAGGGGCTATCATTCAGGTAGAAATGTCGATATTGAAGCACCAGATATCACAGGCATCAGGATAAGATGCTCAAGTGAATACTACCTGCCGTGTGTGGCAGGTTAGGGGAAATTGTAGTTAATGAAAGTTGTTCTACGAAACAAATCACTGCTTGCAGTTATCATTGTAACAGTTTGTGCTGGTTTTCTATTGATATGGCAAATTGCTGAAAACCTCAATAATAATGCCAAACAAAGCCTGAGAGACCAGGTTCGTACTGTTGCCCAATCGATTAATCCGCAAAGGTTGAAAATGTTAAGTGGTAAGGCTACAGATGTGGATCTTCCTGACTATGCAAGGATAAAACAACAACTCTACAACATACGCACCACCAATGACGCGTGTAAGTTTCTCTATATTCTTGCCTATAACAAGAATAACAACGACGTTTATTTTTTTATTGATTCCCAGTCGATGGACTCAGAGGATTATGCGCCCCCCGGGCTTGTCTACGACGAAGTAACAGATGAATTCAGGGCAGCAGTTAAAGCGGGTGTTGAAACCTTTGTTGGACCTGTCACTGACAGGTGGGGAACTATTGTCACGGCGATGGCACCTTTACACCACCCCGATACAGGTGAAGTCATTGCCATGCTCGGTATGGATGTCGAAGCAGATGAGTGGCACACGTATATAGCCGGTCTTAGTGTAATGCCGATCAGCCTGACCATTTTGGCAACTATTCTACTTATACTGACCGTATTTCTGAAAATTAAGACTAACGAACTCCATGAATCAGTCAGCATTGATTCCTTGACGAAGCTATCAAGCCGAAAAGCGATACTCGAACAAGCTGAAATTGAATTAAGTCGAAGTGTACGCAGTAATGAATACTTTTCGATAATTATTGTTGATGTTGATAATTTTAAGAAAATTAATGATGAGTATGGGCATCAGTCCGGTGATGTTGTCCTGAAACAAATTGCGCGCTGTTTGCGTGAATCAATTCGCCACACAGATTATGCTGGAAGGGTTGGTGGTGAAGAGTTCCTTATCCTGATGCCATGTTCGAGTGAGAAGGATGCAAAAGCCATAGCTGAAAAACTCCGTGTGTCGGTAGCGAGCCTTAGCTTCAAGTTAAATAAAAACACGCTTCTGTCTGATGTAACAGCGAGTATTGGTGTTTGCAGCAGATCGGAATCGATAGAAAGCTTTGAAGAGATGTTCGATATTGCTGATAAGGCACTGTACACCTCGAAAAGGGATGGAAAAAACAAGGTGACGGTCCTGGACGCTTGAACTAGGTTAATACAAATAATAATAATAGGGAGAACCATGTATGACTAACAAGGAGATAAAGATGCCATCAGTATCGAGACGTTGGTTACCGAATGATAAATCGGTGAGGGATAACTGGTTTGCTGTAATACATGCTGAGATAGCTAAGCGTATTGAAAGCGAACTTCACCCGGTTATCAAGAAATTCCAGAAGCTAATCGACGATGATCCCGTTGTACGTATGTACATGACCGAAATGATTCAGCAGATCCCAAAAGAATACCATGATTATCACCCCAAGGACCTGAACGAATTACTACAACAGCTAAATGCTGTACTTACTGTTGCGCCTCCGTATGTACCGCCTGGTCATGGTGAAGCGACTGCGCTAGTCGGTGTTCCATTCTCAGCACTGTTGGTATGGACGATGGGAACACCATCGGGTTTTGCTGCCTACCGGAATATTAAGATCAACACCATGTTTAAAGAGTTGCTTGCCGTATGGACAGGGTTTCTTGATAGCAGTGATTCACGTTATGTACTTAATGCGTCTGATACAGGTTGGCAATGCGAGAAGGCAATGAAACAGTTGCATATGGAAGACTATATCTACCATCCCGATGAGCCATACTGGGGTTTTTCATCCTGGAATGATTTCTTTACCCGTGAGGTTAAAGGCGATGCAAGACCCATCTCCGGAAAAGGTGATAGCAAGGTAATCGTTTCACCGTGTGATTCGACTGTATACAAGATCGGGCGGAATGCAAAGGCGCGCAGTGAATTCTGGATCAAGTCACAGCCATATTCTTTGGCTGATATGCTCAATAATGAGTACGTTGATAAATTTGTCGGTGGCGATGTTTGGCAGGCTTTTCTAAGCCCGTTTAATTATCACCGGTGGCATAGCCCTGTTACAGGGACAATACGTAAGGCTTATGTAAAAGAAGGGTTGTACTTCAGCCAGGCAACGAGTGAGGGTGAAGACCCGACTGATCAGGATCACTCTGAGGGCTATATAGCACATGTTCAAACACGTGCCATTTTCTTTATTGAGGCAGATGATCCCGCGATCGGACTTGTCTGTGTTATGCCAATTGGCATGGTAGAGATTTCATCATGCATAATTGCAGATAAAATGAAACCTGGTGCGCGTGTAGAAAAGGGCGAAGAAATTGGCTACTTCCAGTTTGGTGGTTCAACACATTGCGTTATTTTTCAGCCAGGTGTTATCAAGGAGTTCAAGATAACGGAAGATGAATCCGTGAAGTTTGGTGAAACCATTGCGCTTGCAGAGTAAGTAATGAACACCCGGTCGTTATGTTTACAGTGTAAACATGGCCATGTAGTAAGAAAAAGCATTTGAGTCTCTTTCGTACTTAAGCTTGTCGAATGCTGCGCTGTAGCTGACATCAAAATAGCGTATTCGATCCGCGTTAGGTGGAATGGTGGGGCCGGGTTCTATTTCTATACGAACAACCATATTAGAGCTGCTGCCATGCGCGGAAAGCGATTTAAATCTAATATTGTGCAATGCTTTAAGAAGTTCTGCCCGCTCGCTGGCGGGTATACTGTAGTCATCTAGTGTCGCTTGATGGTGGCTTGAATACTCACTGGATAGCCATACCTTGATGACCTCAGCGGCTTGTTCATCAATGGCTTGTCGTGACGCATTGTATTTCCAAACACCTAGAATGATGACAAAAGCGATTGCAATAATGGTATTCCAGACTTTAAGTTCAAACCTGAGTTCAGACACTGAATTTCTCCACCCGAAAGAAACAATATTTTTCAATATATATGTTCGTATATATAGGCTATATGATACCTATATCGTGTAGTCGAATGATTTAAAGATTAGATACTCATATATCAAGGAGTGTAACTATGAGCGGAAATTATCCTGATAGAATCAAAGCGCTACCTTTGTATGATGGTCGCTTTGATGCCTACAAGCTGGATGCTGAAAACTGTGATGTTCTCTTTGCATCATATCCTGCCGGCACTTCAATCCCACTGCATAAACATGATACCGATAACCACGGTGTTATTACGCGTGGGATGCTGATTCTAACAATGGCGGGCAACGTATCTCGAATAGGCATTGGCGAGTGGTACCATATTCCTGCTGGCACAGAGCATGCCGCCGATTTTGATGTGGAAACCGATGAAATCGAATTCTGGTTTCATCCAGGATGATCGTTAAATAACGCTTTTAACAAGCAAGTGATCAAATACGTGAGTATGGGTTGTGACAGATAAAAATCAATCAGTAGCATGGCCTGCTGTACTTAAGCACTCGGGCGATGATGAGCTGATTTATATTAGTTCGGCAGAGAAATGGCAGGATGACACAGAACTTCATCAAGCAGAGTATGATCAAGCCGATGTTCTGATTGATTCAGCCGGTGCGATGTTTAGTTTGGTTAACAAACAGGGTGATTATACACCGCCTGAATTCCGTGATGAACGTATGTCACTCGAAGAACTGCTGGGACTGGTTAAGGCTCATGCGGCTCAACAGGGCTCATGTTGCGTAGCGAAGCTTTATGCCGCCACTATAAGTGATGCGTTTAAGATCGTTAAGTCATTAGATGAAGCATAACCAAGCGAACCTGGTTCTGGTTCAGCAATCAAATCAGCAAAGCAGCTTTTCCAGGATCCTCTCATAGCATGCAGACAAGGTATCGAGATCCTCAACACTTACACATTCGTTGACTTTGTGAATGGTTGCGTTGCGCGGGCCGAACTCGAGTACCTGTGAGCCGGTCGGGGCAATAAAACGGCCATCGGATGTGCCACCTGTGGTCGAAAGTTCGGTATCAATACCAATGACGTCCTTGATGCTTTCACGTGTGGCATCGACAAGCGCACCGGCTGCGGTGAGGAACGGATTGCCGGACAGTGACCAGTCGATGGTGTAATCAAGTTCATGCTTGTTGAGGATTGCCTCGACGCGTTCACGCAGGCTGGCTTCAGTTTGTTCGGTGGAGAAGCGGAAGTTGAATACGACTTCGAGGTCGCCGGGGATGACATTCGTAGCACCGGTACCTGAATGGATGTTCGAGACCTGGAAACTGGTCGGGGGGAAAAATTCATTACCATCGTCCCAGTGTTCACTGGTCAGCTCCGCCAGTGCGTTTGCGGCAAGGTGTACCGGGTTGGCGGCAAGCTGTGGGTAGGCGACATGGC
>Ga0316207_10003280_pt1 | contig 15229 bp, 15 predicted proteins | sample 6weekpyrite_MG_FD_204943 | JGI IMG/M metagenome (GOLD analysis project Ga0316207, IMG submission 204943) | Microbial mat bacterial communities from mineral coupon in-situ incubated in ocean water Damariscotta River, Maine, United States -... | ecosystem: Environmental > Aquatic > Marine >... | reverse complement strand
CACTATCAGCGCCATTATCATGAGCAGCATCCAGCGGTCTATGGTCCACCACCAACGAGACAATATAGAGTTATCATTGCGAGAAAGGGCTATCATGCTTTGCCTTCCTCAAATTTCCTAACCAGACCTTTAAATGCTCGCCCACGAACTTCAAAGTTCGCAAATTGATCAAATGCTGTGCATGCGGGCGATAACAAAATTGTATCGCCAGAAATTGCAGCCTTAGCTGCAGAATTAAAGGCCTCAGCAAGTGTTTCACTTACTGTAAGATGACTGGGTTTTAAGTCCCCAGATAATTGCCCCGCAGCCTCCCCCATAAAGTAACAGGCTTTGACAGAGCCCATAAATTTATCAAGGTGCGCAAATGTTTCTTCTTTTGCACGTCCGCCAGCGATCCAATGGATGTTATCAAACGATGTAAGCGCACGTGCAGCAGCATCACTGTTTGTGGCTTTGCTATCATTTACAATTCGCACACCGTCTACAACCGCCACAACTTCTTGCCGGTGCTCAAGCCCTGAAAAACTCAGAAGCGTTTCAAAAATCATATCAGAGGCAAAGCCTAAACTCCGACCAACAGCATAAGCCGCAGCTGCATTTTGTCCATTATGCGTGCCTTGCAAGGCCTTCGCGGCACGAATATCTCCAACAGGCTTTGCCTCGCCGTCAATCGCATCAATCAACAAGCCTCCTGCCACATAAACGCCGCGGTCCAATTCAGTCTCGGCTGAAATACGGATTGCTCGGTCTCCAAGTTCATCTGCCAGAGCACGGCCATATTGATCATCAACACCAATAACGGCTATACCGTCATCCGCTTGCATATCAAACAGTCGCTTTTTTGCTGCAAGATAATTTTCGAAAGTCCCGTGCCGGTCCAGATGATCCGCCGTTACATTTAGTAAAACAGCAATTTCCGCACAAAAGTCTTGGGCAAGATCTAACTGGAAAGACGAAAGTTCAAAAACATAAACCCCGCCTTCTAAAAGTGGATCAAGTGACAAAATACCAGTACCAATATTACCGCCAACAGCAACCTCCCCCCCACATACATCGACCATATGGCCAATAAGACATGTAGTAGTCGACTTGCCGTTTGTGCCGGTGATAGCCACTGCCGTGTTTTGGGGCATATCATTTCGGGCGGCCTGAAAAATATCCAGATCACTGATTACAGGTGTACCGGCTTCCTGTGCCATAGTTACTAAGGTGTGAGGTTTTGGCTTTAGAGGTATTCCAGGTGCCAGCAACAAAGCATCAAGGTGTGTTAAATCAGCAGTGTATAAATTCACCAAATGGCCTGCCACTTCAGCCCTGCGCTCGGCATTATCATCCCAGGCTGCCACCTTTGCACCAGAAGCCTCAAGCGCGTGAACAGCAGCGATCCCCGTTCGTGCAAGCCCAAACACGCCAATCGTCTTACCTTTATATGCCCCCGCCGTAATCACTTTGTCTTTTACCTCAATTTCAACGTTGCTAATCCAATGATCGCCAGCACCAAAGCGATAATCCAAAAACGGATTACTATCGTAGGCTCAGCCCAACCCTTTTCTTCATAATGGTGATGTAGTGGTGCCATACGAAATACGCGCTTACCTGTAAGCTTGAAGGATATCACCTGAACAATCACAGAGATGGTTTCGAGCCAGAAAAGCCCGCCAATAATACCGAGTACAATTTCATGTTTTGTGATAACGGCAATAGCACCCAGCATTCCACCCAGTGCCAAAGAGCCCGTATCCCCCATAAACACCATAGCAGGAGGGGCATTGAACCATAAAAACCCGATACCGGCACCAATCATTGCACCACACAGAACAGCCAATTCACCAGACCCGGCCACATAAGGAATACCCAGATATTCTGTATAGACAGTGCTACCAACCAGATAAGAGATCAGGCCAAATGCACTGGCTGCAATAATCACAGGCACAATGGCAAGTCCATCGAGTCCATCGGTTAAATTTACAGCATTGCCGGCCCAAACCATAACCAGCATCACAAATGGCACATAGAAGATACCGAGGTTAATTAAAAAGTTTTTAGCAAATGGCAAAGCCAGCTCGGTACCATCCTGCCCAGCCAAATACCAAGAAACAGAGCCCGCAATAGCAAATTCAAGCAACAAGCGCACTTTACCTGACACACCACCAGAAGTTCGCTTCGTCACTTTCAAATAATCATCAACAAAGCCAATAGCACCGAAGCCTAGAGTTACAGTTAATACAGCCCAAACATACATATTGCTAAGATCAGCCCACAAAAGCGTGGATACTCCGAGCCCTAACAAAATCATAAAGCCGCCCATCGTAGGCGTACCTGCCTTGGCAACAATGTGACTTTGCGGCCCGTCTTCACGAATTGGCTGACCCTTTTTCTGCTTAGATTTCAGCCAACGTATAATATAGGGGCCAAATACGAAGCAGATGATCATGGCTGTTAAAACGGCACCACCTGTCCGGAAAGTCAGATAACGAAAGAGATTGAAAACACCTCCTTGTTCCGTCAGCCAATATAACATTTTCTACTCCTTACCAAAATCTCTAAAGGGCTACTCGCCGCCGAACATTCGTCGGAAACTGAGTTTCTTCCTTACTTATCGCTAACATCCCAGAAACAAGCTGGTAGAGCGCAGCGCTATTAGCCCCTTTCACCATCACAGCATCACCCGATTGCAAACGAGACATCAACGCCGAAGCCGAAGCCTGCGGGTCACACCAACGTTCAGTATCAATGCCAGCCTCCCTTCCAAGGGCGGCCATTCGATCACCGAATGCGAGTATCTTATCTACGTTAAAGCGCTTGAGGTCACTGATTAGGGAAAGATGAATTTCGTCGCCCTTTTGCCCTAAATCCTGCATATCTGCAAGCACTGCAATTCGCTTTCCACCCACAGGAACAGAAGCCATTGAAAGACGCCGCAAAGCCGCCCGTAAACTTAAAGGGTTAGCATTATAACTATCATCAAATAATGTTGCCGCACCATAACCTAAGTTGAGAGAATGAACCCTTCCACGCCCAGGCTCTGCCTCTAAGGCTGCAAGTGCAAGTGCTGCCTGCCCCAAATCTGCACCCGCAGCTTTAACCGCAGCTAAGACAAGTAAACTATTCAACACCCATTCACGCCCCGGCTGGGCAATTTTATATGTTACAGGTGTTCCAAAAATATCGGCGGTTAGGCAGGTGCAATTATGATGTTCTGTCATCCGTAGCGGGCGCACATCAGCATTTTCCAAAACCGAAACTGATACGGCCATCGCACCCGTTTTCCGAGCCTCTTCTATAAGCCGATCACCGTGCGGGTTGTCGATCCCAATTATCGCCATCCCCCCCTTTGGTAGAGCGCTAATTAAACGTGCCTTTTCGTCTGCAACGCCTGTCTCGTCAATAAAGTTAGCGGTATGAGCTGAGCCCACCGTTGTTATCACAGCAATATCTGGCTGCGCGGTTTCGGCGCCTTGTGCAACTTCACCCGTTGCACTCATACCAACTTCAAAAATACCGTACCGTGTCGTGCGCGGCATCCGGGCTACCGACAACGGAACCCCAACATGATTATTAAAGCTTTTAATACTGGCATGTGTGGGCGCTACGCGCTCCAATGCCTGCCTCAAGGCCTGCACCACGCTTGTTTTTCCTGCGCTACCGGTAACGCCGATAACCTTTGCTGGTGCTCTTTTTCGTGCATGAGAAGCCATTAAACGAAATGCTTCAACAGTATCCACCACTTGCACTAGACGAGGATCACCTAAATCAACGCCTTCCACAGGCCCTGAAACTACCGCAGCAACAGCACCTCGCTCGAAAGCATCAGTGACATAATTGTGGCCGTCAGTTTCACTTCCCGGCAAGGCAAGGAATAGATCACCCGGCATAATTTCTCGGCTATCAACTTGCAGCCCATCAGCATACCAAGGCCGTGCAGTGATTGCACCGCAGGCTGCCCCCATTTCTGCCGAAGTCCATATTGGTTCTTCAACGCGCATCACTAGCCCCCCTGAGCCAAGATCATTTTAACCGTCTCAATATCTGAAAATGGCAACATGTCCTCCCCGACAAGTTGCCCTTCCTCATGTCCTTTTCCTGAAACCACAAGCATGTCTCCTGCTTGCAAGGCAGAAACCGCCGCCGCGATCGCTTCGCCGCGATTACCAATTTCAATTGCGCCGGTAGCGGCTGATATGATTTCACTTCGTATAGTCGACGCATTCTCGGTGCGTGGGTTATCGTCCGTTACATACACCTTATCGGCCAAATCAGTAGCAACCTTGCCCATTTGAGGGCGCTTGCCAGCATCTCTGTCACCACCGCAACCAAAAACTACAGCTAACTTATTGGGATTGTGCGACCTTGCCGCTGTGAGAACCGTCTTAAGACCATCTGGCGTATGAGCATAGTCTACAAATATTGCCCCACCTGATTTTGAAATGCCTACAAGCTCCATACGCCCCGGCACGCCTGTTAGCTGTTCCAAACCAGAAAATGTGGCATCAACTTCCGCACCAGTCACAGCAACAAGCGCTGCCGCCATAAGGGCATTTTCAGCCTGAAAGCCTCCAACCAATGGCAAAGCAACATCATAAGTTTTACCGTCAAATGAAAAAGAAATCTGCTGCCCTGAAGGCGTTACACTTTGGTCCAAAAACCGAAGTGCTGCGCCCTCTCCTTTCCCGACAGAGAGCCTCTCGAGCCCACGCCCCCACGCGATATCATCTAGAATTGCCCCCCAACTACCATCAACATTGATCACAGCAGCATCACCCGGACCTAGCAGCTCACCAAAAAGGCGGGCTTTTGCATAAAAATAGCTCTGTTCCGTCTTATGATAATCAAGATGATCCCGCGTTAAGTTTGTAAAAGCGGCCGCCTTAAAGCATGCACCGTCCATCCGATACTGATCCAAACCATGACTTGAAGCTTCCAAGGCAGCATGTGTTACCCCTGATTCAGCCAGCGCTTTTAATGCAGAATGCAGCATCATTGGATCAGGCGTTGTTAAACCACCCGGCATCAAAACGGGCCCTGAACGCACACCAAGAGTACCGATACTAGCAGCTTCTAGGCCAATTGATTGCCAAAGCTGACGCGTAAAGTCTGCAACAGAAGTTTTGCCGTTTGTTCCTGTAATAGCTACTTGTGTTTCAGGCTGTGCATTAAAAAACCTAGAGGCAAGATCAGCATAACGACGACGCGGATTATTATCCTCGACAACAGACACACCGTCAGGAACCTCTACACCAGGCGTCGTGAGAACAGCAGAAGCCCCAGCCTTCACAGCATCAGGAATGAAGCGGCGGCCATCAAATTTCACCCCAGGCAAAGCCACGAACATGTCCCCCGCTTGCACTGCGCGGCTATCAACCGTTAGACCGGCAATTTCCACTGCGCCGTCTACTCGATTACCACCCATCAATTGTGCTAGCGTGATCGCCATCTTTCTACTCTTCAATCATTAGGGCTACATTCTTATACAGCCCTTCATCTTCCTTCTTCGGTGCGACACCCAATAGCGGTGCAGTGCGTAAAATCACGTTCCGTACAACAGGGGCAGCAACCCAACCGCCAGCCGCATAACCAAAGGTTTCTTTGGTCCCTTTCGGCTCATCAAGTAAAGCAAACACCACATATTGCGGATCATCCATTGGGTAAACACCCACAAATGAACTAATCAATGCTTTCCTGTCATAGCCGCCAGCTTTAGGTTTTTCTGCAGTACCAGTTTTACCGCCAACCCGATAACCAATCGCATCGGCGCGGCCACCAGTTCCTTTAGAAACCGCCATACGTAGCAATTGCCGTACCTGACGGCTCGTCGCAGGAGAGATTACCTGTTTTCCTTCACGCCAGCCTTCAGGATTATGCACCAGTGTGGCAGGAAGAAGACGTCCACCATTCACCATTGAGGCAATCCCCGACGCAAGCTGTAACGGACTAACGGCAATACCGTGCCCGTAAGAGATCGTCATAGTTGAAACCTTGCGCCACGTTGAGGGATAAAGCGGCGCACCCACCTCAGTAAGTTCAATATTTGCAGGCTGCAATAACCCTATATCACTTAAAAATTCTTGTTGCCGCTCAGCTCCTAAATCTAGAGCCATCTGCGCGGTACCAATATTTGACGAATAGGTAAAAATCTCTGGCACACTAAGATAACGCTTCTTAGGGTGATCATCCCTTATTAAAAAGCGACTTATTTTCAACGGCTTAGTTGCATCATAACCATCTTCAAAGCCCACAAGGCCATCATCAAGTGCTGCCGCAAAAGTGAATGTCTTAAACGTTGAGCCTAGTTCATAGACACCTTTAGTTACCCTATTAAAGCGTTCATCATCTCCAACACCGCGAACACTGTTTGGGTCATAGTCTGGTAAGGAAACCATTCCCAATATGCCACCAGTGTTAACGTCCATTACCAATCCGGCAGCGCCCTTTGCCTGATACGCACGCTTAGCTGCTTCAAGTTCATCTGCAAGTGCATATTGAACACGAATATCCAAAGACAAATTCAAAGCTGACCCAACAGCTTCACTATCACTCAATCGGTCCTCGAAGAAATGCTCAATACCTCCCAGACCCTTATTATCGGTGTCCACATAGCCCAGAACATGTGCTGCAAGCCGCCCGTGAGGGTATAAGCGCTCTTCTTCGCGGCGAAATTCAAAAGCTGGTACACCAAGCGCATTAACATCCCACTTCTGACGCGGGGAAAGCTTGCGCTTCAACCAAACAAATCGTTTACCTGAAGAAAGCTTAGCCTCCACTTCAGCAAAAGATAACTCTGGCAACACGGCTACCAACTTGCGCGCCGCTTCAGCAGGATTTTTTATCTTACTTGGATCAGCATAAAGGGAAGCTGTTTCTAAACTCGTAGCCAGGATTTCGCCGTTCCGATCAACAATATCAGCCCGTGCAAATTTCACAGGCGGTATTGCAATCTGAGTATGAGCCACCCTCTTTGGAGCCTCAGCACTTAAACCAAGCTCAACCGTGCGAACCGCCATCACCAAAAATGCCAAACAAAACAACAGAACAGCTACAATTAAGCGATTTCTCGCCAACTCAATACCGGTGCGATTACCACCGCCATAAGCCACAGAACCAGGCACACTACTCATACCCGCAGATGCCGAAAGAGCACTCACAAGCTGCTACCTTTCATTTTCTTGGTTTTCTGAATTGTTTTCTTTTCAGACACAGGCAGAATCACGCTATTAGCTTCCGCCTCATCAACATCAAGCCCTCTCGGACGAAACGGAACAACCACAGGATCACGCAGCACCTGCTTCGCTCGCGGCGGCATTAACGCCAAAAACTGGACCGAACGATCCTGAAGTAGTCTTGGCGAGGATAAATAAGCCCACTCAGCCTCTAAAATACGAAGCGCCTCACGATCAGCATGTATTTGCTGGGCAATCGCACGCACAGCATCTTCTTTTTCCTGCACAGCGCGCTTCAATTGGAACACAGCAACACCCGAAGCTAAAACAGTGATAACCGCGACAGATGTTACGAGCTTACGCATCAACCACACCCCAAGCTTTTTCCGCAGTGCGGATAGCAACGCGAAGCCGGGAAGAGCGAGCGCGAACATTTATCGCAAGCTCAGCTTCACCCGGCTTCACTGCTCCCTTAACTTTCAGATGAAATGAAGGCGACGGCCCCGCATCAACCGGCCCTGGCATATGCCGAGACCCTGCTGACACACGGCCGCCACGTTCAGCCATAAACTTTTTAACAATACGATCTTCAAGTGAATGAAAAGAGACAACAACAAGACGCCCACCTTCAACCAGCACAGCCTCTGCACCAGCAAGACCACGCCGAAGCTCACCAAGCTCATCATTCACATAGATACGCAAAGCCTGAAATGTACGTGTAGCGGGATGAACAGACTTCTTGCCTTTTTTACGAGGCGGGCGACCCAAAACACGCTCCACTAAATCAGCAAGCTGTTTCGTTGTTTCAAAAGGCGCCTCACCCCGGTCTCGTACAATAGCGGCAGCAATACGGCGTGATTTTCTCTCCTCACCGTATTGATAGATAATATCGGCAAGCTCGGCTTCATCATAGTTATTCACTACATCAGCAGCACTTTCACCCGCTTGCGCCATGCGCATATCGAGCGGTCCTTCCTCTCTGAAAGAAAAGCCACGTCCAGCCTCATCAAGCTGGAAAGAAGACACACCTATGTCAAGCACGACCCCATCAACTGAGGCTACGCCAGCAGCCTCAAGCAAAGCCGCCATATCACCAAAACACCCCTTCACGATACGAAACCGTCCAGGAAACTCTTTTTCAAACTCTTCTGCACGCTTGATTGCATCAGGATCACGGTCAATAGCGATCACATTGCAGTCCGCAGCCTCGAGAACCGCACGCGAATAACCACCAGCACCAAAGGTACCATCCACATAGGTTTCGCCGTCTTTAGGTTCCAGAGCTGTAACGATTTCATTTAGAAGCACAGGGATGTGCTGACCGGCGGACACTTCGAGCTTACCGCGCTGCGTCATGACTGCCCTCCACCGCCAAATGGCGGAAGGTTAGGCGCTGTTGCCGCAGCAAGTGCCAATTGTTTTTCTCGATGAACTTCGTATGCGGCTGAGTCCCATATTTGGAACTTCCGCCCAATACCAACAAAGGTTGCCTGACCCTCAATACCAGCAAACCCCTTTAGATCAGCAGGTAAAGTTACCCGCCCCTCAGGATCAAAAGAAAGCTGGCTTGCCTCAGCCAAAATAGCAGTAGCAACCGACATCTGGTCAGGATCAAAGGGCCCAAAGTCGCCGTATAGCCGATCAGACAATTGTTCGAGAAAGGAGATATCTGCCCCTTCGATGCAAGGCAGATTAATCGGACGGTAAATCACAACACCAGGGAAATGGCTTTCAGAGACTGCAGAACGAAAAGGCGCAGGAACGGAAACTCGTCCCTTCTTGTCTACCTTATTCGTAAATGTGGACAGAAAAAATGCCACTTGCCTTGTCCCCGTATTCTCCCCCTTGCGATCCGTCGCCAAACGGTAAGCAAGCACCCAAGCCGTCGCCTGAGCCTTTATGGGATACCATGGTATTTAATGGTTGGTCAATGGGAAATCATGGGCAAAGCTGCTTTTTGCCGTCCATCAACAAAAGACATAATTACGAGTTAACTATTTGATATTTATTACATTAAATACATTTGTTCTCTTTATGTTTTCAATTCACAAACCTTTCCCATGCCATTCCCATCTCCACACTGAAATGAGTTACACTCAATCGATTGAAGTGAAGCACCCACCACCTAATCTCATCCATTAGGCAGGCCACCTAAATCACCAGATGGGAAGGCTAGAATGCGTTGAACATATTCAAGGAAAATCAGTACCACTGTGATTGCCGAACAACTTGACGCGACGCTAGGGACAAAAGAAAAACGGCGGACCCAAAGGACCCGCCGCTCTCACACTTCTTAGCTTAATCAAACCAGACTTAACAATGCCAACAGCTTTCGCCAGAACTTGCCCCTATTGGGCTTCCTGGAGGTATTTCAGGGCCAGCAGGGTTTTTCACAGCAGGTGTACGCGCCCGGGCTGCAGCGTTATCAATCCTTGTGCGTAGTGCTTTTGCAAAAGCTTCGTTATCACCACTATACCTCCCAAGCAAACTCCTGAGAAATGCTAAGGCTTTCTGCACCTCTGCGCGCACGACCATTGACATATCCACGCTCCGGCTCAAGCTAATCAACCTTTCCGCCAAGCGTTCCACAACAACCTTACGCAACACTGAGTGACGCGAAGTTTCCCCGCGGGGAATACGGACAATGGAAGCAACTGTACGGTCAAACACGCCTGCTAAGCCCATATGGTCGGGTATACGCACACCTTGCTCATACAAACGCAGTAAACGGCGCGGATGCAAAAGGGCATCAAAAGTAAGATCTGCGGCTACAGCCGCTGCTCCTGTATGGTCAAACATTGGCCTACCAGCACCGTCGAATGTCTCTCTCGCAAACTGAGGATCCCCATAAGAACTACCTAGCGGAGACAAATTTCGCAGCACGCTGTCTGGAATATCCAGCGTTTCAGGCGAGATTGTGCTCAACAAACCATTTAAAGCATCTAATTGCTTTGAACGTGGCACAACCGAAGGCGCAGCACGACCATCACCCTCATGGCGATACATGAATTCATATCCGCCCAGATACTTGGCAGCAGCCTGCAACTGATAACGATGATACAAATAAAGGGGCACGATTTTAGTTTGAAGGGCTGTGTAAGGCTCATTTTCACGGAGATTTTTTGCACCAAAGTCACTTAGCGCCTTTTGGCGTACCGCCAGCGTATTCTTTAGGCTATCAAGCGCATCTTCGCCTGTATCCCATAGCGCACCCTTTGCGTGCCCCGCACCAACAGAACGAGAATCTCCGTCAGAAACATATAGCAACCCCGCAGCATCAGCTTCGGCAATCAGCTTAGCTTGCGCAGCCTTCTCATCACCCTCATAGGCCCCATATAAAAAGTTAACAGTCCAGTCATCCCAGGCACCAACACCAACACCGTAAGTTCTTGAAAAATCAAGTTCACCTGTACTGGACATACGCACATCAGGCGCAGGGTAATCCATCACACTGGCGCGGTCTCCATATGTGCTAGCTCCCATGTTGTGCGCAAAGCCTAACGAGTGACCAATTTCATGCGCCGAAAGCTGACGTATACGAGAAAGCGCTAACTGAACAGGATCATCATCTGAACCTGTACCTGTTTTTTCTGCACCGGCAAGGGCCTCAAAGATTTTGATATCCTGTCGAACCCGCAACGATCCCAGCAACACAACGCCGCGCAGCGCCTCACCAGTGCGCGGATCATGAATTGCCGCACCGTACGACCAACCTCGTGTCGCCCGGTGCACCCAGTTGACCACATTATAACGCGCATCCAAAGGGTGAACCCCTTCAGGTAAAATTTCAGCCTGATATCCGCCTGGGAAGCCCGCTTTTTCATAGGCTGTTGCCCACCATCGAGCCCCCTCTAAAAGAGCTCTTCTTATCGGTTCTGGCGCAGCATTGTCTATATAAAAAACAATTGGCTTTATAACTTTACCGTCTGCGTCTTTTTGTAACCGGAAGCGCCGCGCATGTCGCACAACCGTGTCACCATCTAAGGGCGCAGACATATCCACATGGCTAACATTAATCACACCTGCACGCTCATCATCGCCGCGCACCTCATAGCCTTCTTCCGGTAACTTCATTAAGCTAGTATGCGCAATAAGTGTTACAGCCTCAGGCACAGGTGTAGTCGCCTGAACCTCCCTGCCGGGCCGCGAACCGGAAAAAGTAATATGAGCATCAAATTCCATGTTGATAGGAAAACTGTGTGCTTGGGCGGTATCGACATAAGACCGCTTTGCATCCAATTTGAAAGTTCCCTGACCACGTGACGCCAAACGAGAACCTACACCAACCATATCTCTGGTTAAAAACTCTGAAAAATCTATCAACACCACACCGGAAGCATCATCTTCTGCAACCACCTTAGTTGACCAGATAATTGATTCTGCAAAACTGGTTTTGACGGCCTTTTTCTCAGCTTTATTGTCAGCACTTGCACGGTATCGGCTATTTTCAATCACAGCCATCACCTTCTCGCCAGCACGCCGGAAGTTCAACATCCGACTACCTGTTGGCACACTGCGATCAAGTCCCATCGGGTTTGAACCCAAGCCCGCCGTTAAGTAGGCTGCATAAATATAGCGCCCCAATTCCGTTGGACTTTCGCCCTTTTTCAGCGCGAGATAAACCTTAGCTTTCTTGTGATCAACATAGATTGAAGCAAGGCCATCCTTTTTTTCAAGCCCTTTGATTGTCTCGGCGAAATCAGCCGCAAATACGCCTTGTGATAAAAACAAAAAGCCCACTGCAGCAAACATCGTTTGTCTTAGCAAATACATATCCATCCCCTGTAACTATACAGGGGCTAACTTTAACCATAAAAGCAAAGAAAGAAAGGCCTCAGAAAAGGCCATAGAACAATAAAAACTTTAGCTAACAGCCAATCTAGGTTGCTCAGCCTCAGAGATTTCAGTCAACAACTCTGTTGTTGATATCCCGTCAGTACGCGGCAAATACCTAACCTCGCAGAGGTTTGAAAATTCATCAAACTTACCAGCCCAATCATCCCCCATGACCAGAACATCGGCATTGAATTTCTTAATATATTCGCCCTTAAATTCTAAAGCCTCTTCAACAAAGACTTCATCAACACAACCGATACTGCGGATAATTTCCACACGGTCCGTTGTCGAATAAACTGGTGGCCTACCTTTTTTGGAAATATTCAGCGCGTCGCTTGAAATACCGACAATTAAATGATCGCCCAGCGCAGCAGCACGTTGTAGAATTTTCACATGTCCAATGTGCAGTAAATCATATGTGCCAAATGTAATAATGCGCTTCATTGTAACTATCTATTCTAAAAGTTAATGTACTAAACGGGTGCTTCCCTTACCACCCATGAAAAAGAAGCGCAACTTTATCCCATGCCATTCAAACAAGAAAAGCAAAGTGGCAGATGGCGTGTAAGCCGGGTTCTGTCCCTACCAAAGCAGGGGATGACCATTCCTCTAGGCATGCTGTTGCCAACACACTCAAGCAACCGACCCGGACAGCAGCGCGGAAATGCACCTGCTACTAAAAGCAACCGTCCCTATTGGTCTTGCTCCCGGTGGGGTTTACCCTGCCATCTCTGTCACCAGAGATGCGGTGCGCTCTTACCGCACCCTTTCATCCTTACCCAGCGTACTGGGCGGTTTGCTTTCTGTGGCACTTTCCCTGAGGTCGCCCTCGCTGGCCGTTAACCAGCACCGTATTTCCGTGGAGCCCGGACTTTCCTCCCCCTTATAACAAGCGAACCCACTATAAGGCGGCAGTCATCCAGCCATCTGCCAGATGCAATCAACCATTTGCCAACAGCTAGGTCAAGCATAATAGAGATACCCCCCTTTGCGGTAAGGCATCTTATAACGACCAGCAATCAAGTGTTGCGCGACTGCCTCATTTCAGGCAAAGTCCGCCGCTAAATACAGCGCTCCGAATAACTAGAGTAACAATGATGAAAAAACTAATCGCCCTTTCCGCCATTATTCTTCTGCCTGCTTGCAGCATGTTCGAAAAAGACGGCGACGAGATTGTTTTTGATACTGTCCTTGGACCTGAAACAGACCAACAGATCGCCACACTGCCATCCTCACTAGAAGGTGACAGCGGAAATGCCCGCTACACAGTGACAGAGAAAAAAGGCAAAGGCATGGAATCTGCAGACGGTACCGGGCAGGAATAAGCATACTTTCTTGCTACCCTGCACTCCGTTGGCTCCCCAAAACAGAGAATAGACTTGAGCTGCACAGCACATATGTGCTGTGCCATTAGGTTATGCCCGGTAAAGCCTTAAAAAGGCTTCAACCGCCTCATCTACATTAGCTTGAAGCTGCTCTTCGCTAACAGAGGCAATCAACCCAATCGCCTGTTGAAAATGCGCCTTGCCTTTCAGCAAAGTAATAAGCCGACTTGACGCTTTTTCTGTGTCATTGATCTTCAGCTCACCCCGTTCCACCCAGATTTGCAGAAAATCCTGCATCTTTTGCTGCATATCTTTGGGGCCAGATTCCCAAAATATCTTCGCCAATCCGGGCCCTTTAGCTGCGGCAGCAACCAACACCCTGTACATGGCCATCGCATCCTCGCTCATTAATAAGCGTGCATAATTTTCACACACAGCCCGAAGGTCTGTCTCGAAAGAATGTTTTTCTATTTTTGATAAAACTAAATCCGGGTAATATTTCGCGATTGCAGCATGAATGGATTCACTAAACAACAGCTCTTTTGATGAAAAATGGCTATAAACTGTCTGCTTTGAAACCCCAGCCCGCTTGGCAACCCCATCCATGCTGGTACCATCAAAGCCTTTTTCCATAAACAAGCGGCTAGCTGCATTAACAATCGCAGAGTTTTTACTAGCGTCACGAGGCCGCCCCCTTGCGGGTCGCTCCTCTGCTTGTTTTTCATCAAACGAGCCGGAAGTCTCCTGCTCTGCATCACCAACTACAACACTCGTCACTTAAACCGTTCCTTGTTTGCTCTTTTATAGCACATCAGCTCGTACAGCAGCCTAAAGAAGCATTTTTTATCCAGCCTATTCACACTTTTTTAGACTCATGGGTCTACAAATACCCATATCAACCACCATATGCAAGTAACTGCGACATTTTTGCTGGTTTTACCCTACGGAATAATGGTGCATTATTTAATGGACTTATAAGTCTAGTTTATTGTACAAGCCCCCAAAAGCGGCTCCCACAGAAAGCCGTTCAATGAACACAAACCTGAAAGTCGAGCCGCTAAGCCATGAGTAATAAGTTGTCGTTATCCAAACCAACCATGGTCAAAGCCATCAGCTTTTTCCTTGTCGCAGGCCTTTTCAGTAGCTTTGTAGCAATAAGACTTACAGCACAAACACCGCCCCAACCCATGCAATCACGTGCACTGCCTGTGAGAACAACAATTGTTAAAATCGAGCCCGGATATTTCGCTCGCAGGTCTTTTACCGGCCGCGCAGTCGCTGGCCGCACCAGTAAAATGGCGTTTGAACAAGGTGGTACAATTAAGAATATAAATGTTGATCTGGGCACCAAGGTTACTAAAGGCATGGTGCTCGCTGAATTAGACACCGCACGTCTTGCTGCGAACAGAAATCAGCTTGAGGCTGAGCGCGACGAAGTTAAAGCCTCGCTTAACCTCGCCAAACGCACCCTGGTACGAGCCCAAAACACCTTCAAACAAGGCCACGCTTCTGCACAGCGACTTGATGAGGCAGAAGCAAATGCAATCAGCTTAGAGGCTCGGCTAAAGCGTCTGGATGCTTCTCTTGAAACCGTTGATGTAGACATTGCAAAATCAAGTATCAAGGCCCCCTTTGATGGCACCATTACTTTACGCTTTCTTGATGAGGGTACTGTAGTGGCTGGCGGAACCGCACTTTTGGAAATCACCGAAGATACCCGCATGGAAGCCCATATTGGTATGCCGCCAGAACATGCTATTGCCGTTCAGAAAGGCGCAAAAGTAGAGCTAAGAAATGGCCACCGCGGCATAATTGAGGGGGCCTCTGTGCGCTCAATTGTACCTGTTATCGAAGGCAACACTCGAACAATGCTGGTAACTTTTGATATCCCTGCCACCTCGGTTTCTCGCA